>Ga0079998_114149_pt1 | contig 36091 bp, 29 predicted proteins | sample PerSpoBPS_BMetaG_FD_69201 | JGI IMG/M metagenome (GOLD analysis project Ga0079998, IMG submission 69201) | Thermal spring microbial communities from Yellowstone National Park, Wyoming, USA - Perpetual Spouter B (PS_B) MetaG (SPADES assembly)... | ecosystem: Environmental > Aquatic > Thermal... | reverse complement strand
TGAGGAAAGCGGCCGTGAAGGTGTCTTTGGCCACATCCAGTCCGATAAAGCCCTGTCGTGGCATAGGTCACCTCCTACCGGAGAAGGGGATGGGGCCTGGGGGGAGGAGGTGCGGAAGGACAGTAGGCCTCCCACCCCCAACCTCCCGGTTCATAGGGGCTCTCGGGCCCAAGCCACTCATCGGGGTTGGAGGGAGGCCGGAGCTGAACTCCTGGAGGGGCTCTTCCGCCCACATCGATGGCGTTCTTCCGGCCTCCTCCCCTCAGGCCAATCTGACCTATCCTGATACATAGCACGAATCCTTATATAATAGGAGGATAAGATGAAAACCCGAATGATCTCCGCCTTCTTGTTGCTGGCGTGGCTGGCCTCCTGCGGTCCGGTCCCATCCCCGACATCCCAGTCCACGCCTGACCAGCCCATCGCCGCGCCCTCCGGCGGCGGGCAGCCCGCTGCAGCGCCCTCCCAGGGGAAGAAGATCGTCATCCGCCTCTGGGGCCACCAGAACAACTCCTTCAACCAGGCCCACCGCGACATCATCCAGAAGTTCATGCAGGAGAACCCCAACGTGGAGGTCAAATTCGAGACCTTCCCCTGGGACGTCTTCATCCAGACCATTCAGACCTCCCTGCCTGCGGGTCAGGTGGCCGATGTGATCGAGATGCCCGGCGGGATGGCACTGCGCTATGCCAAGGGCGGGCAGCTGCTGGAGGTGCCGCCTGAGGTGATGACCCTGGAGAAAGCCCAGCAGACTTACTTTGCAGCCCCGCTCGGCGGTTACGTTTACAACGGCAAGCTGTATGGCCTGCCCATTGAGTTCAATCTGGAGTACGGCGGCGCCTACGTCAACCGTGAGATGTTCGAGGCCGCTGGCCTGCCCTATCCACCGCAGTGGAAGACCTGGGACGACGTGATCGCCTATGCCCAAAAGTTGACCAAGTGGGATAGCACCGGCGCCATGGCCGTCGCAGGGCTGCACTACACCAACAACGATCAGCTCTACACCTACTTCCTCTCCGGCATCCTGGAACAGGGGGGCCAATACTTCGCCGAGGACGGCAAGCATTTCAACTTCGACACCCCCGAGGCCAGGGCGGTTGTCCAGAAGATGGTGGATATGGCTCAGAAGTATAAAGTCGTGGACCCGGTCACTTACAACGCCGAGAGCAACTGGGTGGGGGCCGCCTTTGCCCAAAAACTGACCGCCATTGCGGTGCTGGGCTCATGGTTCGCTGGCGAAGCGCGCATCGTCTACCCCGACCTGAAATTCGATTACGTGCGACTGCCCCCCTTCATGGGCAACCAGTATAAATTCACCTCTATCTCCGGCTGGGGCATCGTGGTTACCAAATACACCAAGCACCCGGAGATTGCCTGGAAGCTGGCGGCAGCCCTGGCAACTGACCACGAAAACGCCCTGCACTTCAACATAACCACCGGCACGATCCCGGCTATGAAAAGCGTGGCCGAAGATCCGCGCCTCTACGAGAAACATCCCTTCATGAAGGACCTGGTCGCCATCCTGCCCTACGGCGTCTTCCAGGGCGACGTCACGGATCCCGACCAGCTGGAGTTCGATATCATCTATCCCAACCTGATCAAGGCCATTCAGGGGGTGATCTCGGTGGACGAAGCGGTCATGAACATCCATCAAGAGGCAAACGCAATGGTAGATAAAGCAGGCAAATAGCCAGCGCCGAAGCCGATCCCGCCCTCGCCCCTCATCCCGCAACGTCGCCCTAATTATCGCGCGGGCGAGGGCGGGTAAACGGTTCGGAATTGGGGACATCACGCCGCGCCCCTGTAAGCACCCATCTTCTCGCTCACCAACGCGGCAAAAGTGGGTCCCGGCTCTCTTGCCCTACTATTCGGCTCCGAACGGCAACGCTTGCACAAACGGGATGGGGAGGAATCGATGAAGGGTTCGGTGAAAAGGCTGCTCCTTGAAGCGATCGGCACCCATGAGGGGGGGCGTTTAACCGCCCATCAACGCCGCTTCGCAATGCTAGGGTTGATCCCCATCCTGGTTTGGGTGCTGGTCTTTGTCCTTTTCCCCATCTTCTGGGTTGTTCTTATGAGCCTGTATTCCTATACCCCCATTCGTGAAGGGGGATGGTTTTTGGGCTTGGGGGGGAACAACCCCTTCATCGGATTGGGGAATTACACTGAACTGTTTAACGGCTTGACCAAGCCCGCGCGCATTTTCCGACAGGCTGTCAAGAACACCTTTATGTTTTCGTTTATGGCGGTTCCTCTGTCCGTTTTTACAGGATTAATGATGGCTATGGTGCTGGAAAGCGTTCATCAAAAGATCAAATCGTTCTTCCGTTTTATCTATTTCTTGCCGGTGGTAACCGGAAGTGTGGCGGTGACCATCATCTGGGCTTACGTTTATGCCCCGAACTGGGGATTGCTCAGCCAGATCATTAAAGCGCTGGGGTTGACGCCGCCGCGCTCATGGCTTTCGGATCCCACTCAGGTGTACTTCGGAATACCTCTGGCGATGATCGCTGTCACCTTTGTGTATATATGGGTGACTTTTGGCTATAACACCCTGCTTTTCATCGCAGCGCTACAGGGGGTGCCAGCCGTCTTCCGCGAGGCGGCCCGCATCGACGGAGCCAATCCTTGGCAGGAATTCTGGCACATCGTCCTGCCGCTGCTGCGCCGCACCATCCTGCTGGCCTCAGTGCTCACCATGATTTCAACCTTCCAGCAGTTCGTCATCTTCTTCTTGCTCACCCGGGGCGGGCCGGCTTATCAGACGCAGACCATCCTGCTCAGCGTGTATCAGAACGCCTTCGTCTACGCCGAAAACATGGGAATGGCGGCAGCGATGTCCGTCTTCTTATTCATGATCCTTTTCGTTCTTACCATCATCCAGTTCCGACTGATAAGGACAGAATGGGAGTATTAAAATCGGCCTTCCCAGAGAAAGGAGAGGATCATTCATGGCCAAGCGCAATATTTTAAACCCGTTTCTTTTCCTCTCCCGCGGCGCTGCCTACCTGGTTCTGATCGGCGGCTTGACGTTCACACTGCTGCCCTTTATTTATATCTTGTTGGCTTCCTTTAAGACCAACGCCGAGCTCATGCGAGTTCCTCCTACGTTTATCCCGGAAAATCCCACCCTCGGGAACTATATCACTGTCCTCTCAGATCGGGAGATCTCTCTCCCCCGTATCTTCTACAACAGCGGCATTGTGGCTGTTTCCCGCACAGCGCTCACCCTTCTGATCAGTTCCTTCGCCGGCTACATCTTCGCCCGCTACCGCTTCCTCGGAAAAAACCTCTTCTTCGGCCTGATCCTGGCCCAGCTGATGATCCCCTTCCAGGTCGTCATGATTCCGATTTACCTCCTCACGGTCAAGATGGGGCTGATCGACACCCTGTGGGCCCTAGTGATCCCAATGCTCATCGACGCCTACGGCATCTTCGTCGCCAAACAGTTTATCGAGAACCTGCCGGGGGAGTTGATGGAAGCGGCCCGCATCGACGGCGCCAGCGAGTTCGGCATCTACTGGCGGGTGGTCCTCCCCCAGCTGGGTCCGCCTCTGGCCTCCCTCGGGATCGTCACCTTTATGAACTCCTGGAACGACTATCTCTGGCCGCTGATTGTGATCACTTCGCCGGAGAAGCGCACGATCCCGCTGTTGCTGGTCTGGTATTCCACCCAGCACGGCGCCAACCAAGGACTGGTGCTGGCCGCCTCCGTTATCACCCTCATCCCGATCTTCGTTGTCTACTTCCTGGCACAGCGCTGGATTGTGGAACAGGCCACCCAAAGCGCTTTCAAGTAGGATGCAGAGCCGGAAAACCAGCTACCGGCAAATTCAATTAAAAGGAGGTTGTCATGAAAGCGAAAGCGTTCCTCGTCCTGGCAAGCATCCTGGTCGTTGTGCTGGCGGCTTCCTGCGCGGCGCCCACCGCCACACCCGTCCCGCCGACGGACACCCCCGTCCCGCCGAGCCCTACTCCCGCTCCGCCGACTCCAACGCCCACCCCCGCTCCGTCCCCTACACCCACCCAGACCCCTGTGCGGGTAGGCGGCGGGCCCGTCACCAGCGCCCAGATCACCAACTTCAAAGTGGAGCCGCAGGGCAACATCCTCGTCATCTCCTTTAACTACATCGGCAAGGCCAGCGACTACAACGCCTTCCACGTCTTCGTGGACAGCGACAACTCCGCCAACACGGGGTATCAAGTGGGCAGCATCGGCGCCGAGTTCTTGCTGGAGAACGCCGGCCTGTTCTCCTATGCAGGGGACGGCTCCTCCTGGCAGTGGAATCAGGTCTCGCCAGCCGATGTGAGCTTCTCCTCCGCCGAGCCCACCGCCTCCTGGACGGTGAGCCGTGCCGCTCTCAAGCTGGATAAAGCCAAGGCCGCCGCCTTCGTCGCCCAGCTGGTCAATATCAACTGGGGCAGCGCGGCCATCACGCCCAAACTGGTCGTGGAGTTCAAGTAGTCCTATGAAAGCCCGTCCTCAACCTGTTTCTGGTCGTCTCTTGGTCGCCGTCTTCCTGGCCGCATGCTCTATCCTGGCCCTCACGGCGGGCTTGTCCCTGGCGGCTTGCCGGCCGGGCGCTCCTGTTCATCCCTCGCCGGCGGGGACGGTCGCCGCGATAGCGGTCACCCTCGCCCCCACGCCATCCCCGCCGCCTCCGCCTTCGCCCACTGCTCCTGTCGATCCTGCTGCGGCCCAAGAGGTGCAGGCCGGCATCCTCCGTCTCCGATCTCGGATCCAACACAACGAGATCGTCTTGCAAATGGACCTCTCCGATCAGCCCGCCGGCTACAACGCTTTCCAGATCCTGTTCGATGCCGACCGCCTTGCCGTAACCGGCTACCGGGCGGGCGCCATCGGCGCGGAGCTGCTTCTGGAGAACGGCGGCCTGTTCCTCTATCAGGGAAACGGCCGGGATTGGAAATGGATCGACATCACCCCTGTGGAACTGGATTTCGCGCGAGGCGACTCCAGCGTCACCTGGCGGTTGCCGATCCCAATCTGGCACCGCACCTGCACCGCGGTCGGCATGGACTGTTCTCAGGCGGAGGTCGTTGCCCGGCTGGTGGACACTCGCTGGAACCCCTCCGTTGTCTCGCCCAGGCTGGTTCTATCGATCTCTGAACCCTGAGCACGCTCGGGAGGATGCAGATGTTCCCATCTCGCCGTATCCGCCTCCGTCGCTTTCTGGCGCTGGCCTCCGTGCTGCTGGCGGCCTGTCGGCCGTCGCCTACCCCGGGACCCGCGACACCTGTCCCTCCATCCTCCCCTTCCGAGGGCCGAACGCCGGGCGCTTCCGTCGTGGCCACGCTCCGGACTCTCACCTACACCCCTCTCGCCGGAGACGTGGTCAACCCGGAGCGCGGCTTCCGTTATGCCCTCAATGACTTTGCGCCCTCTGATTTCAGCGTGTATCGCAACCTGGGCGCTTCGCTGGTTTACGCCGATATCGACCTGCGGGCCTTCCGCGACCGCGACATCTCGCAGGAGAAGCTGGACCAGATCCAGGCCGCCTTCGACGCGGTCCGGGATGGGGGCGTGAAGGTCATCTTGCGGGTCAAATACAACGACGGTCCATGGCCCGACCCCGAACCGGATGCGCCGCTGGAACGGATCCTGCGCCATATCGAGCAGCTCAAGCCGCTCCTTTGGAAAAACGCCGATGTCATCGCCTGGGTGCACGCCGGCTTCATCGGCGCCTGGGGCGAATGGCACTCCTCCACCCATGGCCTCGATCGCGACCCGGCCGCTAAACGGGCAATCCTCAACGCGCTGGCCGACGCCCTGCCGCCCGACCGGTTCATCCAGCTGCGGTATCCGTTCGACCTGATGGACCTCTTCCCGCAGCCGCTCAGCGCCGAACAGGCCTTCAACGGAACCCTCCAGGCGCGCCTGGGCTTTCACAACGATTGCTTCCTCTCCTCCGAAACCGATGTGGGGACTTATGACCGCGGCGGCGTCTACATGCGCCCTCAAGCCACAGCGTATCTTGCCCAGATTACCCAATTCACCCCGGCCGGCGGCGAGACCTGCCAGGTTTACGAGCCCCTCCAGAACTGCGAGGCGGCCATCCGGGAGATGGAAACCCTGCACTGGACCGACCTCAACCTCAGTTATCACAAGCAGGTGATCAAGAACTGGCAGAAGGCCGGCTGCTTTGAGGAGATCCAGAAGCGGCTGGGATACCGGCTTGTCCTGCAGGAGGCGAGTTTCCCCTCCGCGGCGCAGATCGGCGCCTCGCTCTCTGTCGTGGTCAAACTGCGCAACGAGGGCTTCGCCGCGCCCCTCAACCCGCGCCCGCTTTTCGCCGTCCTGGACGGCCCGAAAACCCTCCCCATCCATCTGCCGGAGATCGACCCGCGCCGCTGGCTGCCGGGCGAACACGCCCTGAGCCTCTCCCTGGCCTTGCCCCCCGACCTGCCCGAAGGGGAATACCGCCTGGCCCTCTGGCTGCCCGACCCGGCGGAACGCCTGCGCAACGACCCGCGCTACGCCATCCGCTTCGCCAACGAGGGCGTATGGGATGAAACCAAGGGCTGGAACGTGCTGGGGACGCTGATCCTGACCTCGCAGCCGGTACAGATCCCGGATGCCCGGCCGACCCCTGGGGTGACGGCGGGGGAGGCCACTGCCACCGCTGTGTCTCCTCGGATCCGCCCGGCCTCCAACGGCCTGGAGATGCGGGCAGCGCGCCGGAGCGCCCCTCCGACCTTGGACGGCGACCTGAAGGACTGGCCCTCCTTCCCCTGCTACACCCTGGACAGGGCCGAGCAAATCGGCTACGGCGACCCGGCCGCCTGGGGCGGCCCCCAGGACCTGAGCGGCTCCTTCTGCTGGGGCTGGGATGACTCCGCACTCTACCTGGCCTTCGACGTCCGGGATGACACGCTGCGCGCCTTCAAGGGCGCCAACGTCTGGGAAAACGACTACGTGGAGGTCTGGCTGGACGTCGACCTGGCGGGCGACTTCGATCAGGCCAAAAACAACAGCGACGACTTCCAGTTCGGCTTCATGCCCGGCAACTTCGCGGACATCGAGCCGAGGGCCGTCATTTTCGTGCCTCCGGTTCCCAGCGCCCGCGTTAGGGAGATCCAGAGCGTCTTGGTCCGAACCGAGGGCGGCTACCGCGGGGAGATCAAAATCCCCTTCACCGTCTTCGGCGATGCCCTGGACCTTTCGCAGGGCGTGTTCGGCGCCTCCCTCTCTTTTTCCGACAACGACTCCGACAAGCCGGTCCAGGAGATGATGATCTCAACCGCTCCCGCTTCCATCGCCCAGTGGGGCAACCCCACGCTGTGGAGCAACCTGTGGTTGGAGAAGTAGCGTGAGCCCCATCGGCCGGAACGCCTTATCCCTCGCCAAATAGGGAGGAGGCCATGATGAACAAAAAATCTGCGATCGCCGTATCGACCGCATCCTTTGCGCTCGCTCTCGGGGTGATCCTGGGACTGATGTATTTGGGATCTTGTGCGGCCACTCCTGAAAGGGGCGCTGGAACATCCACCTCTTTGCCAACTCCGACGATCTCGCCCGTGCCCACCGCAACAGCCATCCCCTCCCGGCCGACGGCTACGCCGACCTCCCCTCCGCCACCGGCCACCCCAACCCCGTCGGCGAGCGCCCCCACGCTGAACGTCATCTTTGAACACTACAAGCCGGATGATCGCCTGCTGATGTATCTGGACTGCGCCCCCGGAGGCAAGAAACTCCGGGAGATGACCGGCACTGACCTGGAATTCGACTATCTCGTCCAGAACAGCACTCTGAGCCGCTGGGATGAGGGGAGGAAAGAGTGGGTTCAGGTAGGAGTTGCGCACGGCCAGAGCCGCGAGGGCGTGATGGAATGGAATCTGCCATGGGCATCCCTAAGTTTGTGCCGTTCGGATTATGCGCTGCAAGTGATTTTACAGCGACAGGACGGGAAGCAGCGGGTTCACCACACCAGTCCGCCGCAATCCATCCCCGCCTCCTTCTCCCTGCGCTACCGGGAGCCGCTCTTCATATCGATCGTCTACAACTATCCGAATTCGTCCCCGAACACCCATCACTTCTTCGTGTATATCGACAGCGACAACAACCCGAGGACCGGCCACGCCACCATCTTCCCCGGCCTCGGGGTTGATTACATCCTGCAGGATGACAGTCTCTACAAGTGGGAGCGGGGCGCCTGGGTGTGGAAAGCGCAGGTTCGCGTAGAGAAGACCAACACCCGCTCCCGTTGGCGTTTCCTTTCCCAGGCCATCCGGGCGTCGCCGATCGACGCCAGGCGTCCTATCAAGATCGCATTTTCCCGGCAAGACGTCAACTGGAACCTCCTCTTCGCCAGCCAGATCATCCGAATGTCCGGAAACGTGATCTCCTTCACCGAGCCTCCGGTCTTCGACATCACCTACCATCACGGCACGCCGGATGACCATCTGTTCGTGTATCTCGATACCGACAACAACCCCAGCACTGGCGACACCGGACTGATCCCCGGGCTGGGGGTGGACTACCTGATCCAGGACAACAGCCTCTACCGGTATGATCCTGCCGTCGCGCCCTACCCGTGGCGATGGATCGCCGCGGTGCGCGTCCTCGACACCCCCACCGAGGACCGCTGGGTCTTCTCGGCTTCGTTCATCGGGAACCCAACGCTGCCCTTCAAGGCCGCCTTCTCCCGCCAGGACGCCTCGTGGAACGCTCTGCACACCAGCCCCATCCTTTTGCTGGATCGGTATGACTATGCCTACAACGAGCCTTCACCTCCACCGCCTCCGCCGCCGCCCCCACCCGTGCCTGAGTTCGACATCACCTACCATCACGGCACGCCGGATGACCATCTGTTCGTGTATCTCGATACCGACAACAACCCCAGCACTGGCGACACCGGACTGATCCCCGGGCTGGGGGTGGACTACCTGATCCAGGACGACAGCCTCTATCGGTATACCGGCTCTTGGCATTGGATCGCCGCGGTGCGCGTCCTCGACAACCCCACCGAGGACCGCTGGGTCTTCTCGGCTTCGTTCATCGGGAACCCAACGCTGCCCTTCAAGGCCGCCTTCTCCCGCCAGGACGCCTCGTGGAACGCTCTGCACACCAGCCCCATCCTCCACCTCAACGCATATACCTACGCCTATCACGAGCCTCCCGACTTCAACATCACCTACCATCACGGCACGCCGGATGACCATCTGTTCGTGTATCTCGATACCGACAACAACCCCAGCACTGGCGACACCGGACTGATCCCCGGGCTGGGGGTGGACTACCTGATCCAGGACGACAGCCTCTATCGGTATACCGGCTCTTGGAATTGGATCGCCGCGGTGCGCGTCCTCGACACCCCCACCGAGGACCGCTGGGTCTTCTCGGCTTCGTTCATCGGGAACCCAACGCTGCCCTTCAAGGCCGCCTTCTCCCGCCAGGACGCCTCGTGGAACGCTCTGCACACCAGCCCCATCCTCCACCTCAACGCATATACCTATACCTATAATGATTGAGTGAGGAAACCATGGGACACGGGAAGGGACTCACGAAGGATCATCCGCACGTGAACCTGGCCCTCATGAGCCAGCCTTCTCTCCTGTTCGAGCTGCGCCGCGGTGGAGAGAAGATCGCGGAAGGGCGCATCCGGCTCTGGGTGGACGGAGTTCTTCTGGAGCACGCTGGCCCGGAGGAGGAGGGGGCGCTCACCGTCCTCGCTGCCGGGGACGGACGCGCCCTCCTCCTGAAAGCCGCCGTCAACGCGGAGGACGGGAACGCCTGGGTTTTCCGCTTCTCCCTCATCAACGCCGGTTCAGCTCCCCTGACCCTGACCCGCCTGCGCTGGGAGGTGTGGCTTCCGGCGTCGGCCTGGACGGGCCCTCTCTGGACGATGCAGGGGGCGGCCGTCAGCTGGGGGCAGGACTTCGCGTTCCCGCTGACGGAGGGCTTCGAGCGCGACAACTACCTGGGGCATCTGCAGGACGCCGAAGGAGGCGGGGTCCCCGTGACCTACTGCTGGAACCGGGAGCACGGCCTGGCCATCATGCACCTGGAGACGACGCCGCTGGAGTGGTATATGCCGGTGGCGCGCGACGCCCGCGGGGTGGTGATGGCCTTTGAACGGCGCGTTCCCCTGCCGCTGGGACCCGGTGAGACCTGGGAGTCGCCTTCTTTCGCCCTCTCCTGGCACCGGGGCGGCGATTTCTTCGCCCCCCTGGTCCGCTACCGGGAATGGCTGGATCAGCGGGGCCTACAGCCCGCGCGCCCAGTGCGCGCCAGTTACGACCCCGCCTGGTGCTCCTGGGGCTACGAGTTCAACGTCCGCCCTCAGGATGTGCTGGACGTGCTTCAGGTGGCTCGCGAGCTGGGCATCCGCTGGTTCACCTTGGACGACCGCTGGTTTGACGCCTACGGCGACTGGAACCCCCGGCCTGACACCTTCCCCAACGGCACAGAGGACCTGCGCCGGATGAACGAGGCCATCCACGCTGTCGGGGGGCTCTCCCAGATTTGGTGGTATCCCCTCTGCGCCGAAGACGGTCACGGCGCCTGGGAGAGCCAAACCCACGGCCTCTCCCGACTCCTGCGGGAGCACCCCGACTGGGTGGTGCGGGACCGGGAGGGCCGGGTGGCCCGCAACAATCGTCACCTGGCGATGCTCTGCCCGGCCCTCCCGGAGGTGCAGGAGTACACTCTGGATCTGGTGCGCCGATTCATCGCCGATTGGGGGTTCGACGGCCTCAAGCTGGACAACATCTACACGATGCCGGCGTGCTACAACCCGGCCCACCGCCACGCCCGTCCGGAGGAGTCCATTGAAGCCTTCGCCAAGCTCTACCGCCGCATCTTTGAACTGGTCCGTGAGCTGCGCCCGGATGGGGTGGTCCAGATCTGCCCGTGCGGGACGCCCATCACCTTCAGCCTGCTGCCCGCGACAGACCAGACGGTCACCGCCGACCCTACCTCCAGCGCCCAGGTGCGGCAGCGGATCAAGTTCTACAAGGCCCTCACGGGGCCGCGCGCAGCGGTCTTCGCCGACCACGTAGAACTCTCCGACGGCGGGACGGACTTCGCCTCCGCCATCGGCACGGGGGGCGTGCCGGGCACCAAGTTTACTTGGAAGATCCCTCCCGAACGCAAAGCAAGCCTGAAGGAGGATTGGGAGCTCACCCCCGAGAAGCAAGAACATTGGCGCTTCTGGCTGAGCCTCTATGAGCGCTATCGCCTGGCTGAGGGGGAATACCTAAACCTCTACGACCTGGCTTTTGATGTCCCGGAGGGCCATGTCATCCGGAAGGACGGGCGTCTCTACTACGCCTTCTTTGCGCCGGCCTTCGAGGGGGAGGTGGAACTGCGCGGCCTGGAGGCCCGTCCCTACCGCCTACGCAACTACGAGACCGATCAGGACATGGGGGAGGTCCGCGGCCCCCTGGCTTGCCTGACCGTTCGTTTTGAGCACCACCTGCTGTTGGAGGCAGATCCCGTGTAATGATGTAGCGCCGCTCGTCGGGCCGTGCAGCGCCGCCGCCCAGCCGGTCCAGGCAGACAGCCTGCGCTACCCGGAGCGAGGAGATTCCTGATGAAACTCCTATCCATTGGCAAATACCGTTCCCTGCAAGCCTGCGCCTCGCCGCGCGGGACGTTCACTGTTCTCGCCATAGACCACCGGCAGAACCTGCGCCGGGCCAATCCCCGCTTCCAAGACGATGCGGAACTCTCCCGGTTCAAACTGGACGTGGCCCGCGAACTGGCCCCCTACGCTACCGCCGTCCTGCTGGACCCGGAGTTCTCCGCCGCGCAGGCGATCGCCACGGGAGCGCTGCCCGGAGATCGGGGGCTTGTGGTCGCGCTGGAGGCCACCGGCTACGTGGGCGACCCGGCGGCCCGCCGATCCCGCCTTCTGGAAGGCTGGAGCGTGGAGAAGGCTAAACGGATGGGCGCGCAGATGGTCAAACTGCTGGTCTACTACCACCCCGACTCCCCCACGGCCTCGGAGACCGAGGCTCTGGTCAATCAGGTCGCCGCCGATTGCCTCCGGTATGACCTGGGGCTGATGCTGGAGCCTCTCTCCTACTCCCTCACGGACGACCGGCTCTCCGCCGAGGAACGGCATTACATCGTGGTAGAGACAGCCCGCCGCCTGACCGCCATTCCCGGCGTGGACCTGCTCAAGGCCGAATTCCCTCTCCCCGTCGACAGCCCCGAAACGGACTGGCCGGCTGCCTGTGCGGAACTCCACGCCGCCGCGCAGGTCCCCTGGATCGTCCTCTCCGCCGCTGTCTCATTTGAGGCCTACCTGCGCCAGGCTATGGCCGCCTGCCAGGCCGGCGCCAGCGGCGTCGCGGTGGGCCGTGCCGTCTGGCAGGAGGCTGTCCATCTGGATGGGCAGGCCCGCCTGGACTTCCTGCGGACCGTTGCCCGCCAGCGCCTGATCTGCCTGGCCTCCCTCACCCAGGCCTTGGCACGCCCTTGGACCGAGGTCTATGCAGCGGAGGCGCCGCCGGACTGGTATAAAACCTACCCACCGCCCTGATCGCTGAGGCGGATGCCCCCTCGCGCAAGAGAGGCCGGACAAACCGGTCCTCATTCCTTTGCTTCATCGGCTCAAGAAGCTAAGGAGGAGCTATCCCTAAATCCGAAGCCCGATCTCCGCAGGAAAGGAGAAGCAATGAGCCGTCCGTATGACATCCTGGTAGCGGGGGAGATCAACCCCGACCTGATCCTTTCCGGCGACGTGGAGCCCGCCTTCGGGCAAGCAGAGAAAGTAGTGGAATCAGCCGTGCTCACCGTAGGCTCCTCGTCCGTCATCTTCGCATGTGGCGCGGCCCGGCTGGGCCTGCAGGTGGCCTTCATCGGCAAATGCGGTGACGACCTCTTCGGGCGCTTTATGCTGGAGGAAATGCGAAAACGTGGCATAGACGTTTCCCACGTGATCGTGGATCCCTGCCTCTCCACTGGCCTGACGGTCATCCTGAACAAGGGCGATGACCGGGCGATGCTGACCTTCCCCGGCGCCATCGGTGCGCTGCGCGCTGACGAGATCCCCGATGAGCTGCTCTGCCAGGCCCGCCATCTGCACGTGGCCTCGTATTTCCTGCAGGACGCCCTGCGCCCCGGCCTGCCGGGCCTCTTCCGCCGCGCTCGCGCCCTCGGCCTGACCACCTCCCTGGACACCAACTACGACCCCGCGGAGCGCTGGGAGGGCCTGGACCAACTGCTCCCGCTGACGGACGTCTTCCTGCCCAACGCCGCCGAGGCATGCGCCCTGATGGGGACGCCGGATGTAGAGACCGCCGCCCTCCAGCTGGTGCGCATTGTGCGGGTGGTGGCCATCAAGCAGGGGGCAGAAGGCGCGCTGGGGGGCCAGGGGGAGCAGATCGTGCGCGTGCCCTCCCTCTCCGTCGCTGTGGTGGATACCGTCGGCGCAGGGGACAACTTCGATGCCGGCTTTCTCTATGGCTACCTCCACGGCTGGTCGCTGGAGAAAGCCCTGCGGCTGGGGACAGTATGCGGCGCCCTCTCCACCCGCGCAGCAGGAGGCGTCGCGGCCCAACCCACCTTGGAGGAAGCCCTGGCGTATCTCTGAGGGGGTGAGGATGGATTACTTGGACTTTATCGTTGCCGCGCAGAAATTCGGGGAACCGCGCGGGATCGCCTCCGTCTGCTCGGCCCACCCGCTGGTCCTGGAGGCGACCCTGCGACACGGCCAGAAGCACGGGAGGCCGGTCCTTATCGAGGCCACCGCCAATCAAGTCAATCAGTTCGGTGGCTACACGGGGATGACGCCGGAGGATTTCGCGCGCAGGGTGGCCGAACTGGCGGAGCGGATGGGTTTTCCCAGGGAGCGCTTGATCCTGGGCGGCGACCATCTGGGCCCTCTTCCCTGGGCTCGGGAGCCCGTTGAGGAGGCGATGCGCAAGGCCGCCGACCTGGTCCGGGCCTTCGTCCGCGCCGGCTTCACCAAGATCCACCTGGACTGCAGCATGCCCCTGGGAGAGGAAACCACGGCCCCCCTGGAAACCATTGCATGGCGCACCGCCCAGCTGGTTCGGGTCGCCGAGGAGGCTGCGAAAGAACGGCGAAGCGCGCTGCGCTACGTGATCGGCAGCGAAGTTCCTCCTGCGGGCGGCGCCAGGGCGGAGGAGGGGCCGCCCCCCATCACGCGCCCGGAGGACGCGGCGGAAACCATAACGGCCATGCGACAGGCCTTTCTCGCCATGGGGCTGGAGGCCGCTTGGGAGCGGGTGATCGCCCTGGTGATCCAGCCCGGCGTGGGGTTCGGCGACGAAGTCGTCTATGAATACAATCGCTCGGCCGCTGCCTCCCTTGCGCGCTTCATTGAGACGGTGCCCGGGATGATCTACGAAGCCCACTCCACCGACTACCAGCCCCCAGAGGCCCTGAGGGCCATGGTGGAGGACCATTTCGCCATCCTGAAAGTGGGCCCGGCGCTGACCTTCGCCCTGCGCGAGGCTGTCTTTGCCCTGGAGGACATCGAGGCGGCCCTGGGGCTGGAGCCCCCCTCTGGGATTCGCGAGGCCTTTGAAGCCGCAATGCTGTCGAACCCGGCTCACTGGCAGAAATATTATCGCGGAGATCCACGATCCCAGAAGCTGGCCCGTCAGTATAGCCTCAGCGATCGGATCCGCTACTACTGGACTGCGCCGGGAGTTCAGGAGGCCTTCCAGCGCTTGATGCGCAACCTGGGCGATCGTCCCATCCCATTGGGATTGCTCAGCCAGTATCTACCTGAGGAACACCGAAAGGTATGCCGCGGGGAACTCCGAAACCACCCCCACGATCTATTACTAGGGAAGGTGATCAGGGTTCTGGAAGCCTACCAGTGGGCCACGGAGAACGCGACGGGCAAACCCGTCGACCTCCCTTAGCATCTCAAGCCCAGGTGCCGGCGATCACTCTACATCCCACGGGGCGGGGCACGGAGCGCCTTGGAGGGAATCCAGAATGAGCGGGGCGAACTCGGGATAGCACGCGGCGAAGGCGCAGAGCAACCCGAAGCAGCCCGCCAGCATCATGTCCCCATAGGGGACCGCAAAGTAAACCGGATGGCGGGACCCCCGCAACAATCCGCGGCGGGGCCCGACGACGGCCACCCCCTCCGGCCGCATCGGCGCGGCCTCGAACACCAGCGCCCCGTGGCCCATGTCGTCGAACACCTCCTCAAAACCCAGGGCGCCCTCCGCCAGCCGGCCCAGCAGGCGGTCCAGCTTCTCCCCATCCAGAAAGCCTGTGTGGTGCTCAAAGAGCCCCTCCACCTGCCCTTCCCGCAGCCGAAAGGCCAGGGTGTGGAAGTTCCCGATGTTCACCACCAGGCACTGCCGCCAGGCCGCCACCCGGGGATCCAGGGTGGCGCCCAGGGCCGCCGCGGGGGCAGTGTCCATCCCCACCACAGGGCCGTCGAAGGCCTCCCGCACCGTGCGCACCACCGCCTGCAACCGGGTGAGGGGGGCAGGGATCTCCTCCCCTCGATGGGCGAAGACGGTGAGCGCCCGATGCTCGGCCAAACGCTGGGCCAGGTAATCGAACCGGAACTTGCGGTCGGAGTAACCGGGGGGCGCCGCCCCGTGATCGAAGACCGCCACGGCGACCCCGTCCGGCCGGAGGGGCACTCCGAAGGCCTCGAAGGCCTGCCGCAACGCCTCCCAGTCGAAGTCCCGCAACACCAGACGAACCACCCGATCCCCCATGCGAGCGGCCTCGTCCTCGCTGACGAGGCGCACCCCCATCGCCTGCACCACATCCAGATCGTCGTTGAAGGTCCGCGCCGCCTCCGGCGTCGCATACACCGGGAGGCCAGCCCGCAGGTGGTCCTCCACCGCCCACTGGCACGGCCCACCGCCCATCAGGACGCCGGTTAAGAGGATCGGCCGGCGCTCCCGGGTGGCCTGCCGCACCGCTCGCGCCACCCGCATGGTCGGCGAAGGCAGAACCAGCTGATAGGCGTTCTCCAGCTCCTTCTCGCTGTCGTAGAGGAGGATGTCCTGGGTCCCGGTCCCGATGTCCACGCACAGGATCTTCATCGCCGCTTCCCTTTTCGAAACGATCTCAACCTCGCGGCCCCGATCCCACCGGCGTCCCTTCCGCCATCATGGCCTGCAATCGAAGAACCGCCTCCCCCACGCTTTCCACCACCTGCAGCAGGCCCAGGTCCTCCTCCCGGATGTAGAGGGGATCGTGATAGGCCTCCAGCAGGCGACGCCAGCGCGTCCCGATCAGGAGAAAGGGCCGGGGGGCCAGCTCCCGGGTCTGGAGGAGGCTCCAGGCCATGGCCATCTCGCTCAGCGTCCCGATGCCGCCGGGCAGGGCGACCATGGCGTCGCCGGCGGTCACCAGGTAATGCAGGCGCTGGAAGAGCGTGGGGAACTTGATCTCCACATCGAGATAGGGGTTGGCCTTCAACCCCCAGCGGTCGAACAGGTCCACCGTGACCCCGATGGCGAGCCCGCCGGCTTCCCGCGCCCCGCGGCTGACCGCCTCCATCGTCCCCCCATCCCCGCCGCTCATCACGATGAAGCCGGCCTCGGCTAGGCGGCGGCCCAGATCCCGGGCCATCTCGTAATCCGCGGATCCCGGCGCCGGGGCGTGGCCACCGAACACCGCAACCACCCGCTGCCGCATCCCCTCCTCCTTTAGAACGTCCCGATCCCCTGGTAGCGGAACCGCTCGATGAGAAGGATACCGAGGAAGGTGAGGAGGAGCAACAGCGTGCTCATGGCCATCGCCTGGCCCAGGTTCAGTTCCCCGGGCTGGCTCAGGAAGCGGGCGATGGCCAGGGGCATGGTGGGCATGGTGGGCCGGGCGATGAGGGCGGTGGCCCCGAACTCCCCCAGGGAGACGCAGAAGGCGAAGACGGCGGCGGCCAGCCACGCCCGGCCCAGCAGGGGCGCCTCCACCCGCCACCAGACCTGCGCCGGCGAGGCCCCCAGGGTCATCGCCGCCTCCCGCCAGCGCGGGTTCATCCCCTCCAGGGCCGGCAGGAGGATGCGCACCACGAACGGATAGGCGATCAAGGTGTGGGCGATCACCACCAGCAGCGGCGAGGTGCGCAGGGCCTGCACCGCCGCCACGAGCCCCGGCCACGCTTTCAGGAACCCCGGCGGATGGCTGAAGCCGACCAGGAACCCGAACCCCAGGGTGACCGCTGACGTGGAAAGGGGAAGCATCAGCAGCGGATCCAGCCAGCGGATGCGACGCCGGCCCGCCAGCCCGTAAGCGGCCAGCCCGCCCAGGGACAGCGAGAGGCCCATGGTCGCGGTGGCGAAGAGCAACGAATTGCGGACCGCCTCGATGGGCGCCACGTAAGTGACGGCGCCGCGCCGGTTGATCCAGAGCTCCCGATAGTAGCCCAGGGTGATCCACCCGGTGTAGTAAGCCGGCTCTCCGGGCTTGCGCAGGGTCATCGGGGTCACCGAGCGCAGGGCCAGGGCCAGCAACGGCATGCCGATCCAGAGGAAAAGGATCGCCAGCCCCAGGCCGGCCATCAGGCGCTCCCTCCACGTCCGCAACGGGCGACCGGTGGAAGCCTCCGGCCGCCATTCCAGAGGGACCACCCAGCGGGCCTGAAGCCGCGTGTAAAGATAGAGGAGCGCGAAGTTCAGGGCCAGCTGGACCAGGGCGAGGGTGGCCGCCGCCGGCAAACGGAAGAGGCCGACGGCCTGCCGGTAGATCTCCACCTCCAGCGTAGCATACTGAGGACCACCCAGCAGCAACACCACCCCGAAGCTGGTGAAATCGAACAGGAACACCAGGGCCGCGGCGGCCAGGATGGCCGGGAGCAACAACGGCCCGGTCACCCGCGTGAGGACCCGCCAGCGATCCGCCCCCAGGGTCCGGGCCGCCATCTCCAGGGTGGGATCCAGATGGCTCCAGGCATTCCCCACGATGCGCAGCACCAGCGTGAGGTTGTAGAACACGTGGGCGACGACGATCGCGGTCAGGGTGTTCACGAAGGGGATCGGCGGTTCCGGGAGGCCGAACAGGGCCATCAGGGCCTGATTCACCCAGCCCCGAGGGCCCAGGAGGGCCGTGAAGGCCGCCGCCACCACCACCGTGGGGAGCACGAAGGGGACGGTGGCCATCGCCTGCCACAGGCGGCGGCCCGGCAGCTGATAACGGGCGAAGAGGCCCGCCAGGGGGAGCCCCAGGAGAAGGGTCACCGCCGTGGAAAGGGCCGCCTGCCCCACCGTGAACCCCAGGACCTTCCGGAAGGACGGGCTTCCCAGGGTCCGGAGGATCGCCTCCCCTTCCAGGACGCCTGCGGGCATGAGGCTCAGGCGCAGGATCGAGATGATGGGATATGCGTAGAAGAGGGAAAAGAACAGAAGCGGCAGCGCCAGCAGGAGATCTCGTCGGCCCACTTTTCCCATGCGGGTTCGCATCCTGAGCAGGCAGCCCCGATCGATCCCCGACAGACGCCCGGTTTACCCGGACGCCTCCAGGATCTGCCGGAGACATTCCAGAGCAGCGGGGAGCGGATCCCGCCATAGCCATTCCGCTTCGATCCAGAACCCCGGGACCGCCGTGGACGGGATCCGCCCCTGAGAGATCTCCCCCACCCGGTAGCCGGGGTGATCGAGCCGGTGGATGGTCACCACCCGGAGCTCAGGATCCACCACCCAGTATTCCCGAACTCCGCCCTCCTCGTATATCCGGGCTTTCTCTTCGAGATCATAGCGCCGGGTGGATGGAGAGACGACCTCCACCACCAGGTCCGCCGGGCCCTCCACCCAGTCAGAGCGGCTCCCCGGGAGACGATCCCGATGCACGAAGAAGAGGTCCGGCTCTTTGACCGCCCCCGGCCGCAGGCGAAGAACCGCCGGCCCATTGAAGACTTCTCCCAGCCCATGCGCTTCGACGTAGCCCCGCAGCAGAAAGGATAGAAATCCCACCAGGCGCTGGTGGGAGAGCGTGGCGGGCGAGTGCACGATCACCTCCCCGTCCTCAAACTCCCAGATGTGGTCCTCCGGCGCCTCTTCCAAGTAACGGGCCTCGGTCCATCCTCCCAGACGGAGCAGGAAAGCGCCCCGGATCTCCTCGCCGCTTTCCGTCATCAACCGAACCCTCATCGCCGGACCTCCCGCACCCCGGTTCGGGCGAGCCGGATCTGCGTTCTTCACATTTTCCTCGATCCTCATCGCAACATCAAATCCGTCCACTCCTGAATCCACCGCTCCCGGTTGGCATCGATCCGGGCGGGATCCAGGCGGGCGGGCTCCCTCGGGACCTCTGCGAACTTCTGGAAAAAGTCCGGGAGCTTGGCCTTCGGGTGGACCGGGAAGACGAACATCTGGAGGGGGATGTCTTCCTGGAAGCGCAGGCTGATCATGTAATCCATCCAGCGCTCCGCCAGGTCCCGGTTCCGCGCCCCTTTCAGGATGCCGGCGAACTCAATCTGGCGGAAGCAGGCGTCCTTCCCCAGGACGTTCCCGGTGGGGGGCTCGGAGAGCTGGCCCTGGCTGAAATACACCTCCGCCGCCGGGCTGGTGGCGTAGCTCACCACCAGCGGGCGTGTCCCCGGGCTCCCCGTGGCCCCGCTGAACTCTTTGTAATACGCGTCCTCCCAGCCCTCGGTGATCTTCACATCATTGGCCTTCAGGGCCCGCCAGAAATCCAGCCAGCGCTCCTCCCCGAAGTGGGCGATGGTGGCCAGCATGAACGCCAGGCCCGGGGAGGAGGTGGCCGGGTTCTCCACCACCAGCAAGCCCCGATACTCCGGCCGCGCGAGGTCCTCCAGGGTCTCCGGCGGCTTCAGTCCCTTCTCCCGAAAGTATTTCTTGTCGTAGTTCACGCAGACGTCGCCGTAATCGATGGGGATCAGCCGGAGCTCGGGGTCCAGGATGAACTCCGCGGGGATCTCCTCCAGGCCCTTCGGCCGGTAGGGTTCGAAGAGGTCCTCCCGAATGGCCCGGCTGAAGAAGGTGTTGTCGACCCCGAAGAACACATCGGCCAGGGGCGCTCCCTTGGCCAGGATGGCCTTGTTGAGAGCGGCCCCCGCATCGCCTGCCTTGAGGATCTGGACCCGCGCGTGGTAGCGCTGCTCGAACTCCCGCAACACCTCTTCGCTGACGGCGAAGCTGTCGTGGGTCATCAGCACCAGCTCCCGCGGGCCCGCCGGTGTGGCCGTGGGGGCTGATGGGCTCGGGGAGAGCGTGGGGGCCGGCGTCGCCGGAGCCGGCGAGGGCGCCGGCGGCGCCGCAGGCGTGGTGCAGGCCGCTGTGAGCACCATCAGCACGCCGATGAGAATCGTTCGGCGCTTCATCGTTCCTCCCTCCGGATGGGAAGATCTGAAAGCCGCTTCACCCTACAACGGCAGGAGGGGCTTTCGCTTTGGCCCATGTCCTTGAACGATCGGAGAGGAGCAGAGGCCAGCCTCTCCCCTCCCGTTGCGCCCTGCGGTCCAAGCCGAGCAACTGCGGGCAGTTGCCCTCCATCCCATCTGCGATCATCGGAGAGAAAGCGCCGCGATCCTTCGACCCGAACCTCCGGTTCTCGATGACGCGAAGGTCGCGGCTAAAGCCGCTCCTACAAAAACGCGCTTCGGTAGGAGGGGCTTTCGCCCCGAACATCCGTCTTCGATGACACGATGGTTGCGGTGAAGGCGGCTCCGGCAACCCCGAGCCCTGGTTCTCGATGACACAAGGGTCGCGGCTGAAGCCGCTCCTACAAAAACGTGCTTCGGTAGGAGGGGCTTTCGCCCCGAACGCCCGTCTTCGATTTGATGACAGGATGCGGGCCGAAATGAATTTCGGCCTGCTTTGTGGGTCGCGGCGGAAGCCACTTTCGTCCCGAACCGGCGGTCCTCCATGATCCTGTCGGCCGGTTGCAGCCATCCCCGGTTGCGGGTTTAACCCTCTCCCCGCTCGTGGATCACCAGAAGGAGGCCCCGTCGGACCCGCACCCGGGCCCGGGGGGCGATCATCCGGTTGCTCACCCCCAGGGTGGCACCGAAAGGCAGCGTCCCCTCCGTCAGGGGGTAGAACAGCCCCTCCAGCGTCACCCCCTCCGCGTCCCCGATCAGCGGGATCAGGGAGACCCGATCTCCCGGCTCCCCCTCGATCCAGCCCTCCTCCCGGATCACGAAGGCCTCCCGCCCCGCCCCCACGAAGCGGACGTCCCAGCCTGCCCATCGCGGGTGGGCCAGAAGCAGCAGCGAGGCCAGGGTCTGATCCAGCCGGGAGCCCCATGCCCCGAACACCCGGATGGTCGTCCCCAGGGTTCGGGCGTAGTCCAGGGCCAGCTCCAGATCCGTGGCGTCTTTATCCACCGGATGACGCTCGATGGAGACCTCGTGGGCCTCCAGCCAGGCGAGGGTCTCCGGATCCATGGAATCCAAATCCCCGATCACCCGATGGGGGAGGACGCCGATGGCCCGCAGGTGGGCCGCCCCCCCATCCGCGGCCAGGATCCAACGCGCGCCGGAGGTCGCCCGGCGCAACGCCTCGCCCTCAACGTCCCCGCCCGCCACCACTACGATCATCCCCGCGCCCCCTATGGTCCGAGATGAAGGGAGAAACGCTTCGCATGGACCCCGCCGGATGAGCTGCGGCTTGCCAGAGGAATCCGCACCGGGGGCAGAGGCGAAAGCGTCGAAGGGGTCCATCGCGCTTGAAGAGGAGGCATCGCTCCCTTCCCTCCGCCGGCATGACCCGGATCCGGTTCAAGGAGTCGGCGCCGGGCCTTCGGGGAATCCCCTCCGGAAGGCGCCCTCTCAGCCCGCTTCCCCGCGGACTCCCCCGGGAATCCGCCTGCTGCAGCGAAAAGCGTTGCACGCTCCAGTCTATCCGTGATCTTCGCTCCTCGTCAACCATCGACCCCGCGACTGCTCTTCCCGATCGAGAGCGGATGATTCCCCCCACATCCGCAGGGGGTTCCAGGGCCTAAGAGATGAGCGGTTTCAGCATTTTTCAGGCCCTAATGCTTGACAAGCAAACATCTGTTCACTAAAATGGGATTCAAAATAGGGCCAGGGTTCCTCGCGGCCGAAGGCTCTTCCCTTCCTGGCCGGAGGGAGTGGGCGGCATGGATTCCCCCTCATGGCATCCCGGAGAGGTCCTTCTGGAAGTTGAGGGGATCTTTCTCTCTTTCGGCGGGGTGATGGCCCTGAACGGGGTCTCCCTCGCCGTGCGCCCGGGTGAGATCTTCTCCATCATCGGCCCGAACGGTGCGGGCAAGACCAGCCTCCTCAATTGCATCAACGGCCTCTATCGCCCCCAGCGCGGCCGGATCCGATTCGAGGGCCGGGACATCACCCATCTGCCCGCCCACCGGCGGGCCCGCCTCGGCATCGCCCGCACTTTCCAGAAGACCGAGCTCTTTAAGAACATGACCGTCCTGGACAACGTGCGCCTGGGCCGCCACATCCACATGAAGGCCAACCTCCTGGACTGTCTCATCTACTGGGGGCGGGCGGAGCGGGAGGAGCTGGCCCACCGCGCCTTCATCGAGGAGGAGATCCTGGATCTGCTGGAGATCGGCCACCTGCGCCATCGCATCGTCGGGATGCTCCCCTACGGCCTGCAGAAGCGGGTGGACCTCGCGCGGGCCCTCGCCCTGGAGCCCCGCCTCCTGCTCCTCGACGAGCCGATGGCCGGGCTGAACCTGGAGGAAGTGGAGGACATGGCCCGCTTCATCGTGGAGATCAACGAGAACCCCCGCTGGGGCGTGACCTGCGTGCTGGTGGAACACGACATGGGAGTCGTGATGGACCTCTCTCACCGTGTAGCGGTGCTGAACTTCGGCAACAAGATCGCCGAAGGCCCTCCGGAGGAGATCCAGCGCGATCCGGTGGTGATCCAGGCCTACCTCGGGGAGGAGGAGGCGGCCTATGCGACGCGGCGGTAAGCGGTGCCGGGCTCTGGAGATCGAGATCACCAAGGACCTCACCATCCCCAAGCAGCTGGTGCGCACGGCCAAGGAATACGGCGACCGCAAGGTCGCCATGCGGGAGAAGGAGTTCGGGATCTGGCGTTCCTACACCTGGGCCGATTACCTGGAGCGGGTGAAGGCCCTGGCCCTGGGGTTCCACCGCCTGGGGCTGCGCCGCGGGGACAAGGTGGCCCTGATCGGTGACAACCGGCCCGAGGGGCTGTGGTCCGAGATGGCGACCCTGTGCGTCGGCGGCGTGGCCGTCTGGCTCTATCAGGACTGCCTCCCCGAGGAGATCGCCTATATCGTGGACCACAGCGACGCCCGCTTCGTGGTCTGCGAGACCCAGGAGGAGGTGGACAAGGTCCTGGCCGTCCGGGACCGTTGCCCCAAGGTCGAGCGGATCTTCTGGGATGACCCCAAGGGGATGCGCAATTATCGCGATCCGATGTTGATGCCCCTGACGGAGGTCATGCGCCTGGGCCGGGAGGTGGCGCAGGAGCGTCCCGATCTGTTCGAGGAGCTGGTGGAGCAGGGGCACGGGGATGACATCGCCTTGCTCTTCTACACCTCCGGGACCACGGGGAAGCCCAAGGGGGCCCTCCTCTCCCATTACAACCTCCTCAAGATGGGCCAGAACCTGACGCGGGTGGACCCCTACTACGAGGATGATGAATTCGTTTCTTTCCTGCCCTTCGCCTGGATCGGCGAGCAGATGATGTCGGTTTCCTGTGGGATCCTGGCCGGTTTCACCCTCAATTTCCCGGAGGAGCCGGAGACGGCCTGGCACGATCTGCGGGAGATCGCTCCTCATATCATCTTTTCCCCGCCCCGGGTCTGGGAACAGATGGTGCGCACGATCCAGGTCCTGCATGCGGACTCCCCATGGCTTAAGCGCAAGGTCTTCGAGCTGGGGATGGCCATCGGCTACCGGCTGGCGGACCGGAAGTTCGCCAAACAGAAGCCCACCCCTCTGGAGCGGCTGCTCGGGTGGCTGGCTTACTGGGTCGTCTTCCGGCCGGTGCGGGACCGCATGGGCCTGTCCCGGGTGCGCTACGCCTACACCGGCGGGGCGGCCATGGGGCCGGACCACTTCCGCTTCTACCACGCCCTGGGGGTGAACCTGAAGCAGATCTACGGCCAGACGGAGATCTCCGGGATCTCGGTGCTCCACCGGGATGATGATATCAAGTTTGACACCGTGGGCAAGCCGATCCCGGAGACGGAGGTGCGCATCTCGCCGGAAGGGGAGATCCTGTCCCGCAGCCCCTCCGTGTTCCAGGGCTACTACAAGAACCCGGAGGCGACGGCGGAGGCCCTGCGGGACGGCTGGCTGCACTCCGGGGATCGGGGGTTCATCGACGAGGACGGCCACCTGGTGGTCTTCGATCGCTCCAAGGATGTGATGATCCTGCGGGATGGCCGGCCCTTCTCGCCGCAATACATTGAGACCCGCCTCAAGTTCAGCCCCTACATCAAGGACGCCTGGGTCATCGGCCACGAGCTGCCCTACGTCACCGCGGTGATCTGCATCGACTACAACGTGGTGGGCAAATGGGCGGAGGCCCGGCGTATCCCTTACACCAGCTATCAGGAGCTCTCCCAGAAGCCGGAGGTCTACGACCTGGTGGCCAGCCAGGTCCGCCAGGTCAACCGGAGCCTGCCGGAGCCCGCCCGCATCGTCCGCTTCGTGAATCTCTTCAAGGAGTTCGACGCGGACGATCAGGAGCTCACCCGCACCCGCAAGCTCCGGCGGGCCTTCCTGATGCAGCGCTACCGGCCCATCGTCCAGGCCCTCTACGACCCCTCCGCCCGCGAGGTCCACTTCGAGACCACCATCACCTACGAGGACGGATCCGTGAACCACGTCCGGGCGGATCTGCGCATCGTGGACCTCGAGCCGGTGCCGGTGGCGATCCCCGTTGAAGGGGTATCCGTTCCGGTTCCCCAGCAGGCGGAGGAGTGATCCGGGACGCTGCGGAACAAGCCGAAACGGAAAGGAGGGGCCTGTGGCGGCGACGGCGACGCGCGTTTACACCCATATCCTTTTTGAGGCGGACGGTCGCATCGCGTGGGTCACCATGAACCGGCCGGAGAAGCGCAACGCCCTCTCGGTGGCCCACATGCTGGAGCTGATCGATTGCTTCCAGGCCATCGGCGACGATCCCTCCATCGCCGTGGTGATCCTCAGGGGGAACGGCCCGGCCTTCTGCGCCGGCCACGACCTCAGCGAGCTGATCGGCCGCTCCCCGGATTTCTACCGCCACGTCTTCGAGGTCTGCACCCGCCTGATGGACACCATCCAGTCCATCCCCCAGCCGGTGATCGCCCAGGTGCACGGGGTGGCCACGGCGGCGGGCTGCCAGCTGGTGGCCACGTGCGATCTGGCCGTCGCCTCGGAGGACGCCCGCTTCGCCACCCCCGGGGTGAAGATCGGCCTGTTCTGCTCCACTCCCATGGTGGCCGTCAGCCGCAACCTCCCCCGCAAGAAGATGATGGAGATGCTGCTCACGGGGGAGCCGATCTCCGCCCAGGAGGCGCTCCTCTACGGGCTGGTGAACCGGGTCGTGCCCCGCGAGCGGCTGGAGGACGAAACCCGGGCCCTGGCGGAGAAGATCGCCGCCGCCAGCCCCGCCGTGATCCGCCTGGGCAAGCAGGCCTTCTACCGGCAGCTGGACCTCCCCCAGCCGCAGGCCTACGCCTACGCCCAGGCGGTGATGACCCTCAACGCCACAATGGCGGACGCCCAGGAAGGGATCTGCGCCTTCCTGGAGAAACGACCGCCCCGCTGGCCGGCGTCCGCCTCCGGATGAACGCGGAAAGATCCGGATCGAGGAGCTTCGCCTATGGAGTTCTTCCTCCAGCTGGTCCTGACCGGCATCATGGTGGGCAGCATCTACGCCCTGGTGGCCGTGGGCTGGGCGTTGATCTACAAGTGCTCCGGGGTCCTCAACCTGGCCATGGGGGAGCTCACCCTCATCGGCGCCTACGTCTCCCTGACCTTCTACGAGTGGGGCCTTCCCTTCCCCGCCGCCCTGGCCGCCACCCTGGCCATCGGGGCCGTCCTGGGAATGCTGACGGAGCGGCTTTTCCTGAGGCGCCTGATCGGAGAGCCGGTCCTCACGGTCATCATGGTGACCGTGGGCCTTTCGTTCTTCTTCCGGGGCATCATCGAGCTGATCTGGGGCACCGACCTCCGGGTCTTCCATCCCCCTGTCTTCCCCCAGGAGCCCATCCGGCTGGGGGCGCTGGTGATCAACCCGGTTTACCTCTGGAGCTTCGTGGCCTCCCTGGCCGTGCTGGGGGCCCTGGTGGCCTTCTTCCGCTACACGCGGTGGGGCCTGGCGATGCAGGCGATGGCGGACGATGAGATGGCGGCCATGGCCCTGGGGATCAGCCCGAAGTTCGTCTACGCCGCCGCCTGGGCCCTGGCCTTCATGGCCGCCGGGGTGGGAGGCTCCCTGCTGGGGAACATCAACGGGGTCAACATCGCGGTGGGCTATCTGGGTCTCCTGGTCCTGCCAGCCGTGGTGCTGGGGGGCCTGAACTCCATCCCCGGGGCCATCGTCGGCGGGCTGATCATCGGCGTCCTCCAGAACCTGGCGGGGGGCTACCTGGACCGCTTCACGCCGGGCGGGGTGAAGGACATCTTCCCCCTCGCGGTGATGACCCTGGTGTTGCTGGTCAAGCCCTACGGGCTCTTCGGCTGGGTGCGGATCGAACGGGTGTGAAGAGGACGGAAGAGGGGAGGTCGCGATGCGCATGCGCTTGCCCGCCGGCGTGTTCTATCAGACCTATAAGCAGGATCAGGCGCTGTGGCCAACGACCTTCGTGAAGCTCCGGATGTGGGGGCTCTTGGTCTTCCTGTTCCTGATCTTCCCCCAGATGGCTTCTCCTTATTGGCTCTCCCTGGCCAACCTGGTGGGCTACACCATCCTCTCGGCGATGGGAGTGCAGCTCCTGATCGGCTACACCGGCCAGGTGACCCTGGGCCACGCCGCCTTCATCGCCACCGGCGCCTACACCGCCGCCGTCCTGGTCCTGCAATACCACGTCCCTTACCCGCTGGCTTTCCTGGCCGCCATGATCGTGGCGGGGTTGTGGTCGGTGCTCTTCGGCCTGCCCTCGGCCCGCGTGAAGGGCTTTTATCTCATCATGACCACCATAGCCGCTCAGTTCATCACCGTGGACTTCATCATCACCCAGTATGTCAGCCGGATCGGCGAGCGCGGCCACTCCTTCTCGCTGCCTCCCGGCACCCTCTCCATCGGGCCCTGGGTGATCCAGAGCGACCGCGACATTTATTACCTGATGATCACGCTGGTCACGCTCTCCGTGCTGGCCATGACCAACCTGGCCCGCACGCGGGTGGGCCGCGCCTGGATGGCGATCCGCGACCACGACATCGCCGCAGAGGCCCTGGGGATCCCCATCGTGCGGTATAAGCTTCTGGCCTTCTTCACGGCGGGCGTCTTCGGCGGGATGGCCGGGGCCTTCTGGATCGCCAACGTCTTCGCCGTCAGCCCGGAGCACTTCACCTGGAGCTGGTCCCTCTGGCTGGTGGGAGTGCTCCTCATCGGCGGCCTGGGCAGCAATTACGGGACCATCTTCGGCTCCCTCTTCATGACCCTCGTGATGGAAGCGCTGCGGAACGTGGTGACCTGGCTGGCCCCGTTCTTCCCATCCCTGGAGACCTCCTTCCTCTTTATCAAAGAAGCGGCCTTTGGCCTTGCTATCATCCTCTTTCTGCTTTACGAGCCCAATGGCCTGGCCTATCGCTGGTGGCAGATCAAGAATTACATCTATCTGTGGCCGTTCTCGTATGAATGAGGGAGCGCTGGGGTAAGGAGGGTGAGCCCTCGCTCCGGATCCTATAGGCAGAGGAGGCAGCCATGATGAGGCGCAAAGACATCCTGGGGGCAGCGGTTCTGGTGACCGCGGTGCTTCTTCTCGTCCTGGGCTGCGGACCCCGGGCCACGCCGGCGGCCCAGGCCCCGGCCGGTGAGATCGTCATCGGGGCGATCATGGACACCACCGGGCCGACCTCCGACGTGGGCAAGGACTACGCCGCCGGGATCCAGGACGCCATCCGCTGGGTCAACGACCATGGGGGGGTGAACGGCAAGCGGATCCGCCTCATCCTGAACGACTACGGCTACCGCATCCCGGAGGCCATCACCCTCTACAAGCGCTACCGGGACGTCGATAAGGTGGTGGCGGTGCTGGGGTGGGGCACCGGGGACACCTCCGCCCTGGCCCCCACGGTGGCCAAGGATCAGATCCCTTACATCTCGGCCTCTTACTCGGGGGAGCTCACCGATCCCGCCAAGACGCCTTACAACTTCTTCGCTGCCTCGGATTACACCACCAACGCCCGGGCCGCCCTCCTGGCCTGGTATGAGGAGGTCTGGCTGAAGGACGAGCGCTTCAAGGCGGAGCGGGAGGCCGGCAAGAAGCCGCGCATCGTGATGTTCTACTCCTTCCCCACTCCCTACAGCAACGCTCCGATCAAGGGACTGAAGGAGTTCGCCCAGATGCTCGGCTTTGAGATCGGCCCCGACCAGGACGTCCCCCTCACCGCCCTGGACGCCAAGAGCCAGGTCCTGGCGGCCAAGGAGTTCAACCCCCATGTGATCTGGCACGGCAACACCACCCAGTCGGTGGTCACTGCCATCCGCGACGCGAAGGCCCTGGGCTTGCAAGCCGATCACCTGGTGAACAACTGGGGCTACGATGAAAACCTCATCAAGCTCCTGGGGCCGCAGGCGGAGGGCGTTATCGGGATCGCCGTATGCGCCTTCTACGGGGAGAACGTGCCGGGAATGGACGAGGTGCTGGAGGCCGCCCGGAAATACAACCCGGCCCTCAAGGAGCGGCTCATCCGCACGGTCCAGGCCTGGGCCAACGTCAAGCTGCTGGTGGAGGCCCTCAAGAAGGCCGATGCGGCGGGACAGCTGAACGGCCCGGGCATCAAGGCGGCCATCGAATCCTTCCAGAACCTGAACGTCGGCCTGGGCGTCCCACCGCTCACTTACACGCCGGATGACCATCGGCCGACCAGCCAGGTGCGGATCTATATCGTCCGCAACGGCAAGTTCGAGCTGTTGAAGGTGGTGGATCTCAAGGAGAAGTTCGCGGACCAGTGGCCGAAGTGGAAGGGCTACTGAGGGGGTGGCGATGACGGCGCGCGATGCCCTGCTCCGGGTGAACAACATCGAGGTCCGCTACCACCAGGTGATCCTGGTCCTCAAGGGGGTCTCCCTGGAGGTCCCCCCGGGGGGGATCGTGGCCCTGCTGGGAGCCAACGGCGCGGGCAAGTCCACCACCCTGAAGGCGATCTCCGGCCTCCTCAAACACGAGGACGGCCAGGTCACGGACGGCAGCATCGAGTTCATGGGCCAGCGCATCGACCGGAAGTCGGCCGAGGAGATCGCCGCCATGGGGATCATCCAGGTGCTGGAAGGGCGGCGGGTCTTCGAACACCTGACGGTGGAGGAGAACCTGCGGGTGGGCGCCCATCATGGGGATGGGCGGAACCTCTCGGAGCGCCTGGAGCTGGTATATCATTACTTCCCCCACCTGAAGACCATCCGCAACCGGGTGGCGGGCTTCTGCAGCGGCGGGGAGCAGCAGATGCTGGCCATCGGCCGGGCCCTGATGACCCGCCCCCGTCTGTTGCTGCTCGACGAGCCCTCCCTGGGGCTGGCCCCCCTTATCGTCCGGGAGATCATGGAGATCATCACCCGCCTGAACCGGGAGCAGGGCATCGCCATCCTGCTGGTGGAGCAGAACGCTAAGCTGGCCCTGGAGGTCGCCCAGCACGCCTACGTCCTGGAGAACGGGCGCGTGGTCATGGAAGGCCCCGCCGACGTCCTCCGGGACAACCCGGACATCAAGGAGTTCTACCTCGGGTTGACCGAGCTGGGGGCGCGCAAGCGCTTCCGGGAGGCCAAATGGTATAAGCGCCGCAAGCGCTGGTTGACCTGAACAGCCGGGATCCCAACGGACCCCGATCCCCGCTCGGAAGGAGGCCGCCATGCTGCAGAGGACGCATCGATGGCTGGGTCTGGTGCTGATCATCGCGCTCGCTGTCGCATGCCGCCCCGCCGGGACCGCGCAGATCCAGGACCCCAAGGTGACCCTGGCCCGGGTGGAGGTGGTGGCTTACTACGCATGGCCCACCCCCGTCCCCACCCCCACCCCGCCCCCTGCCGGCACCCCCACGCCCACGCCGGCCCCGCCGCCGCCCGCCCCTGATCTCCCCCTGGGCCTGGCTTATATCTTCAAGATCGAGAACCCCAACGACGTGACGGTCACGCTGGATCAGCTGAAGTTCACCGCCCAGCTGGAGGCCAAGAAGGACGGCCAAAGCGCCTATTTCTCCGTCCACGCCCCCCTGGTCGACGAGGACATGAGCATCCCACCCCGGACCACCAACGAGCTGCGCGTGACCTTTTTCCTGTCCTCCCGCATCGTCACCACGAACCTGGCGGTGACCTCCGGCCACAAGCTGAATGAGATGGGGCTCACGCCGGGGGCGGTCGTGAAAGCCTGGTGGGAGGGCATCGGGGATTACGCCTTCGGGATCCGAGCGGCGGAGGGAACGGCGATCTTCCGGACGCCCGCCGGAGACCGGGTGGTCACCTTTGAAGGGGAGTTCCGGAAGTAAGGCTCTGTGAAGCGAGATCCAGGGGCAGGGCGGAGGCCTTTCCTCATCCGCCCTGCCCTCTTCCTCTGAGAGAGCAGCAAGGAGGGAGGATGAGCAGCCTGACGGCCTACGCCGAGCGGCTGTTCCCCGCTGTTCACAAGGCCATCCGGCGCGCCTATCGCAACGCCCCGGGCTTCCGCGCCCGCATGGAGGCCGCCGGGTTGCGCCCCCGGGATCTCCGGTCCCCCGCGGATCTGCAGCGCCTGCCGGTGCTGCGTAAGGACGATCTCCTGCAGCGCCAGCAGGCCGATCCCCCCTTCGGGGGCATGCTGATGATCCCGATGGAACGCCTCCGTCGGGCCTTCCAGTCCCCCGGGCCGATCTACGAGCCGGAGCCCGCCATTCCGGATCCGTGGCGCTGGGCTCCAGCCCTGCAAGCGGCCGGTTTTGAGCCCGGGGATCGGGTCCTGATCGCCTTCTCCTATCACCTGACGCCTGCCGGCGCCATGTTTGAGGAAGCCCTGAAGGTCCTGGGATGCCTCGCCGTCCCCGGCGGCATCGGCCAGCAGGAGCTCCAGCTGCAGGCGCTGCGCGCGCTCCGGATCACCGCCTACATCGGGCTGCCCAGCTATCTCTACAACCTGATGGAGCGGGCCCAGGCCGCCGGATGGGATCCCCAGCGGGATCTGGCGCTGCGCAAGGCGTTCGTCACCGCCGAACCCCTCCCCGCCTCCCTGCGTCAGGACCTGCAACGATTCGGGCTGTCCGTGCGCCAGGGCTACGGCACCGCGGAGTGCGGCTGCCTGGGTTACGAATGCGAGCGGGAGGAAGGGCTTCACGTGCCGGAGGATGCTTACGTCGAGCTGTGCGACCCCCAGACCGGCGAGCCGGTTCCCCCGGGCGAGCTGGGGGAGATCGTGGTCACCCTCTTCCATCCGGCCTACGCGCTGATCCGCTTCGGGACCGGGGATCTCTCCCGCTGGCTGCCGGAGCCCTGCCCCTGCGGGCGCGCCACCCCACGCCTGGCCGGGATCCTGGGCCGGGTGGGCGAAGCGGTCAAGGTGCGGGGGATGTTCCTGCACCCCCGCCAGATGGAAGCCGTCTTCGCCCGCTTCCCCGAGGTCCAGGCCTACCAGGCCGTGATCGACCGGGAAGCCCACGTCGACCGCCTGACCTTCCGGGTGGTCCTCCGGGAGCCGCCCTCCGATCCGGAGGCCGTGCGGGCGCGCCTGCGAGAGGCCATCCGGGATGGGTTGCGCTTCCAGGCGGAGATCCTCCTGATCCCTCCTGAAGAACTCCCTCCGGGAAGCCCGCGCCTGCTGGATCTCCGACGCTGGGATTAGGGCGCGACGCGCTCCGGGCTGGCCTCATATCCCTCGACCGCCCCCGCGTCCATGCGCAACGCGCAGGCGATGATCCGCGTTTTGTGGTAAAAACATAAAGCAGGAGCCCGGCGCTTCCACCTCCGGTGATACCCAAGAGCAGGCTCAGGCTGAATCCGTGGGGGGTCGGACGTGAAAAAGATCCTGCTGATCGAAGACGACGTGGAGCTCGCCCGCTTCCTGGCCTGGCAACTGGAACAGAACAACTACCAGGCTCTCGTCGCCCACAGCGGCCCGGAAGGCCTCGCTCTCCTGCAAGCGCAGAGGCCCGACCTGATCCTCCTGGACCTGATGCTGCCTGGCATGGACGGCTGGGAGGTCCTGCGGGCCATCCGCGCCACCTCCGAGATCCCCGTGATCATCATCAGCGCCCTGGGAGCGGAGTCCGATATCGTGCGCGGCCTGGAGGCCGGCGCGGATGATTACCTGACCAAGCCCTTCGGCCCCCGCCAGCTCCTGGCTCGCGTCCAGGCTGTCCTGCGGCGCTACGAGTCCACTACCGCCCGCGGGGTCTACGACAACGGCCGCCTCTACGTCAACCTGATCACCCAGGAGGTCCGGGTCGACGGACGCCCGGTGGAGCTGACGCCCACGGAGTTCCGGCTCCTCTCCACCCTCGCCCGCTTCGCCGGCCGCCCCCTCACCCACGACTTCCTCCTCCGGGAGGTATGGGGGGAGGAGCACGTCCAGGACCGCGGCTACCTCAAGCTCTACATCTGGTATCTCCGCCAGAAGATCGAGCCGGACCCCGATCACCCGCTCTTCATCCGAACGGAGCGGGGGATCGGCTACCGGCTCGTCGGCCCGGACGAGCTGGGGACGGTGGAGTAAGAGGAGGAGGGCTGTGGGATTCCCCGGCGCATGGCGCTTCGATCCCCTCTCCGCCCTGATCGGGGCCATGCTGGCCCTGCTCGGCGTCGGATTGCTTTATGCGGTCCGGCGTCCCCTGCAAGCCCGCTACGCCGCGCTGAGAGGCCGCCTGGAGCAGGCCGGCCAGCGCCTGCGCCTCGCCGCCGAGTCCCAGTATCGCCAGTGGCTGGCCGAACAGCTCCCCCACTGGATCGCCTGGTCCGCCCTGGATCCCCGGCTCGCCCGTTGCCTGATCGAGCCCGCCCTGCTCCCGCCGCCCCCCTATCCCTCCACCCGCATCCAGACGCCCCCCTCGGAGGATCCCATCCCCCTGCGGCAGGCGCTGCGGGCAACCCGACGGCTCTTCATCTACGGCCCTCCCGGCAGCGGCCGCACCGGCGCCCTCTGCTACCTGATCCGGGAGGCCCTGGCCGGGCGCCCGGATGGGGAGGCGCCGCTTCCCCTCTACGTGCGCCTCCCGCTCATCGAACCCGATCCCACTGCCTCGCCCGAGGCCCTGCTCCTCAGGTTCCTGGGCCGGATAGTCCCCCTCATCCTCCGACCCCGCCTGGACGGGATGATCCGGACCGCTCTGAAGGATGGAAGCGCCCTCCTGCTCCTCGACGAGCTGGAGGAGGTCCCTCCTCCCCGCCGGCCGGAGGTCATCCGCTGGCTGGGACGGCTCGTCGAGGCCTATCCTGAGCTTCGCATCGTGGTGGCGGGGGATCACTTCCCCACCCAGCCCCTGGAGGCAATGGGCTTCGTCGCCCTCCCGCTGGCTCCCTGGTCCAGAGCCCAGGTTGAGCGATTCCTCGAGGGATGGGCGGAGGCGACGGGGATCCCCCTCCCGGATCTCCGGGAGCGATCCGCCGCATGGCGCCAGGATCGGACGGGACGCTGGCGTCCGGCGGATGTGGCGGCTGCCCTCGCCCTGGGATCCGAACGCCCAGGGGATCCGGGGCTCTACGACGCCATCCTGGAACGCCTGCTCCAGGGGATCATCGGGAAGACCGCGCTGACCATGCCCGGCGCCCGGCTGGTCCTCGGGCGGGTGGCTTTGCGGCTCCTGGAGGAGGAACGCTTTCCGATCACCCTGGAGGATCTGGAAGAGACCATCCGCCAGACCCTCCCGGAGCTGGCGGCCCCGGCCGCCCGACGTCAGATGGACGCCGCCATCGAAGCCCTCACCGCCCCCGGCCGGCCCATCGTCCCCATCGATGAGGAGCACGGACACTTCCGCCATCCCCTCCTCCAGGCGTATCTGGCGGCGTGGGCGATCGCCCAAGCCGGCGATCCGGCGCCCCTTGCGCGCCATCTCGATGATCCGCGATGGGAAGCCGTCTTCACGTTCTACGCGGCCCTTGGACCGATGATCGGGATCGTCGAACGCGCCTTGTCGGAGCCCGACGACGCCTTCCACACGCGGCTGCTGCGGGTAGCCGAGTGGATCGCCGTGGCCTCGCCCCAGGCGCCATGGCGCGCGGACGGGATGGCCGCCCTGGCCCGGGCCTTTCTGAAGCCCGGCCTGCCCCCCACCCTGCGCCGGCGCCTCGCCGAGGCTCTGGTCCGCACCGGCGACCGGGGGGTGCCGGTGCTGTTCCGCAAAGCCCTCCGCCACTCGGACCCTGAGATCCGTCTCGCTGCGGTCCGCGGGCTGGGATGGCTGGGGCAGGAGAGCGACCTGCCCTTCCTGGAGCAGGCCCTGTCGGATCCCGATCCCGAGGTCCGCCGGGCCGCGGTGATCGCCCTGGGGGAGCACGGCACCGAACCCGCCATGCAACGGCTGGTTCTTCTGCTCCTGGAGGCCGAAGAGGAAATCCGGATCCTGGCAGCGGAGGCGCTGCGGAACTACCCGGAGGGCCCTCAGCTGCTCCAGGAGGCGACGGAGGAGGCGGACTGGCGCGTGCGGCGGGCGGCCGCCTTCGCCCTGGCTGGCTTTCGGGAGGAGTGGGCGAAGACCCGGCTGGAGGCCCTGGCTCGAGAGGATCGGGAGTGGCTGGTGCGCTCGGCCGCCCAGGACGCCCTGGCCCGCTGGGGGGCCGGCCGGGAGCCCGCCTCGCCCGACCTGCGCCCGGTGGTCCTCGAGCAGCTGGGGTGGCTGATCGAGTGGGCGGTGCGGGAAGGAGAAGGAGTCGGGGGCGGGTCGGCCCGGCAAAGCCTGTATCGGGCGCTGGAACGAGGGGAGCCAGAGGTGCAGCGGGCGGCGTTGCTCACCCTGGCCCGAATCGGGGAGGCCGACGACCTGGCCGCTATCCGGGCTGTGGCCTTCGATCCCCGGGTGGACGCGCTGACCCGCGATCTCGCCCTCCGCGCCCTGGAGGCCATCGCCCGCCGCACCGGCGCCCGGGTGCTGTAGCCCCTTGAACCCGAACACGGCGAGATCTCCTCGAAGGAGGGAACCGTCTATGGCGGATCCCGCGCTTCCGGACCTTCTCTTCCTGAAAGGGAAGAGAGCGCTCATCACCGGGGCGGCGTCCGGGATCGGGAGGGCCATCGCCCTCCGGTTCGCGGAGGCCGGGGCGAACCTGGAGCTCGTGGATCGGGACGAAGAGGGCCTTCGACGCCTTCGCGAAACGCTCCGGGAGAGCCGGGTGGAGGTCCACATCCATCGAGCGGATCTCTCCCGCAAAGAGGAGATCGAGGCCCTGTGGGCGCGGCTCAAAGGCCGCTCGGTGGAGATCCTGGTGAACAACGCAGGTGTTTACACGTTCCGGCCTTTCGAGGAGATCGATGAAGCCTTCTATGACGGGGCCATGGCGGTGAACCTGGACGCCGTCTTCTGGATGTGCCAGGCGTTCATCCGCGCTTTACCCCGGGGACGAGGGGGCGCTATCGTGAACATCAGCTCGGTGGAGGCCTTCCTGCCCTTTGCGGAGGGGCTCGTTCACTACGACGCCGCCAAACTGGGCGTGGTGGCCCTGACGCGCGCCATCGCCAGAGAGTTCGGCCGCCGGGGGATCCGGGCCAACGTTCTGATCCCTGGGGGGATCCGAACAGAAGGCGTGCGCCGGCTCCAGCGGGAGACCCTCCGAAGGCTGAACATCCGGCGGATGATCCTCGCCTTCCACTTCAACGCCCGGCTTCCCATGGGCCGGTTCGGGGATCCGGATGAGGTGGCCCGGGCCGCCCTTTTTCTGGCCAGCGATCTGGCCAGCTATGTCAACGGAGCGGTCCTCGCCGTGGATGGCGGATTCCTCTCGAGTTAGCGATCATCCCGGGGGCCGGAGGCGCTTATGCCCCACTGGTTTCTGGCCATCGAAGGCGTGATCGGCGTCGGCAAGACCACCCTGGCCCGCATGCTGGCCCCTGCCCTGCAGGCCCGTCCCTTCCTGGAGCGGTTCGAGGAGAACCCGT
>Ga0079998_113886_pt1 | contig 36121 bp, 44 predicted proteins | sample PerSpoBPS_BMetaG_FD_69201 | JGI IMG/M metagenome (GOLD analysis project Ga0079998, IMG submission 69201) | Thermal spring microbial communities from Yellowstone National Park, Wyoming, USA - Perpetual Spouter B (PS_B) MetaG (SPADES assembly)... | ecosystem: Environmental > Aquatic > Thermal... | reverse complement strand
GGGATTCCCCCCAGGGTCAACTAGTCCTTCCAGGCTACCCCGATTAGCCCCCGGAGGGGGTGGCCCAGGTAGTCCTCCCGGTCCGTCCAGGCCACCTCCTCGATGGCCTGGAGGATAACCAGGGTCTCCCCCTCCCCGTAGGGGTAGAAGCCCACGGGGGGCCTCTCCTCGAGCGGGAGGGCGTTCAGACGCTCCACCGCCTCGGGCAGGTCCCCGAGGATCTCTCCCTCCAAGGTGAAGGGGGCCCTCTTCAGGGCCACCCGGTCCACCTCCTGGCCGTCCTTCTCCAAGACGGCCACGAGGCGACCCCACCCGGAGAGGCCAGTAGAGAGCTCGTACCGGGTAGGGGGGAGGAGCGCCTTAAGCTCCTCCAAGAGGGCCCGGACCGCCTGGTAAGCGTCCAGGCCCTCCTCCCTTTTGCTCAGAAGGAAGCTCTTGATCATTTCTGGCTTGACCATTGTTCACCTCCTTCGCCATCCACCTGGGCGAAGCCCCCTCTTTCTCGGGGGGCTTGCATGAGGGTGGTCGTGTTGCGTTCCCCCTTCCCTCCTCGCCCGCCTCCGCCGTTCGGGCCGCCACCCCGTTGCGGCTTCGGCGGGCTAGCTCCGGCGGGTAGACCGGAGCTCTCCCTTTCCCCGGTGGCGGGCCGGGTACTCGGGAGTGGGGGGTTTCCTCGAGGCCCGCCCCGTGGGTTTCGGCTCCGGGGGACTTATGGTGGCCCCCTTCTTCGCCTACTCCCCGGGCCTCGGCCGCCCCTATTCCCCCGGGGCAGGGGTTTCGGGGCCGCGCCCCTTAGTTCCCGTCAGTTTGCGGCGGGAACTGGTAGTAGGGACCGCTGTACCCGTCCTTCGGGTACAAGGAGAGGTAGCCGTCTGGGGAGAGGTAGTACCCTCCCCCCAGGCACCCCGTGCAGGGGAAGTGGGGTCCGTTGTCCCCAAATCCCCCGCACGAGGGGCACAGGGAGGGGCCCTGGTCCTGAAGGTAGTCGTAGTCCTGGTTCATCCTTCACCTCCCTCCCCTACACCCTGGGCGAAGCCCCCCTCTTACTCGGGGGGCCCGCCCGGGTTGTGCCTCAGGTGGTGGGCTTCTTCATGCCCACCAGCCTTCTAACGCCCTGGATCTGCCCATCGGGGCCCCTGATGGCTCCCTGGGGGCTTGTATCCGGGGCGAAGACATCGTCCCGGTAGATGCCCTGGGCCTCGAGGGCCGAGAGCACTAGGGCGCTCACCAGGTAGACCGTCCCTGGCTCGGGGGCCGGAAGCCCCTGCACCTCCCCGTAGGTGTTGTGCACCACGGGGAAGGTGTGCCCATCGAAGACCAGCATCCCCGCCTCCGTCTGGACGGTGGCCACCCTAGCCACCGTTCCCGAGGGGGGGACGGCAAGCCCATTGATGTTCACCTCATGGGGTGTAAGGTTCACGATCCTCTTCACCATCATCATCTTCACCTCCTCCACTACTTCCTGGGCGAAGCCCCCCTCTTACTCGGGGGGCCTGCCCAGTTCGTCTTCACTTCCTCACTTCCTCAGGACCGCCATCCAAGCCACCCGGGCCAGGAAGGCGGCCACCTCCCCCGCCGCCCAGGCCCCCAGGACCGTGATGACCAAGCCGCCCCAGAGGCCCAGGAAAGGGAAGCCAAGGGCCTCCCCTACCTGGTAGCCCTGGTGGGCCAGGGGGTTGGCCAAAGCCGTGCCCGTCAGGGTCCCCACCAGGACCCCCACGGGGCCTAAGGCCTGGCCCCGGGGCAGAAGGCCCAGGCCCATGAGGAACGGCGTGGCCCAAATGGGCGCTATCGCCATCAAAAGCCCGATGCCCGCGACTAATGCCGTTGCCACCATCCCTACACCTCCTGCAGCTCCTTCTCCTTCAAGGCCCGCTTGAGGGCTCCCAAGACCCGCTCCAGGACCTGGGGCAACTCGCCCCAGTAGGCTTCCCCGTCGAGCAGGTTGAGGAGGGCCAGGGCTTCCTTCTCGGAAAGCTCCAAGTTCACCATCTTCCACCTCCACCCTTAGGGGTGGGGCCCACCAGGGCCCCCCTGCCCTACTCCACCCGGAGGAGCGCCCACCCGGACCGAGTGGGCACGAAGACCGCCTCCCCCGGAAGGGGGTTCACCTCCAGGACCTCCACCGCCCCGAGGCCCTCGAGCTCCTCCAGGTCCACCCACCCCTCCGCGATCAACCGGGGGTGGACGATGGCCCCCTGGCGCTTGATAAGCCCCTCCATGGCCTTGTCGCCGAGCTTGCCGATGACGGTGCCGTCCGTGTTGGGCACGAGCGCTACCATCTTGACCTCCTTCGCCCTTAGCAACGGGGCCCGCCAGGGCCCCCCTGCCCCCGCTCTTCCCCTGAACCGGCGTGTAGCTAAGACGCCGGCGCGAAGGCGGGCCGCCCCAAGGTCAGGGCCTCGAGGGCCGCTTCTCCGGGGCATTCAAAGGGGGTCTCGGGGTTTGAATGGGGTGTTTGGACGGGCGTTCGAGGACTTGAATGGGGCTTTGAGGGGCCATCCCAAACCCGCGCGTTCCTTTCAAAGGTCGTGCGAAGCTTTGAAGGGGTGGTTTGAACGGCCATACGGGGCTTTTAAAGGGGGGGATGGACGGTTCAAATCCCCTTCGAACGGCCGCCTTGAACCTTTGAACACCCGGGGCGGGGGCGTTCAAAAGGCCCCCCTCTCCTTTGAAATCCGGGTCTTTCCGCTCTGGGCTTCCCGCACCCAAGATGAACCCCGGAAGAGGAAGGGGCGGGCCTCACGGTTCATTTGGGCTAGGGGCCCCAAAGAGGCCCTAAAGCGAGGGAGCACCCCTTTCAAAGGGTCAGGACGGCGTTTGAACGGCTTAGGTGGGGGTGGGGGCCTGACCTATGGAGCCCTGTACGGGCGTGTACGGGCATGCACGCCCCTGCCCGCTCTTCCTTGCACGGGGGATGCGCGGCCATGTACGGGGCATGTACGGGGACGCACGCTCGGCCCTGCACGGCGGTGCACGCCGGGGGGGTCAGGGGGCGGTTGAGGGGGCCTCGAGGGGGGAAAGGGGGAAGTGTATGGCAACACGTTGGGGGCTTTGGGGTGCGTGCCCGCGCATGTACGGGCGTGTACGGGGGTGCACGCCCTTGTACGAGGGTGCACGCTGGTGCCCGGTCAGGCCGGTCTTAGCTACAAGCTCTTTCCCCGCAAAGGCCTGTGTAGCTAAGAAGGGGGGTGAACCGAAAACCCCAGGAGGATAAGGGAGTCCTCCCGGGGCAAAAAGGGTGTCTACCTGGCTATCCGATGACCGGGGTCCGGTAGACCGGCTCCCCGGTGGAGGGGTCGCGGTAGACGGCGACCCTCCTTCCCCGCCCTAACTCATCGAGGAGGTAGTTGGCCCTGCGGAGGGTGGCGATGGCGTTCAGGGACGCCGTCAGGCCGGGAACGAAGGGCTTGAGGTCCTCAACGTAGCGGCGCACCTCTCCAGCGCGCCAGTCCTCCTCCAGGGCCTCCATCAGCAGGCCCAGGGAGAGGACCGCGTTGACCACGGCCCTAGAAGTCGCCTTTACCTCCCAGCCATTGGGCGTCTTTACCGCCACCACCTCAGGCTCCTCTCCCCTCCGGTCCACCAGGGCGGTGATGGACCGGACCCTCTCCTTGAACTCCTTCTCCCTGGCGGGGAGGGTGTCCACCAGGGTCTTGAGGTTCCTCAAGGTGCCGTCCCAACCCATGACCCGGAGGTCTTCCTTCAGGTCCTCGGGGATGAGGTCCCGCTCAAAGTGGGGGTTGCCCTCGTGCTCCAGGGCCTCCTCCAACACGGAGGGCCCCTCCTCTACCTCGCTGGTCGCGAGGAACCTTTCCACCCACTTGGCGGCCTCCTCAACCCGGGTGTCCCTGTAGGCCCAGTACTTCTCCTCCCGGTCCCGGGGGGTGAGGTCGTACACCTCCACGGTGTACTTCACCCCTTCCGGGGATTCCCAGGTCATGGGCTTGGGCTTGCTCCGCTCCTCCTTGCGCTTAGGGTCGTACTTGACCCTAAGCGTGGAGGGCTTCTCCTCCCCCAGGCGCTCCCGGAGTTTGGCGAGGGCAGTCTTGAGGGCCGCGGTGAAAGCGGGCTCCACGTGCCGGGTGTCCACCAGCACGTAGCCCTCCTTCGCCGCTTCCTCGAGAAGCTTCCTCACCCCTTCGTCCTCCTTCCAGAGCTTCCTGAGGGCCTCGAGGGCCCCCTCCACCGACTGGACCTCCTGCACCTGAGCTGCCTGCCGCAAAGCCAGCACGCTGACCTTGACCATGATTGACCTCCAACCTCATGCTACCGCCTAATCGTCCAGCTAGCAACACCAAAAGAAAGTACCCCAGGAGGATAAGGGAGTCCTCCCAGGGTGAAAAAGGGTGCCTCTGGGCCTAAGCCGCCGCTGCCTTGGACATGGCCTGTTTGAGGGCTACGGCAAGGCTCTCCAACTCCTCCTCCTCGAGGGTCTCCCCCGCCATGAAGCGGTCCAGCATCGCCACCTCCCTGGTCCCCAGTTTTTCCCGGAGGCGGTGCTTCTCAATCGCCTCCTCCAGGGCCAAGAAAGCGGCATCGCTTTCCCGCTCCTTCTCGTGGGGGTCAAACCCCACGAACTCCCGGAAGGAAGTGCCTTCTTCAGTGGTGTCGTCGAGGCTGAGGATTTCCTCCGCCTCGGCCAGGGCCAAAGCCTCCTCCACCACCGCAAGGGGCACTTCCAGCCTCTCGGCGATCTCCTCGGGCGTAGGCTCACGCCCAAGGTCCGCCTTGAGCTCCTCGGCCACCCCCTTGAAGCGGGCGACGAGCCGGGAGTTCGTGTACCCCAACCCCCGGGTGCGGTAGAAGTATTCCCGGACCGCCCGGTCCACTTCCACCATCACCCAGAAGGTCAGGTTCTTGGAGGCGAGATTCGGGAGCTTCCGCCTGCCCTCCTTCCAGGCCTTGAGAGTGCGGTCAATGTGGGCGGCCACCTCCTGGGCGAGGTCCAGGGCCTCGTCCCCAAGGAGGTGGAAGCGGCCGAAGGCCTCCTTCAGCGCCAGGGCGTAGTAGTGTTGCCCCAGTGCCTCGAAGTCACCCGCCGCGAACGCCCGCATGACCTCCTCCCTGCTGCCCAAAAGCCTGACTGTGCCTGCCATGAGCCTGACGCTGTCGGTTGCCATTTTTGACCTCCACCCCCATGCTATTACCCGGCCTGCCAAAAGGCAAGATTGGGTTGCCTCAGTTGACCAAAGAGGGGGTGGAGTGCTAATATGAGGGGGCCGATGGGCCTTGAGCCTGAGACTGACCTGTCGGTACTCGATTGACCTCCACCGAGTAGGCCCCTGGCGGGACGCTGGGGGCCGAAAGGTTTTACTCCCTCCCCTTGCGCCGCCGGAGCTCGCGGCGTAGCTCCTCTATCTCCCGCCGCATCCGCCGGGTCTCCCAGTAGGTGCCCCATCCAGGGTCCCAAGGGGTCCAGAGGCCCCCAGGTATGGCCCGGAGGAAGACCGCGGCCAGGACGATAAGCGCCAGTAAGAGGCCTATCTCAAGGAGAAACCGGCCCACGTCGGGGTTGGTGCGGAAGAACTCCACCACCAGGGTCGCGGCCACCACCCCCCAGAAGAAGCGGCTCCGAAGGGCCAGTCCCAAGCCCCTCAGGGCCAGCCGCCGGTTTTGCTCGCGAATAGGGCTCATAGCCTCACCTCCACTCTACTCCGAGGGGCCCTCGGGGAAGGGTACCCGCCCCACGAGAAGGCCCCCCCGCACGCCAAAAGAAAGTACCCCAGGAGGATAAGGGAATCCCCCTAGGGTGGAAGGTGGAAAGCCTTAGCCCTCCCAGACCGGCTCAAAGCCGGCCCAGGTGGAGGCGGCCATGATCTGGGACGGCGTCGCGCCCCGGACCCTCAGCGCCGGCTTTGGCCACCCGTGGTCCTCCTCAGCGAGGGCCCTGCCGAAGGTGGCCTTTTCCAGCGCCTTCATCCACCGCACCTTGGCCTCCTCCGTTTCGAAGATCAGTACCTTCTCCATGGCAGTTTTAGGCTACCATATCTTGCCTATCAAGGCAATCTTTTCTGGTTGTGCTATGATGTTCCCATGTTGGAAACCGTGTTCCGCGAGTACGCCCGTCCCAAGGGGCTGGACGTGGACTACCTGGTGGACCTGGCGGGCTTCTTCCAGGCCGTGGCCAAGAACCACGGGGAGGAGGACCTGATCCGCATGACCATAGGCGAGGACCAGGAAGGCCCCTACCTGGACGTGGACCTCAGGGACGCTCCCCAGACCCACGCCTGGCTTAGCGCCTTCAAGGCCGCCGCCGAAGCGGGAGGCAGCCTCCGCGTCAGGAACACCGAGGAGGGGGCCGAGGCGGTCGTCCTTCCCCCTTCCAAAACCGAGGCCTGACCTGGTATTATCACGGCGGAAAGCCTCAGTACCTTTCCATGGCACCCCGGGGTGAAAGCCAAGCCCCGGGGAAAAACATTCCCCGGTGTCCACCTTCTTAGCTACAAGCTCACGTCAACACCTCCGGCTTGTAGCTAAGACCGCCCCATCAACCACCCCGCCACCATCAACATCCCCCCCAGGGGCACCACCAGGTAGGAGGCGGTCAGGGCCGTCATCACCCGCTTCACCCCTTCCCTCACCTCCGGGGGCAAGGCCTCGAGGCCCCTCCGGTTGGCGTCCAACTCCAGGGGCAGGCTCAGAAGCACAAAGCCGTAGCCCCCGAAGACCATGAGGGCGGAAAGCTCGGTCGGCCCCAGGAGGAAGCCCAGGACCAAAAGGCCAAAGCCCAGAGTCAGGGCCGCCTGGGTGTTCCGCACCAGCTCCTCCCTGGCCCGCCACTGCAGGGCGTGCCCCACCTCGTGGGCGGCCACGGCCAGGTGGTAGAGGCTCCGCCCCCGCATCACCGCCTCCGTGAGGCGCACCTCCTGCTCCCCAAAGCGCACCCCGTTGCGCCAGCCCACCCTCACCCTGAAGCCGGTCAGGTACCGCCTCAGGGCCTCCTCGGCGAAGGCGCCGGCCTCGAGGGGGGCCTCCACCCTTCTGTACCGCCAGTAGACCAGGGCCCGGTGCAGGAAGTGCCCCGCCACCAGGAGGAGCCCGAGGAGCGCCAGGTCCTTGCCGCTCATCGCCACCCCAGGGCTTCAACCGCCATGTTCCTGAGGAGCATGGCCGCTCCGTACAGGAAGCTCGGCAGGTCCATCCCCCGGAAGCGCCCCCCCTCCCGCCACGGGAGCCGCGCCACCCACCAGGCCCCCACGGGCAGAAGAAGGCCCGTGGGCCCGTAAACCCCAAGCCCGGCCAGGGCCAGGCCGCCAAGCGCAAGGCCCTGGTGCCGCCGCTTTCGGGCCACCTCCGCCAGCACCACCCCCAAGGGGGCCAGCCAGAGGAAGCGGAAGAAAAGCCCTCCCGCCGCGAAGCCCAGGACCGCCAGGACCCTGGACCACCGCCCCCGCCGCCATAGCTCCAAGACGCCCTGCCCTATCCAGAGGGCCAGGAGGGGCGGGCTTCCCGGCATCCCGGCCGTGAGCCACCCCAGGCCGGAGAAGAAGGCCACCCGCCAGTCGGGCCTGCGCCAGAACAGGCCCCCTGTGAAAAGCCCGCCGTAGGGGCCTTCCAGCACCCCGGCCAGGACCCCTAGGGCCTCAGGCGGAAGGGGTTTCCTTGAGGCGGTAGGCGCCATCGGCTTTCTCCACCAGGCCTAAGCCCTCCAGGCGCTTCAGCCGGTAGAGCACGGTGGAAGGGGAGACCCCAAGCTCCCTGGCCAGGACCGAGGGGCCCTTAGGGCCCGCCCTCAAGGCCTGGAAAAGCCTCTGGTCCCTCTCGTCCAGGGCCGCTTTGGGGCCCCCTTCCCCCAAATGAACCGCGAGGCCCCCCATCTCCGCTTCCACGGCCTCGCCCGCCGGCCCGCTCTCGCCGTTCAGGACCCTGTGGGGCAGGGCTTCTTCCCTGGGGGCAGGGGCCACTTTGGGGGCGTGAACCTCCGCCTCCTCCTTGGCCTCCGCCCCCGCCCGGTAGGCCAGGCCCAGGGCCATGGAGGTCAGGTTCCCCCAGAAGACCACCCCCGCTCCGATGAGGCTCCCGTAGAGGGCCCACCGGGACTCCAGGACCACGCTGGCGAAGGAAAGGTAGAAGGTGGCCAGCTCCACGGCGAAGGCGATGAAGGGGCTCGCCCTGACCCCTGGGGCGTCAAAGCGGCTGTAGTAGTGCCTCAGGTGGGCGTAGCTGGCCGCCAGGGCGATGGCGTAGACCACCACCCCCATCCCCGCCAGGAGGGGCTCCGCCTTGGAGGCCTCCCCCACCACCTTGCCCGTGATGAAGCCCACCACGGGCATAGCCGCAGCGGCGATCCCCGCTTGCGCTATCAGGCGCGCTGCCACGAGGTGTACCTCCGCCACAAGGTGGCCGCTCCCCGGACCGCCAGGACCAGGAGCAGGGTGAGGGCGCCGCCCGTGGCCAACCCCACCTTCATCCCCTGGTCGGCCCCCAGAGCCCAGGCGGCGTAGATGACCTTGGCGGGGACCTGATGCTCCCCCACCTGGACCACGCCCTCCACGTCTCCGCGGAACATGCTCCGGGGGACCACGAAGACCACGTCCCCCGCCCGCAGGGCCACCGCGTCCCTGGGCACCTCGCTCATCCCTCACCCCCAAAGAGCCCGAAAAGCCCTTTGCCCTTAGCCCTGGCTCCCACTATCCGCCGGAACTGCTCGGTGATGCGCTTGGCCCACTCCTCCAGGGCCTTCATCCTCAGGTCGTACTCGGCGCGGATCATGGCCGTCTCCGCCTGCAGGCGGTCCTCCAGGTGGGCGGTCATCTCCGCCTTGGCCTGGCGGACCAGGTCCTCGGCTCGGCGCCCGCCCCCGCCCTTCTCCAGCCCCTCGAGGGCGCCCCTAAGCTCCCGCACCGCCCCCTGGACTTCAAGGAGCCCCGCCTTGAGGCCCCCTTGGGAGGTGGCCAGGTCCTGCAACCGGTCCTCCAGCCGGGCCAGCTTGCGGGCCAGCTCCTCCGCCTGGGCGGTGAGGCGCCCCAACTGGATCAGGGCCGCCTCGTACCCCGTCCCCCACCCGGCCTCCTCCACCTCGGGCAAGGAGCCAATCAGGGCCTGGGCCCTCTCCCCGTAGGCCCGCACCCTTTCCTCCAAAGCCTTGACCTCCTCGAAGGCGGCCCTCCGCCCCCGCTCCTGCCGGTAGAAGGCCAGGGCCTGCCTCAGCCTCTCCTGGTAGAGGAGGGGGTCCTCCTCCGGGTTCTCGCCGAAGACCAGGCGGTAGGCCTCCCGCCACCTCTGCTCGTCCCTCTTGGCGGCTCGGACCCGGGGGTCCTCTCCCTCTGCGGCCTCCGGGCCGGTGTCCGTGGAGGCATCTGGCGGTTCACTTGGAGGGGGAGGAGCCGCCTCGCCAGCCCCTTGGACTTCCTCCGGCTGGCCCCCCACGCCTAGGAGGGTCAGGGCAGCCCGGTAGTTCTCGGCCAGGCGTTGCGCTACCAGCTCCGAGGCCACGGCCAGAAGCGGCTCCTCCAGCGGGGTCACGTAGGACCGCCCCGTGAGCCCCCGGTACGCCTCCCGGGCCCGGCGGCTCACCCCCCCTTCCCGGGCCTTGCGCACGATCTCCTCGGCCACCTCGGGGTAGATGGCCGCGAGCTTCTCCTGAACCCGCTCCCAAACCTGCTCCAAGGCCTGCATCTAGACCTCCAAAAGCGCGTAGAAGGCCACGAGGGCGGGAAAGTAGGTGTAGAAGAAGCCGTACTCCTCCTCCTTGCGGAAGAAGGCGTCCGCCACGAGGACCAGGGCCATGTGCGCTAAGGCGGCGTGGGGACCGCCCAGGTGCCACACGGTGGCCGTGGCCAGCCCCAAGACCCATCCCCCGTGGTACACCCCCACCCGCCCGGCGAAGACCCGGCGCAAAAGGGGGGTGAGGACCAGGAAGAAGGGGACGAGCCCCTGGCCCACCAGCTCCTTGAGGAACCAGGCCCCTAGGCCCCCAACGGCCAGGAGGCCTAGGAGGCCCAGGACCTCCCGGGGGCTCACCTTCCCCGCCATCACGGCACCACCACCTTCCGCTCCTCCTCCACGAGGTCCACAACCCCTTGGCGAACGCCCCCGGTCTGCACCACCCGGAAGAGGACGAACCTCCCCGTGGGCACGGATAGGAGCGCCTCCCCGTTCACCGCCAAGGCCCGGTCCGCCAGGCGGTAGCCGGGAAAGCCATCGGGGCTCGGGTCGCCGTATAGGGCCACGCCCTCCTGGTCCTCGGGCCTGAGCCAAACCTCCCCGTAGGCGGTCTGGTCAACGGTCAGGCCCGGGGCGGTGAGGACCACGGCCACCCGCTTCCTACTCATGGGCACCTGGAGGCTATCCCCGCTTCGCGCCACCACCCGCCCCTCCTGGTAGGCGAAGCCGTCCCGATAGGCCCTGAGGACCACCTCCCGGCTCTGCCCGTCCGGCGGGGTCAACTTCAGGGAGAAGGGTGGGGTGCAGGACCGGACCGCCTCCAAGGAGCCCAGGTAGGCGGCCACGCAGCTCACCCCGCTCACCAGGCCGCTGGGCGTGAGGACGATGGGGGCGTAGGTGGGCTCTGGGACCCGCACCCGCGTCCCGTCGGTGGGGTTTTCCACCACCGCCCTGGCCTCCGCCGCTCCGTCCAGGACCCGCACCACCGCCCTGGGGGCCGTGGGCACCCGGAGGGTCCTGCCGCCCCGGTAGACCAGGGCCATCCCCTCGAGGCCCTCCGGCGCCGGGTCGGGGTAGGCGCTGACGCCGAAGGCGTAGTCCCCTGGGACCCAGGCCTCGTACTGGGCCCCGCTCCCCGCCCAGGTGGCCTCCACCTCCAGGGTGAGGGTGCTGCGCTCCACCTCCACCCTGGCCGTGGCCCCCGGGGCCAGGTCCACCTCCCCCCGGTAGCCCTGGACCTGGAGGCCCTGCCACTCCACGAGGACGTCCACGGGGTAGCGCCCGGATAGGCCCGTGAAGCGGAAGGTGTAGCTATCGCACCGGGTGCTGGCCTGGCCCGCCGCTACCTTGACGGTGGCGCACGCTCCGGCCTTGACCCCGGCCAGCTCCAGCCGGGCCGGGCCCTGGAACTCCCGCTGGAGCTCCGCGCACCCTCCCAGGAGGGGCAGGGCGAGGAGGAAAAGCCTAGAAGCGAACCTCATAGCCTACCCGCACCCCCCCGTAGAAGCCCGTGGCCGTGGTGAACCGGTAGCGCTCCACGTGGGAGGCCACGCCGCTCCCCAGGAGGCCGTCCCGGTACCCGGCCAGGACCCTCACCCGGAAGGGGGGCAGGCGCCCCTCCAGGGAGGCCTCCACCTGGAAGGCGCTGTCCCGCCCGATGTCCTCCTGGGGCACCGCGTAGGCCAGGCTGAGGGCCCCCACCACGTCCCCGGGGTAGGTCAGGGTGGCGAAGAGGGCGGCGAAGGGTGTGTCCCCGCCCCCCTGCCCCCAATAGAGCCCAAAACCCAGGCTCAGGTCCAGGGGCCCCAGGAGGGCCCCGCCTCTCGCCTCCACCCAGTACCGCCCGGGCTCCCCGGCCACCAGGCCGGCCCCCGCCCCCAGCCGGGCGTGGACGCCGGGCAGGAGGCCGCCCTTGGGGTCGTGGACCACGTAGAAGGCCCCGAAGAGGTACCCCCCGTCCCCGGCCCCAAGCTCCCCCACCAGGCGGATGCCCTCAAAGAGGCTGTAGCGGGCCGTGGCCTCCCTCCGGTCCTGGGCCCTGAAGGCCAGCTCCAGGCCGCCCTCCGTGAGCCGGGCCTGGGCCCCGTCCGTGCCCAGGCGCACTTGGGCGCCGCCCCACGCCAGGGCCAGGCCGCCGAAGGGCCCCCCTTCTCCCACCCCGGCGTAGACCTCGCCGGTGGGCCTAGCCTGGATCGCGCCCTCCAAGGCCTTGGTCTTCTCCTCCACGGCGTAGAGGCGCTTGCCGGTGGCCTGGGCGTCCTTGACCCGGGCCTCCTCGTTGCCCCGCACCTCCTTGGCCAGCTCCTCCACCGCCCGCTCCACGGCCTGCAGGCGGACCTCGAGGGCCTGGAGCCTCGCCCGGTGCTCCGCAAGCCCCGCCTCCAGGGCGGCTACCCTGCCCCCAAGGGCCTTCGCCTCCTTGCTGAGCGCCTCCAGGTCCCCCTTGGCGTCCAGGGCCGCCAGGAGGGCTTGGCGCACCTCCTCCAGGTCCGCCTCCAGCGCCTCGAAGCGCACCCCATACTCCGCCAGCGCCTTCTGGACCTCAGGCAGGACCTCCTGTAGCTCGGCCACCTGGGCGTAAAGCTGGGCTACCCGCTCCGGGGCCAGGCCCTGCTCCTCCAGGGTGTCCCGCACCTTGGAGAGGACCTCCTCCAGCCAGGTCAGGTAGGCCCGGTAGAGCATGGTGGCGGCCTCGTAGCGGTTCACCGCCTGGGTGCCCTTGAAGGTCCCGTCCGGGTACCCCGTGAGGATGCCCCGCTCCAAGAGGGCCCTCACGGCGCTCTCCGCCCAATGCCCCTTGGGCACGTCCGCCATCTGCGCCTGGGCCAGGCCCGCCATCAGGGCCAGCCCCGCCAACGGCCTAGCGTAGCGCTGCGCCATAGTACCCTTAGCCTACAAGAAGACGGGCTTTATGGCAACACTAAGTTGCCTAAAGGGCGGAAGGGTTAACCCTGGGAGGCTGGGCCGGGCGGCCAGTTCCCCAGCTTGATGCCCTCAGGCTCGTTGCCCTCCAGCAGCTCGTCCAGGGCCTTGGCCAGGTCCGGGTAGAGGACGAAGCGCCCCTTGCCCACCACCTGCAGGGCCATCTGGAAGGACGGCCGTGAGCGGCGCTCCCTGGCCTTGAGGTCCGGGTCGCCCAGGACCGGGTGCAGGGCGGGGTTTTCCAGGACGTCCAGGAGCTTCTCCCCGTGGGCGGTGGCCACCACCCGCACCCCGCGCCTGGAAGCGGTCAGGCACTCGTAGACGTCCTCGTTGTACCCGATCTCGTCCACCACCACGATTTCGGGCGAGTGGTTGGCGATGGCCTGGTAGATGATGCGCCCCTGGGTCTTGGCCGGCGGGTCGGGCACCTGCATCCTCCGGGCGGGGCGGATCCCGGGGTGGGGGATGAGCCCGTCTCCGCCGATCTCGTTGGAGGTGTCCACCACCAGGACCCGGGACCCCCACTTCTCGGCCAGGATGCGCACCACGTCCCGGAGAAGGGTCGTCTTCCCCGTCCTGGGCGGCCCCACCAGGAGGATGCTCCCCTGGCCGTCCAGGAGGTAGGGCCTGAGGGGTTCGGCCACGCCCTCCACGAACTTCCCCACTCGGATGGTGATGCCCGTCATCTCCCCCAGGGCCGACTGGATGCGGGAGACCCGGTGCAGGGTGCCCTCTATCCCCGCCCTGTTGTTCTCCTTGAAGCCCCCCACCCTGTGCAGGACGAACTGGAGGTCCTCCTTGCTCACCTCCCGCTCCGAGTACCGGGCTTCCCCATCCACCGTGTACGCCAGCCGGGCCCCCAGGTCCATGGCGATCTCCTCCAACTGGGGCCCATAGCCCTCCACCTCCTGGCGGACCCACGGAGGTAGCTTCTGCATCAGGGCCGCGAACTCCTGCTCAAACCCTTCCCGTACCCGCACCATGGTTCACCTGTCCGAAAGCCCAGAAAGAACGCCCAGGCCAAGCCCGAGGAGAAGGCCCCCGTTGAGGCCAGAGAGGAACGCCCAGGTCCGTTCCATGAGCTCGTAGAGCCTCAGGAAGAGGACTTCCGGGCTGGCGTGGCCCGTGAGGACCGCCCCCAGGTAGAAGAGGGCCACCCAGGGCACCACGGCCTTGGCGAACCGCCCTAGGGCGTAGCCCGAGAAGGCCCCGAAGCCCAGGTAGGCCCAGACCTCGGGCCTGGCGAACTCCCTGCCCAAGGCCTCCAAAAGCCGAACCGCCGGCACCCCCTCGAGGCCCATCATCCCCTCCGCCCCCTCACGAACCGCCGGTAGGTGGCCAGGACCCGTTCGGCGTAGGCCAGGGTGCTGGCGGGCACCCTCCCGGAAAACACCGCCCCCGAACCGGCGTTGTACGCCCATAAGACCTTTCGCCAGTCCCGGTGAGTTTCCCAAAGCTCCCTCAGGTGCTTGGCCGTGGCCCAAAGGGCCCAGTCGGGGTCCCGCCGCCAGTGCAGGGGGGCTCCCGTGGCCGCCTGCCAGGTCGCCGGCATAAACTGCCCCAATCCCACTTCCCCGGCCTTGCCCACGGCGTGGGGGCAGTACCCCGACTCCACCCACACCACGGCGGCGAGGAGGTAGGGGTCTATCCCCCAGGCCCTGGCGTAGCGCCAGGTCTTGGCCCAGAGGTCCTGGGGGATGTACCCGCAGGCCAGGGCTGGACCCAAGAGGACAAGGAGGACGAGGGCTTTGCGCATCACCGCACGAGCTCTTCTCCCTTCCGGTGTTCCGGGCGCTCCAGGGCCGCCCGGACCGCCCTGAGCTCGCCGTAGACCCCGGCCAGCAGGGTCAGGCCCAGGCCGTAGAGGAGGAGCATCACCCCTACGCCCAGCCCCGTCCCGTCCAAGCGCGCCAGGGAGAGGACCGCGAGGACGATTCCCAAAACCATCACCCCTTTGCCCAAGGTCTGCCCAAGCCTTTCCAGGTCCTTCATCACCTTGACCTCCTCAGGTACTCCTGCACGTAAAGCCTGTGCACCCACTCCTCCACCGCGAAGGGCGTGGCCCTCAGGAAGGCGTAGTAGAAGCGCTCCACCAGGGGCTCGGGCCTGGCCTCCTCCAGGGTGTGGCCGATGTAGTCCCGCTTGAGGACCAGGCCCATCCGGCGGTCTATCACCAAGAACTCCCCTTCCACCCTGGGGGCGTAGCGCACCGCCACCCCGGCCAGGGCCAAGGAGGGCGTGTAGCTGGCCCTATGGGTTAGCCCCTCCGTCGTGGTGAGCAAGTACACCTTCACCCCCCTCTGCACCCTCACCTCCCTCAGGGCCTCCGCGATGGGCTTCAGGTCCAGGAGGCTCATCTGCACCAGGACCTCCGCCGTGGCCCGCTTGACGATCTCCGAGGCCTCCTGAGGGGTGAGGGCCTTCACCTCGCCTTGGGCAGCGGAGACCCCCAAGGCCAAGACCAGGACGAACCAGAATCTCCTCATCCCGCACCTCCACCGCTTCGCCGCACACCCGGCCCAGGAGGACCCTCTCCCCTTCCTCCCTGGGGAAGGCCACCACCTCGGGCGGGGGCTCGCCGTGGGCCTTGTACCAGCGCTCCAGCACCCGGCACCAGCGCACCAGGGCCCGCGCGCCCTCCCGGTCCGCCTCCTCCATGGCCTGGAGGCCCTTCTGCGTCAGGGAAAGCCTCTCGCCGTCCATCTCGCACCAGCCCAGCTTGGCCCAGGCCGGCTCGGGCAGGGGGAAGTCCGGGGGGAGGTGGAAGTCCAGCCGGGTGGTCTGGGTCCCGGCGTAGTAGCGCTTGAACCGGGGCGCGCGCCGGGTCAGGGCCTCCAGGTAGAGGAGAAGGGCCTCGGGCCTCGAGGGGTCGGTGGCCCAAGGAGCGGTGTCGGGGGCGCCCACCCCCTGGCTGGACGAAGGCGGCACCACCCGCACCTGCTCCCTCGGCACCGGGGCCCCCGCCTGGGGAGGCTCCGCCTTTCGCGCCTTGGCCCAAAGCCCGTGAAGGAGGTGCTCCTTCCGCCACATGCCGAAGAGCTCTATCCGGGCCGGGGGCGTGCCCTCCAGGAGGACCACCGCCTCCCCCTTCCGGCTCGTGCGCATCTCCTCGGGGGAAAGGAGGGGCCTGGCCACCTCCCGCTCGCCCGTGGTGCGGCCCGTGGGGAAGGGCAGAACCCCCTTCCGGCTCACGCCCCGGGCCTCCTGCATGACCGTGGTCTGCCCCAGGACCTCGGAAAGCCGCGCGGCGTCGTTGTCGGAAAGCCCGGAGAGGAAGTAGACCCGTTGGGCGAAGGTGCCCTCTATGGCCTCCCACTCGTCGTCCCCGTAGACCGCCCGGCCCTGGTCGGTGTTCTGCACGGCGATGTGGTAGGCCACCCGCCTGGAGCGCATGGTCCCCAGGTTCTCCTTGATCCCGGGGAGGAAGCCGAAGTTGGGGAACTCGTCCCAGTACACGGAGAGGGGCACCTTGAGCCTGCCGCCGTGGCGGTTGGCGTACTGCAGGGTCTTGAGGTCCACGATGCGCTTGAGGAGCTTGAGGAGCACGTACCCCGAGGCGTTGTCGCCGATGAGCTCCTGAGGGACACCGATGTAGAGCAGGGAGGGCTCCTCAAAGAAGCGGTCCCAGGGGACCTCCATGGGCCCCGGCTCGGTGCAGGCGGCCAGGCCGGGGTCAAGCCATATGGAAAGCCGGTTCCTGGCCCCGTTCAGAATCCCCGCCAGCTGGTCTTGGCGCATCTCCAGGAGGGTCTTGAGCTCCACCTGCAGGTAGGGCCGCACCTCCACGTAGGCCTTGAGGCCGGCCACCCCGTCCCCTAGGACCCGGTAGATGTGGGCCAGGGAGTACCGCCCCTCCACCCCCTCGGCGTGGATGAGGCCCTGGAGGAGGGTCCGCTCCAGCCCGGGGTAGAACTCCTTGGAGTCCGGCACCTTGGGGTTTCGGGGGACGAAGATCTCGGCGATGAGCTTGGCCTGGGTGATGTCCTCCGCGCCCTCCAAGAAGTTGATGCGGAAGGACCTCTCCCCCCAGGGCGTGAAGGGGTAGACGGGCCTATGGTGGTGGGCGTAGTAGGCCATGGCCTCCATGAGCCCCCCGCGGTCGGGGAACTTGAGGTCGTAGACGATGGCGCCCCACCCGTCCTTGGCGTCCAGGAGGAGGTTGGGTAGGTAGTAGCCCGAGGTCTTGCCGTGGCCGGGCTTGCCCACCACCAGGGTGTGGGCCACCCGCTGGGCCTCGGGGACCCGGACCGGCCGCCGCCCCACCTGGCCGTACCAGCCGGTGCCTTTGGGGGTCAGGTAGGGGGCCAGGTCCTTCTCCGTGGCCCACCGCCCCAGGCCGGGAAGCTTCCTGGGCCGCTTAGGCTGGTAGAGGAAGGGGGAAAGCCCCCCTACGAAGCCCACCACCAGGAGGAGCCTGAGGAGGTCGTAGTTGAGCCGGGCCATCCAGAGGTCGTTGAGGGCGGCCCCGCAAGGGGAGTCCACCCGCAACATGCAGGCGGCGGCGAACTCCAGGCCCCTGGCCCCGGGCCGGCCGATGGCGGCGTCCCACCCCGCCTTGGCCATCTGGTCGGCGGCCTCGAGGCCCCCCCGAAGCCCCACGTAGAAGGTGGCCGCCAGGCTGGCGAGGAAGAAGAGGAAGCCAAAAGCCCTGAGGGCCTTCAGCCAGGGCGGGGTTTCAAAGAGGCTTTCCTGCATCCCTCTGGGCCCGGTCAATCCACCGGCCTGGGTTTCTGGGGGCGGTAGCCCTCTCCAGGAAGGCCGTCGCCTCCGCCTCGTCCATCCTGTACTCCAAGGCGGGTAAAGGCTCCCTCTTAACCCAGAGGGCCCCCCGCGCCACCCACCGGCCCGGGTTCTCCGGGGCCAGGGGCCTTGCCAGAAGGGCCTCGAGGGCTCCCTCGTCCATCCTGTACTCCACGGGGGGCAGCGGCTCGGCCACCACCCACTTGGCGATCTCGTCAACCCAGACCTTCATGCTGTTGCGTCCTCACTCGTCATTTTTATCGGGGGGCTTCACCCAGTTCCCGCTCCGCCCAGCCCACCGCCCAGGCGGCTCGTAGGAGGGCGTCCCGCCGGTCGGGGCGGTCGGCCCCGTTGCCGGGGCGGTCGGTTCTGTTGGCGCGGAATCCCCTTGCACCGGTCGCACCGGAGGCCTGGCCTCGGCGGCCCGGGAGATCCAGCCCTCAGAGGCCACGGGGGCGGGGCCTCCCCTGTAGGCCTCGGGCGCACTCGCCTGGGGAGTGGTGTACCTGGGGCTTCCCTCACCCCCAGCGGTGATGGAGGTGCCGCCACCCCTGACCACCATGGGCACGCTCTCCGCACCTCCGCGGTGCATCCAGGCGGGAGGGGCCTCGGTGGTGCGCTCGTAGCTGGGGGGCAGGCCGCTTGGGCTCCGGTCCATCACCCACCCGCCAACCCGCTCCACCGCTCGGGCGCTCGCCGAAGCCAAGGCGCTCCCGGCGGCTCCCGCCGCGCCCGCCGCGCTTCTGGCAGCGCCGGCCAGGCCCTGGCCCACCTCTCCGACCGCCGCGCCCACGCCGCCCATGCCGGCGATGGCCCCCGCGGCCGTCCGGGTGGCGACACTCATAGCCGCCGCCGTTACCGCCAGCCCCAGGCCCCCGAAGAAGGTGGCCACCAGGCTGGCCAGGTACCCGGCGATGAGGAGCCCCGCCGCCATGCCGCCCACGGTCATCATCAGGGTCTGGGCCCAGGCCTGGAACATGTCCACCAGGCCCTTACCCAAGCCCACCACCATCACCCCGGCGTCGCGCATGAAGTTCTTGCGCACCTCCCAGGTGAGGATCGTGCAGGCCCGGGCAGAGAAGATCTGGTCGGTGATGTTGGCCTGCGTGGGCCGCCAGTTCATCTTGCCGTCGGTGTCGATGAAGACCTCGTAGCCGCACTTGGTGGGGTCCCAGCCGTTTTGGGCGGAGATCTGGTAGATGCTTTCCGCCACGATGCGCCGGTTTTCCCGGAACTGGGTCTTCAGCTCCTCCACGGTTTTGTCCACGATCTCCCTGGCCTGGCTGGCGATGTAGGCGGCGGGCCGGGAGACCCCGAGTTCCAGGCCGGCCCGCACCACGAAGGGCCCGATGGCCCCCATGATGAAGGCCCACACCACCACGCTGAGCCACCGCCCAAAGAGGCTCGGCCCGAGGCCGATGGGCAGGGCCAGGCTCCCGGCCACGATGGGCCAGAAGGCGCTGGCCAGGAGGAACATGGTGCTGATGATCACCGTGAGGACCATGGTGATCACGATGAAGGGCAGGATCATCAAGGAAGCGGGGTTGAGGAGCTGGCTGGCCGCCCCGATGCCCGCGAGCACCTTCTGCACCCACTCCGGGCTGTTGGCGCCCTCGTTCAGGGCCGTGCCCGCTATGTGGGTGATGCCCGCCTCCACGATGGCCACGATGGTGAAGAGGGGGTTGATGACCGCCCCTAGGGCCTTGAGGTTGTTGGAGGCCTCCGTGATGGCGTCCGCCATCTCGGTGCGGAACGTGTTGGTAACGGCCCGGTAGACGCCGTCGGTTCCCCCGAAGGCGCTGTCCAGGGCCTCCCCCAACCACAGGAAGGCCCCCGCCAGGACCACCCGGGCCATGCTGGCGAGGACCTCCTCGAGGCTGCCGTAGTACACCGCCCGGATCAGGCTCCAGACCAGGCCCAGGACGATGAGCCCCCGCCCGATGGAGTACGCCCCGCTCTGGAAGTCCCTGAGGGAGGCCTGGAAGAGGGCGATCCAGTCGTTGAGGTTCAGCATGGCCCCCAGGACTCCCAGGACGAAGTCCCTGACCCCCTGGTCTATCTGGCCCTGAGGCGGGGGCGGTGGGTCGGCCAGGGCCAGGAGGAAGGCGAAGGGCAAAAGCGCCAGCAGGAGGCGGTCAAGCTTCACGGGCCACCTCCGGTGTTGGGCGGGGTGCCGGACTCCGCCCGCCACTGCCGGGCCAGCATGGCCAGGGCCTCCCCGGCCACCACGTACTTGGCCGAGGTCTTCTCCGCCTGGGAGGCCACCATGGCCATAGCCTGGCGGAGCTGGTCCTCGGCGGCGCTTTCCTGCTTCTTGATGAGCTCCACCAGGTTCTGGTTGACCTGGGAGAGCTGCTCCACGGTCATGGCCTGCTGGGTGGCCAGGTTGCGCATCTCCTGGATGGCCCGCATGCTGTTCATGCCCTCCAGGCGAAGCATCTCGGCAAAGCCCTTCACCAGCACCTCCGTCACCTCCCGGGTGGAGGGCGCGCTCTCGGCCTCGGCGATGAGGGTCTCGGAGATGCCGGGGGTGGTGGGGTCGTTGCCCGAGGCGGCCCTCACGGCCCCCTGGGCGCCGGCGCTCTGGGCAGAGGGCGCGGCCTGGGGGGTGGAGGCGCTCTGAGGGGCGGCCGGGCCCGCCGTGGGTAGGGGCGCGCCCGCGTCGGCGCCGGCGCCGCTTATGCCGGTGAGGGTAGTCCAGCCCTTCTGAATGGCCTCGCTGATGAAGTTCCAGACGGCCCCCAGGGTGTCCCAGAGGTCCTGGAAGACGTTCTCCGGCTTGGTGTTCTCCTGCTGGTTCTGAACGTTCTCGGCCACCCGGGACTGGTTTTCCAGGAGCTGGGCCGTGCGCTGGAGGTCCTTGAGGCTCTGCTCCGTGGCCTGGAAGCCCAGCTGGGGCACCACCCCGGAGATGAGCTTGGCCCACCACTCAGGCCCCCAGTAGAGGGGGTCCCCGTCCGGGGTCCAGCCGTAGATCTCCTCAAGCTGCTTTTGCCTCGCCCTAGCCAAGGCGTTGAGGATCGCGTTCTTCTGCCGCCGGATGTCGCTCATGAAGCCGTCCAGGGCCCGGTCCACCTCGTCCACCAGGGGGTTCAGCTGGTGCAGGCCCAGGCTCTTCCCCAGCCAGTCCAGGGCCAGGCCGGTGCCGTAGTACATGGCCTGGCTCTTGAAGTCCTCCCACATGGACTGGAGCTGGTCAAAGTAGCGTATGGCCTTCTTGACCGTCCGGTGGGCGGTGCACAGCCAGCGCACGGACCCCAGGTCGTAGAAGCCGATGAACCTGCAGGCGTCCGTGATGAGCTGGTCCAGGTCCTCCACCAGGCCCTGGGACTGCAGGTTCTGCCCCCGGGGCGCGCCCACGATCTGCACGGGCAGGATGGCGTAGGCCGTGTCCCCCCTGCCCCCCATGTAGGCCACCTCCAGGCGCAGGGCCGTGGTCCCGGCGAAGCCCGTGGTGTCCCAGTACCGGAGGACCACGCCGCCGCCGCTTCCGGGCCTCGAGTCCATGACCCACTTGCCCGAGGGCAGGGCCACAGCCCGGACCTCCAGGATCCGCTCCCCAGGGTCCGGGCTCACCCGCACCTCCAGGCGAAGCGTCCGCCCCTCCTGGTAGACCCCGGAGGCGGGGGAAAGCCAGGCCACCCGCACCGCCAGGGCCGGGGCCAGGGCCACCACCAGGGCCAAAAGCGCTCCCCTCATACTCTTCCCTCCGCCAGGTCCCGCACCGCCCGGAGGACGTCCCCGCCGTAGGCCTCCACCAGGGCCTTGCGCTTGGCGGCCTCCTCCTGGGCACTCGTGAAGAGCCAGTAGTCGTAGGGCGTGGGCCAAAGCTGCAGCACGTCCCCCTCCTTGAGGTCGTCCCTCACGGCCCAGACCATGAGCTCGCTGTAAAGCCCCTTCACGCCGCCCAAGGACTTGAAGACGGCCATGGCCCGGTCGGGGAGGTTGAAGACCCGCTGGACGTACTCGTCCTCCCCCTGCACCCTCAGGAGGAAGACCCAGGTGGTGTTCTGCACGATGCGCCCGGCGCTCTCCCCGCTGAAGTCCTGGAGGCTTTGCGTGATGGACCAGATGCCGCCCCCCAGGTGCCGGAAGCGGCGGTAAAGCTCCTCCACCAGGCTGGCGGCGTAGGGGTTCTTGAAGACCTTCCACGCCTCGTCCAGGACCACCAGGAGGTTGCGCTCCTCCCCCCGCCGCTTCCCCTCCGAGGCCCGCTTCCAGATGAGGCCCGCCATGAGCATCGTGCCCACCACGTCCAGGCCCTCGTAGGCGTCCAGGCCCTCGAGCTCGTAGCACACCACCCGGGCGCTCTCCAGGGGGACGCTGGTGGGCCGGTCCACGAAGCTCCCCATGGGGCTGTCCCCCGTCCAGGGCTGGAGCCTCAGGGCCAGGCTGCGGGCCACCTCCTTCTCCGAAGGGGACACCCCCCGCCCCCCGATCTCGTCCAGGGTGAGGAGGGTCTTCACCAGGTCCGAGAGGGTGGCCCCCAGGTAGCGCTTCTCCTCGGTGCCGTCCGGGCCGATGTCCACGGTGGTGGCCCGCTTGTAGGTCTGCTCTATGGCCGCCTCCAGGATGGCGTTCTCGATGGCCTCCTGGGTGCGGTCGTCCCCGGCGGGCACCATGGCCCGGAGGACCTTGAGGAGGTCCCCCTTCTTCTCCGGGGTGGGCTCCACCTGGCCCTCCTCGAGGTCGAAGGGGTTCACCGAGGTCCCCGCCCCCGGTCTGATCTCTATGAGGGCTCCCCCGAAGGCCTCCACCAGGGCCTGGTAGTTCTTCCCCCGGTCCAGGATGACCACGCTCACCTTGTCGTCCTTGAGGAGCTCCGAGAGGAGGTACTGCAGGGCGAAGGTCTTGCCGCTACCCGAACCCCCCACCACGATCCCGTTGTAGTTGCGCATCCGCTTGTCGAAGGGGTCCACGTAGACCAGGGCCCCCTGCCGGTTTTTGAAGAGGGCCACGGGCCTCGGGCTCCCCCGCCAGGCCCCGGTGGTGGGGAAGAAGTGGGCGGCGTTGGTCTCCAGGAGGTAGACCTTTTCCTCGGCCACGCCCCCGGAGAAGGGGGCCAGGGTGAGCCAGGGGGTGAGGAGGCCGTTCCTGAGGACCCGGAAGGGGCTCCCAGGCACCTTGGAGAGGTGGCTCATGGCCTGGGAGATGCGCCCCTCCAGGGCCTCCCGGCTCCGGTCCAGGAGGACCAGGCTCACCCCTACCTGGAAGACGTGGTCCCCCGTCTGGGAGATGTGGGTGATGGCCCCCTCCGTCTCCACCTGGCCCACCCGCACGTTGGGGTCCACGTAGGTGCCTGACTGGCTGGCGGAGTAGTACCGCCTGGCCCGGGCCTTGAGGGCCCTCAGGGCCAGCTCGTGGGGCTCGTGGAGGAAGTCCATGACCAGGTAGAAGCGGCTCCCCCCCGCCAAGGCCAGCACGTCCCCCATCTCGGCGTAGGTCTCGTCCGGCACCGTGTACATGGAGAGGATGCCGGCCCACATGCCCCCCACGTAGAGGGCGTCCCGGTAGCTGTTGTCCACCTCCCCCTTGAGGAGCTGGGCCCTCAGCGTGGGGGGCCTCAGGGACTCTATGCGCCGGATGGCCTCCCTGGGGTAGCGCTGCCAGGTCTGGCGGTACTCGGGAACTTCCGAGAGGGCCAGGGCGGGGTTCAGGTAGCGGTAGGTCAGGGCAAATATGTCCTGGTCCCCCAAGGGGAAGGCCCGGATGCGGTAGGCGGACGCGATCTGGACGATGCGCTCCTGGATGCGCTTGGCCTCGGCCACCACCTCCTGCCACTCCTCCTTGGTGAAGGGGACGCGCCGCCTCCCCCGGCGCTTCCCGAAGAGCACGGTGAGGTAGATCCGCTTCTCCAGGATCTCCTCCCGCTGCCACCGGGACCACCAGGCCTCGGCCCGCCGCTCGTGCAGGAAGCGGGCCGTGGGGTGAGAGGGGGCCCACCCCGCGGCGTAGTGCTGCACCCGGGAGGGGTGGGCGGGGGAGACCTCCACGATGAGCCTGGCCCTGGCACCCTCGGGCACCCCTGAGCGCAAGAGGCTCTTCACCACCCCCACGAAGCCTTCCATATAGGCCGTGTGGACGAAGAGGGTGGGGGACATCTCCAGGCCCACCCCCAGCTCCACCCGGCCGTCGTTCAAAACCATGAGGCCGTCCTGGATCTCCCAGTAAGGCAAAAGCGCGGTCAGGGAGTCCTCCCGCGCCTTACCGAAAAGGCTAGTCCTGGAAGCGCTCGTCATAGATCAGGGGCGTGGTGTCCTCGTCCCGCTCGGGCCGGTACCGCTCCTTCTGGGTTAGCCAGGTGATCTCCTGCCAGAGGCTCGCCCCGGGGTAAAGGAGCTTGAGCCGGTCGGAGAACTTGATGGCGGCGTAGCCCATAGCCCCGGCCAAGACCAGGCCCAGGGCCGGGTGTGGCAGCATCCCCCCCAGCTGAAGCCCCAGGACCATGGCCACCATGCCCACGAAGAGCTGCCACATCTCTAGCCCCAGGAGCGTCAGGGGCTGGTAGAGCCGCCACACCCGAAGCCTGAGCATCTCTCCCTCCTTAGAGGATGTTGTTACAAGCCTGAGGAGGGGTCTCGCTGGTGGTGATGAACATCTTGGCGAAATAAGGGGCGCCGGCCACGATGATGCCGCCAATCCCGGCCCCGATCATGAGGGGCAGGGCGTTGCGCCCGCCGATGGCCAGGCTGATGCCGCCGATGGCGAACATCAGGACGATGACCCCAAGCCCCACGGGGCCCTTGAGGTACTTGATGATGGTGCAAAGGGCCGAGGTTACGTTGTTGAACGCCTGTTGGGCCTGGGCGTGGGCCACCCCGCTCATGAGCAGGACGCTCACCAGAAGGCCCATCACCAGGAACTTGCCGTGCTCCGTGGCCAGAAAGGCCTTGACCTTGGCGAAGATGGGCTTGACCTTTTCCAGCATCGCTGTCCTCCTTCGCGTTACCTCTCGCTTGCCTGAGCCGTGTCTCTCGCTTGCCTGAGTGCCTTGGTGCCTTCATCCCCGGTGGCGCCTCTCCTTCCCGCTCTCACCCCCTTTCGGCATCACCCGGTTGCCAGTATAGCACACACCTAGCCATCTATGGCAACATGGGGGCATGAGGCTGGACCCGGAAGTCCGCAAGCAGGTAGAGGGGAGGCTGAAGCGCAGGGTGCCTGAGCCCGATGAGCCCGAGTTCTACCAGCTCCTGGAGGAGCTTCGGGTGCAGGACCCCGAGGTGGCCGCCCTCCTGGAGGAGGGCATCCAGTTCGAGCAGGTGAAGCCCCCGGAGGAGGAGGTCAAGGCCGAGGTTAAGAAACGGGCCCTGTTGCGGGACCTGGCGAACCGGCTCTTCCGCCGGTACGACGAGCTCACCGGGGAGTGGGTCCCCTCGAGGCCCAAGCAGATCCTCTGGGGTGTAACGGCCTTCATGGCCATCCCGGTCCTCATGTGGGGTCTGGGCAACCTGGGCGGCCCCAAGGCCAAACCGGCTCAGGCCCAGCCGGCTCAGGCGAAGACCGTTCAGGCCACGGCCCCCCAGGGCGTCCAGCCCCCTACAGCGGAAGCGCCTGGGCAGGAGCCCACGCCTCCAAGCTCCCCTTCCGGCCCTGAGGCTCCTGGCCAGGGCCAGCCCCAAAGCGGCGCCCCGTCGGCCTCTTCCGCGAACCCCCAGGCTACCGGGGAGGCCATCCCCCCGCCCCCAACCCCGGCGGCGGGAGGGGAGGTGCCGCCCCCGCCCCAGACCTCTGGCTACGCCGCAAGCGGCGCCTACACGGCTCAGGCTCCTCAGGAGGTGGCGGGACCGCCCCTTGCGGTCTACGTGGCCGGCCAAGGGGCCCAAGCCGCGCCCCAGGCGGTGCCCCTGCAGGCCTACGCCCGTCAGGTCGGCCAGGGCCAGGGCGAGAACCAGTCCCAGCCCAGCATGGGGGGCGCCATCCAGGCCCAGGCCGCCCAGGCCCCATCCATGACCGCCTACCGGGCCGAGGGGCAGAAGGAGGCCGGCCAGGTGCCGCCCATGGCTTCCTTCGTGGCCTATAAGGCCGCCCCCACTCCCGCCGCTACCCCCGCGCCCGCAAGCCCACCACCCCAGGCTCAGGGTGGCCAGCTCAACTACTTTGCCCAGGCCATGCCGGACATCTTTGGCCCTCCCTCCGGGGCTCAGGGCCAGGCCGCCCAGGTTCCTCAAGGGCAGCCCTCGCCTCAGGCCGCTCAGAGACAGGCCTCACCCCAGGCCCCTCAGGGACAGGCCGCGTCCCAGGCAAGCCCCTACCTGCCCGGTACCCGCGTCCCCGGCCGGCTGGCGGTGAAGCTGGTGGTCCCCGAAGGGGAGGAGGTGCCCGTGGCCGTGGAGACCGAGGACGGGGCCGTCGTCCTGGGCAAGGCCAAGCTCTCCCCTACCCGGCGGGTGGACCTGGTCCTGGACCAGGTGGTCCTGGCAGGCCGGGCCTTCCCCGTGAGGGCGGTGGCCCTGGGGGCGGACATGGCCCAGGGTCTTCCCGCCCAGGTGCGGGAGGAGGCCCCCTCCTTGGTGGCGGACCTCGTCCGGGGCTCCCTCCGGGGCCTCTCGGACTACGTCCGGGCCAGGAGCCAGCAGACCACCATCACCACCACGCCCGGGGGCGGCACGGTGGTGCAGCAGGGCCAGACTCCCCCTCTGGAGCTCTTCCTGGGCGCGGCGGCGGCGGACCTCTTCGCCGTTCCCCAGGGGACCCGGGCCGTGGTGCGGGTGGCGGAAGTGGCCGAGGGTACCCCCCTCACCGTCTTGGTCCTGGGGCAGTAGGGGGCGGTATGGCGGCCATCCACCCTTTCCTCGTGGACAGGGTCTGGACGGAAGGGCAGGCGAGGCGGTGGAACCTTCCCCGGCCCGTGGAGGCCGTGGAAGTGCGGGGGTACTTGGGCTCCACCTACTACCGCAAGCCTGAGCTTGCGCGCTTCTATGTGCACGAAAGCCTGCGCCACCTCCCCCTCGCCGCCCTGCGCCACCTGGCGGGGATGGCGGAGCTGCGCCTCCGCTTGGGGGCCCCACCGGACCCAGAGGTCTGGCGGGTCAGCCTCAAACAGGTGCACCCCGTGGACGAGCCGGACGGGGTCTGGCTCGCCCCCAGGGGCCCCGTGGCCGTGGAGTACGACGCGGGGGGGTACAGCCGGAACCGGGTGCGGGCCAAGGGGGAGGCCTTCGCCCTCCGCTTCGTGGCCCAGGTCTGGGGGGTCCCCATCCCCCAAAGGGTCCGGACCCTCGAGGGCCTCCTGCCCCCATCGGCCCAGGTGGTGCTGGCCCCGTGGAACTGAAGGTGGAGCCATGGACCAGAGGCTGAAGGACAAGCGGGATGCCCAGCGCTTTCGGGCCGCCGTGAGGGGCGGCCTTGAGCTGGGCAGGGTGCTGGAAGTGGTCTTCGGGGGCAGGGAAGAGGCCCTCTCGGGGAAGACGGTAGGGGCCGCCGCGGCCTTCAAGCGCCTGGAGAGGGCGGTCCACGCCGGCCAGGTTAGCGCCAAGGTGAAGGACAAGAAGCACCTCGCCTTGAGCCTCCTCAAGGGGCTTGTCGGAGAGGGCTACCTCCGGGTGGAGCGCCTGGAGCTGAAGCCCCACCAAAAGCGGCAAGAGCTCAAGGCGGCGCCCGACCCCAGGCTGGTGGGCACCGCCTACAGGCTCACCCGAAAGGGGAGGGCGCTCCTCTCTGGGGCCCCTACACCCCAGATGAACCGCTCTGGGGCCCCTACACCCCAGATGAACCGCTCCCCCAGGTGAACCACGAGGGCCTATCTGCCGCAACTCAGCCCCCGAACCGGCCGCTCGTCGGGTCCGGGGGTGTAGGGGGGCGGTGGACCCCGGAAGGTGCAGGGCCCGTAGCCCCCGGTGAGGCTGCGGATGAAGGGGTAGAAGGCGGCGGTGTAGCCCCCCCGTCCGTTGGGGATGGGGGCCAGGAAGCCCGCCAGGAGGAGGAGGGCGATGAGGGACCACTTGACCCGGTGGAGCTCGCCCCTTATCACCCGGTAGCCGATGAGGACCACGGCCAGGGCCACGGCGGCCAGGACGAAGTACACGGGAGGGGTGAGCAGGCACACCGCCCGGGCCATGGCGCACAGCACCTCGTTCACCCCGCACCTCCTAGCACCCGGGGGCCAGGTTCACCAAGGAGAGGAGCGGCTTGGCGTAGTAAGCGAAGACGGCCCCCAGCATGGTGGCGATGAGGTACTCGATGCCCCGCTCCCGCTCGCCGATGGCGATCAGGATGCCCCCCAGGGCCACGCCAAAGGTGGCCACCGCCAGGATGACCTGGCGGGGGGGGTAAAGGTCGCAAATGGCCGTGCGCATGATCTCGGTCACGTCCATACGGCTCTCACCTCCACCTGGCGGCCCCGGCCCGTAGCCCATCCAGGCTCGGGCACCAGGACCACCACCCGGTCCACCTGCCTCACCAGGTCCCGTCCTCCTGCCTTGCCCTCGCCCACGGCGGCCACCACCAACACCTTCTCGCCCTCCTTCTCCAGCAGGGCCAGAGGCCGCCTCCTGCGCTCAAAGGCCACCAGGCGGTAACCCTGGCCCTGGAGGCGCTCCACCTCCCGCCGGATGGCGATGAGGTCCTCGAGGGTGCTGGGGCGGGGGGTGTAGAAGCGGGTCAGGCCCAAGGCCCTCCGCCCCTTGCCAGAAGGCACCAGGACCTCCCCAAAGCGGGTGGGCACGGGCTTCAAGACCCGCGCCTTCAGGGCCTTCTCCACCAGGGGGCCGTAGCGCTCCCTGGCCTCCTCCAGGGTGAAGGGGCCTTCCAGCCAGGGGGCCAGTAGGGTCAGGACCTCTTCCGGGCTCATTTCTCCGGGGAGACCTGGATCTCCAGGGCCGTGCCCAGCAGGGTCCTCTCCAGGACGAAGGTCCGGCCGGGCCCCAACTCCACGCCCCGCCACCTGAGGAGGAGTTCCCCGGGCCTGGCCCCGTAGACCACGATGACCCCGCTCTGCCCCTCGCCGGGCCCCAACACCGCCTTCAGGGGGTCCCGCCGCACCTCCACCTTCAGGGGCTTGCCCCCCTGCAGGACCTGGAGGTCGTTGAGGGCGAAGCTCACCGGGTAGCGCCCCTGGTTTTCCAGGTTGAAGAAGACGGTTACCTTCCCCGAAGCGTCGGAGGGGGCCTGCACCGTGGTCACGAAGGCCACCGGGGGCTCGGGCTGAGGAGCCGGAGCGGGCGCGGGCTTAGCCTGGGGCGCGCTGCCTTTGGGGGCGGGCTCCCGGGCCGGCTCGGGAGCCGGCTGGACCTGGACCGGGGTAGAGACCCCGTAGGTGGCCGCCCGTTCCCGCTTGAGGAGGATCTGGTAGCGCCTGGGGTACTCCCCCGGGCTGATGCGCACGGTGAAGAGGAGGGTCCTGCCGCCCACCTCCACGACCAGGTCCGTGCTCCCGGTCTTGACGGGGGTGGGCCCCGCTGCGGTGCCCAGGAGGCCCGCCGAAAGGAGGAGCCTGCTTCCGCCCCCCTCAATGCGGAGGAGCTCCCGTTTGGCGCTGAACGCCGCGTCCACGGTGTCCCAGAAGTCCAGGACGGTGGTGAAGCCCGGGGAGACCTCAATGAGCCCCGGGCTCTTCACCAGGTCCTCGGCGTAATAGGTCTTGAGGACCACAGGGCTCTGCGCCTGGACCGCACCCAAAAGCAAAAGCGCCGCCGCTACCAGGGTCTGCCTCATACGCCTCTATGTTGCCATAAAGTTCTTGCGGGGGCAACCTGTTGTTGCTATTTCCGGTCCAGGCTCCTCCCGAAGAGGACCAGGACGGCCAAGCCCACCAAGGCCATGGGGAGGGGCGCCTTCAGGGCCTCCAGGACCCCGTCCGCGAAGGCCGGGAAGGTGAGGGCCAGTCCCAGGGGCACCAGCCAGGGGAAGGCGTCGCCCCAGACCAGGGCGTAGAGGCGGGCCGCCTCGCCGGCAAAGAGGGGCCGGTAGGCGGCCAGGACCCCGTAGAGGGCGGGGAGGAGGGCGAAGGCCAGGCCGCTTCCCAGGCCGTGGAGGGCCCCCGGGCCGAAGGCGCCCAGGAGGGCGGAAAGGGCCAGGCCCTGGAAGACGAAGCTGAAGTGGATGGCGTAGCCTTCCTCATCCCCCCCTTCCCGAAGGAGCCGGTCCTGCTCCATCAGGAACCACAAAGCGGTGATGAGGCCGGGCAGTCCCACCAGGCCCCCGGTGTGGGCGGCGTAGAGGATGGGGGGGAAGGCGAGGAAGAGGAAGGGCGAAGGGCGGGGCGGGGCCGTCTTAGCTACACGGGGCTCTGGAATGGCCTCCTTTGTAGCTAAGACCTGCCTGGCCTGCGCCGCCGTGGCCACGGAACCTCCCTCCCCGCCGGGCTCCGCCGGGTACCTGAGCCGCGCCCGGGGCCTCTCCCCTTCCCCCCTGAGGAAGCGGGCGATGGCCTGGACCTCCTCGGGGGTGAGGACCCGGGGCAGGCCCTGGAGGTGGCCCTCGAGGTCGGCCACGTGCAGGACCCCCTCTCGGTAGCCCTCCCTGGGGCTCACCACCAGGGGCACCACGGGGAGGCCGAGCCGGGCGTAGACCTCCCGCCCCAGGGCCTCCGCCTGGCGGGCCTCTTGGGCGATGGCGAAAACCCCCGCCTCGGAGACCAGAACCCGGCCCCCTGGGACCTCCACATAGACGCGTTCCATATCCATCATGCTACACGCTCTCCAAAAGGGCTTGGGCCACCCGGGCCAGGACCTCCTTCCTGAGGGCCTCGCGCCCGGCCCGGGCGGCCACCTCGCACGCGTCCCCTCCCTCCAGGGGGAGCAGGACGTGCCCCCCCAGGGCGGCCTGCCACCTCTCCGCCGCCTTCTGCCCCGCCTCGTCCCCGTCCAGGAGGAGGAAGGTGGGCCTATCGTCTGGCTCGGGCAGGGTGCCGTTGACCCCGGCCACGCCCACCACGTCCAGAAGGTCCCCCACGGCCAGGTACAGGGCCACGGCGTTGAGCTCCCCCTCCACCACGAGGAGGGCGTTCCGGTGGCCGAAGCCGGGCCCGTACCAGGGAGGGGTGCCGCTGCCCCGGGTGAGGTAGCGGTAGCGCTGGCCGTCCCTGGGCTCTTGGTGCCGCACCTTGACCGCCACCACCCGTCCCTCGGGGTCGTAGATGGGCAGGAGGAGGTCTCCCTCCGGGGAGAGCCCCATCCCCAGGTCCACCGCCTCCTCGAGGGCGATCCCCCGCCCCTCCAGGACCTTGGGCAGGGCCTTCTCCCCCCTGAGCCGGGCCTGGGCCTCGGCCAGCGCCTTCTCCAGGTCCACGGGGGGCCTGGCCCTGGGCCTCTCCCGCTTGGGAGGCTTGGGAAGCTCGGGCAGAGGCCTCTCGCCAAGGAGGATGGCCACCGCCTCCTCCTTGCTGAGGCCCGCGGCCCTGAGGAGGTGGTAGGCGTTGCCGCTCTGCCCGGTGGCGTGGTCCCGGAAGAACCACACCCCCCGGGCCCGGAAGAGGGAGAGGGAGGGCTTCCGGTCCCCCCGCCAAGCGGCCCGGTAGAGGCCTGGCCTTCCCGGCCTGGCCCCCGATTCTGGCCAAAGCCGGGCCACCAGGTCGGGGAGGTCCACGCCCTCTATGGCCTGGGTTAGCCTGTCCACGCCCCTCCCCGTGGGGCCGCCAGGCCCCCTAGCTCACCATCTCCGGGTCCAGGACCGCTTCCAGGAGGACGGGTAGCCCGCTCGCCCGCTGCAGGACCACCCAGATCATGGGCCCATCGGGGTCGTGGACGAAGCGCACCTCGGCCTGCACGGTGGACGGGGGCATCTCCTCCAGGTGGGTGGCCTCAAAAGCCTCCAGCTCCTCCCTGGCGTAATCCTCTAGAGCCGCCATGGGCACCACGGCGGCCTCGAGGGGCTGGATCACGGTCCCGTTGCTACTCTGCACCAGCCTCTTAAGGGTCTGGGCGCTCACCACCACGGCGAGCTTCTCCGAGGAAGGGGAAAGCCTAAAAGCCGCGTAGCCGTTTGTAGCCTTGCTTAGCTTCACCATGGCCCCACCGTACCGGGCCAGGCTCACAACGGTTCACAACCGGGGTAGGGGCCCCAAAGCGGAAAGGCGCCCGAAGGCGCCTTTTTGGTGGAGGTGGGGGGAGTTGAACCCCCGTCCGAAGGTCCCTACGGCGGGCCTCTACGCGCGTAGCCCCACCTTCAGGTGTCCCCCTGGCTTGGCCTAGGGGCGGGCGGCCAGGGGCGAGCCCCCTTGCGCTTCGCCTGGGGTTAGGGGGCGTGGCCCCAGGCTAGCCGGGTTTGTGTCCCCGCTTCCGGTGAGCCCCCGGCAGGGCTACCGGGCGAGGTCGCGGTCATTAAGCCGCGAGACGGTAAGCAGGCTTGTTGGCCTTTGTGGTTTCGCGGGTTTTTACGGTCACGCCCTTTTGGGCGTACCTACGAGGCCACCCGCACCTCGGCGCGCAACCCTGCCTTCGGCGACCCCCGTCGAGACCGTTCACCCCCGGGACTGGGACCCTCTAGGGCGAGTACCATGTTACCAAATGCCGCGGATTGTTGCCATAGAGGCGCCAGCGGGGTATGGAAAGACCACCTATTTGGCCTCCCTGCCCGGAGCCTGGGTGGGGCTTCTGCCCGGGGAAGGCGCCCCGGAAGAGGTCTTGAGGCTGGTGTACCGCGCCCTCTTGGGCCAGGCTCCCCCGCCCGGTCCTCCCGCCAAGCTGATGCGGGCGCTCCTGGACGGGCTGCCCAGCTCCGAGTTCCACCTCCGGGTGGACGATGTCCACCACCTCACGCCCGAGGGGGCGGACTTCCTCTTGGGCCTCCTCCAACACCCCGGGGCGCGCCTGTACCTGGCGGGGCGGGACCTCCTCCCCTTCCGCCTTCTGCCCCGCCTCGTGGCCTCGGGAGAGGCGGAGGTGTGGGGTCCAGAAGAGCTTCTGGCCCGCACGGGATTCACGCCCCGCCCCTTGGAGGAAGAGGTGGAGCGGAGGCTCGCCGCCATGCCCCCTGGGGAGCGGGAGGCCCTGGTATCCTTGGCGGGCCTCCCTTTCTGGCGGCCCAAGGACCTGGAGGCCAGGGGCCTCTCCTACCATGACCTCGTGACCGTCCATGGCCTTCCCATCCAGAGGGCTAAGGGCGGCACCTACTGGCCCCACGACGTCCTCAAGGAAGCCCTCCTGGCCCGGGCGGACGAATCCGTTCTCCTGCAAAACGCCCAGGCCATTGAGGACCTGCACCCAGAGCAAGCCGCCCGCCTGTACGCCCTCGCCCAACGTCCGGAGGAGGTGGTCCGCCTGGCCCTGCCCCGGGCCAAGGCCTGGCTGGAGGAAAGCCGGTGGCCGGAGGTGGTGGCCTGGCTCGCCCCCCTCCCTGAGGAAAGCCTGGGGCCCCTGAGGGGCCTCCTGGCCCTGGCCTATCTGGAGCGGGGGGAGTCGGCGAAGGCCCTCCGGCTGGCGGGTGGGGACAGCCTGTCCCTGCTGACGCGGGCCCTGCACGCCTTCCGCTCGGAAAAGGCGGCCCAGGCCAAAGACCTGGCCACCCAAGCCATAGCCCAGGCCACCTGCCCCCTGGAGAGGATCCTGGCCACCCGGGTGGCCCTGGCGGCCCGGCACGCGCTCGGGGAAAGGGTGGACGATGAGGTGGCGGCCCTCCTTTCCGAAAGCGCTCCCTTCCCCGCGCAGCATCTGGCGGTGCGCTCTTTCCAGCTCTACATCAGCCCCAACTACACCTTGGCCAGGGAGGGGTTAGAGCTTTCCCTGCAGGCCGGGTACCCCCACCGGGCCGTGGCGTTCTTGCAGGCCATGGTCTGGGCCCTCTTCCGCGAAGAGGGTTCCGCCGAAGAGGTTCTGGCCGCCTCAGAGCGGGTCCTGGCCGAGGGGCACCGCGGTACCCGGTTCGTCCTGCCCTACGCCCACGTGGAGCGGGCCCACGTCTTCACCTTCCTGGACCAGCTCCAGAGCGCCGTGGATGAGCTGGAGCGGGCCATAGACGAAGCCCTTCTCTGGCCTCTTTGGAGCGTGTGGCGGTTCGCCATGGAACTGCTCGTGGAGGTGCGCCTGGCCCAGGGGCTCCTGACCGAAGCCAAAGCCCTACTGGATGCCCTCGAGGCCCGCGCGCAAGAGGTGGGCTTTGAACCTCCCAGGCTCCACACGGCCCTCTGGCACCTCTTCAGTGGAAGACCCGACCTGGCCAGGCCGCTCCTGGAGGAAGCCGCCAAAGAACCTCGCGAGAACGGCCTTCTGGCCTCGGTGGTCCTGGGGCGGCCCGTGGCGGAGGAGGCCAGGGCCAATGCGGCTCCAAGCCTGCGCCTCCTCCGCCTCTCCCCGTGGAGTGGCCCCGTCCTTTCCCTAAGGGACCGGGCTCTCTACCTCCCTGGCCGCGAACCCATCCGGCTCACGGAGGTGGAGACCCTGGTCCTCCTGGGCCTCCTGGAAGGGCCGGCCACGCCCGGTGAGCTGGCGGAAAGGGTCTACGGGGACGAAGGGCGGGCCCACGCCGTCCACACCGCTCTCCACCGCCTGCGCTCGAAGAACGCCCCGGTGCGCACCTACGGCCGGCGGTACGTCCTGGAGGGATGCCGCTTGGACCTAGCCCTCTCCCTGGAGGCCGCTCGCTCTATCCCCCACCTGCTTCCCCTGGACCTCCCGTCCCTCCTCCCAGGCGATGAGCCCATCTACGCCTCTTGGCGGGCACGCTTGCTGGCTCAGGCGAAAGCGGTGGCCCTGGAATGGGCGCGAAGGGGAAAGCCCATCCCTGGAGCCCACCTCTTGGACCCCGAAGATCCCGAGTACCTGGACGCGCTGGGGCACGGGGCGGCCCTCGAGGTCCTGAAGGAGGGCGTGGCGTGGCAGTGAGGCTCTACGCGGACATTTCCTTCGCCGATGGACGCGCCGCTCTTGCGGTGGTGCAGGCGGGGGTGGGCCTTATCTACTCGGGCGTTATCGAGGCGGCGGACTCCAACGAGGCTGAGCTGGTCGGGCTCGCCATCGCCGCCCAACTGGCGCCTGAGGGGGGTTGGCTCCATACCGATTCGGGAAGGGTCTGGGCCCTCCTCAGGGGTAGGGTGCGGGCCAGGCCCTCGGAGACGCCGCATCTAAACCGCCTGAAGTCCCTTATGGAGGCAAAAGCCTTGGAGTGCCGGTTCATCGGCGGCAAGCGTAGGCGAAGGCGCGCCCACAGGAAGCACCACCGTCTGGCAGACACCACGGCCCGAAGCGCCCTTCTTTGAGGCAATAGCGTAATATCGGAGTGCCATGCCTAGGACCCCACGCAACCCCCTACCCCCCCGCGTGGCCCGCCTGGTGGAGCGCCGCAAGGCGCTGGGCCTCACCCAAGAAGGCCTCGCCCGTCTGGCGGGCTTCTCCACCAGCCTCATGGCCAAGATCGAGCGGGGGGCCGTGGACCTCAGGAGCCTCTCCGCCCAGCACGTGGTGGGCCTCGCCAAGGCCCTGGGCCTCCCCCTGAACGCCCTCCTGGACGAGGACCTGCCGGGGGGCGAGCTGGCCAAGCCCCTCCTCCTCCCCGTCTACCGGGCCCCCGAGGACCTGGCCCGGGAGGACGTGGAGCGCTTCGCCATCACCCCCGAGCAGGTGCCCCCCGGGGCGGAGGTGGGCAGGCTGGCCTACCTCACCCTCCCCGGCCGGTGGTTCACCACCTTGGACGTCCCCTTCCCCCTCACCCGGAGGGTGCACGTGATGGCGGAGCTCAGGCCCCTGGTGCGGCCCGGTGGGGTCTACGTAGTCCGCCACGGGGAGGGGATGGGCTTCGCCACGGACGAGGCCCTGAGGGGAAGCCGTCTCGCCCTCTACCCCCTGGACCCCTCCCTCCCCACCCTCTGGCTCGAAGGGGAGAGGCCCGAGGTGGTGGGCCTGGTGCGGGCCTGGCTCACCTGGGAATAGCCAGGTGTTGCCAATCAGGCTCCGAGGAGGTAACCTCGGGATATGGACTGGACGCCCCGGTCCCTTGTGCTAGAATGCGGGGCTAAGGAGGTGGGAAGAGCGAAGGACGTAGCGGTGTCCTAAAAGGGAAAGGCGGGAGGTTTTGGGGTTGCCTCCCATCCCCTATCCGGTACCAGGGTTTACAAGCTTAGGGTACCGGAAAGCGAGGGAGGAGTCAACCCCCCTGGCCCCAGGGTCGGGGGTCAAGCGGCCCACAAGCCAAGATGCGCCATCCCTCGTGGAGGTTTCTGCAAGCGGAAGGAAGCTACAGCCTCATCCCCAACAGCCTGATGGCAGTCGGCCTCAGCGGCCAGGTCCCCGGTTGGGAAGGGACCCTCTCCCCCATCGCCCGCCTGGTCCTCTTGGCCCTGGCCTCCCGGGCCCGGCTCCGGGTGAAGAGCGCCGACGAGAAGGAGCTGGCCGCCCTCCTGGGCGTGGACCCCCGCACGGCCCGCAAGGCCCTCATGGACCTCTGGGAGGCGGGGCTGGTGGAGGTGGACTCCCCCGGGCGCTACCGCCTGGCGGGGGGGCTCCCGCAAGGGGGGCACGCCGGCCCGCAAGCCTTGCACGCCCCCCTGCACGCCTTGCAGGGCGGAGGTGGGGAAAATGGCCTTCCAGACGGCGATTTCCGGGGGCCCGAAATAAAGGAAGAAGTAAGGGAAGAAAAAGATCTTCCTCATCCACACCCGCCCGCCCGGGCCGAGGAGGAGGAGAAAGAGACCCCGGAAGAAGAGGTAGCCCAACCCTCCCAAGAAGAAGAGGGTTCCCCCGAGGCGGACCCTACCGGCGAAGACGCCCCGGCCGCCCCCTCTTCGGTGAACGGGCCTTCGGTCCTTTCCGATCCTCCCCCGCCGCTCGTGAAGGCGGGCACAAAGCCCCTGCAGGGGGCCCTCAAGGGGGCGGGGCTCTGGGGGGCGTTCTACCGGGCCTTCCGGCCCGGCTTCCCCTCCGAGGCCCTCTGGGCCGCCTACCTGGCCCGCCTGGAGCGGGAGGCCCTGCCCAAGGGGGAG
>Ga0079998_133673_pt1 | contig 36541 bp, 35 predicted proteins | sample PerSpoBPS_BMetaG_FD_69201 | JGI IMG/M metagenome (GOLD analysis project Ga0079998, IMG submission 69201) | Thermal spring microbial communities from Yellowstone National Park, Wyoming, USA - Perpetual Spouter B (PS_B) MetaG (SPADES assembly)... | ecosystem: Environmental > Aquatic > Thermal... | reverse complement strand
TTGAAGGCGCCTGGTCGCTTTCCCCTAGCTCAATGGCGGGAAGCCTTGGGCGAGGCCTTGCAGACCTGGCGGCGCCGGGTGCTTCCGCCTCAGCTTGTCGGAACATGAGGGGGAAGCTCAGGCTCAGGTAGACTCTCCTTATGCGCGGCCTTCTCGCCCGCCTCGTGCTCAACACCTTGGCCCTTTGGCTGGTAAGCCTCCTTTACCCCGGGGTGAGGTTTACCCCGGGGGCGGGGCTTGCCGATTACCTGGTGGCGGGGGCCATCTGGGGCCTGGCCAACGCCCTGATCCGGCCCGTGCTTCTCCTTCTGACGCTTCCCCTGAACCTCCTCACCCTGGGGCTATTCACCCTGGTGATCAACGGGGCCATCCTCTACCTGGTGGCCCAGGTGACGGCCCTCGAGGTCCAAAGCTTCCCCAGCGCCTTGGTAGGGGCCATCCTCCTCTCCCTGGTCAGCCTGGCGCTGAACTGGCTTTTCCGGGACTAGCGGTTCTCGGAAATGTAACGGGACAACTCCTCAATGAGCATCTCCTGCTCGGTGATGATGGCCTTAACCGCATCCCCGATGGAGATGACCCCCACCACCTTTCCCTCCTCCACCACAGGCAGGTGGCGCACCCGGTGTTCGGTCATGAGGCGCATGGCCTCGGCTAGGTCGGCCTCTGGGCGGATGGTGACCACCTCCCTGGTCATGACCTCCTCCACCCGGGTGTCCCTGGAGAAGCGGCCCAGAAGGACCAGCTTGCGGGCGTAATCCCGCTCGGAAAAGATGCCAACGAGCTCCTCCCCCTCCATGACTAGGAGGGCGCCTACGTCGTGCTGGGCCATCCTCTCCAACGCCTCCAGGACCGTGGCCTGGGGGCTGATGGCGTAAACCGCACCCCCCTTGCGCAACAGGACCTGCCGGACCGTCATAGACCCCCCTTTCCTTTAGGGGGTCATTATACCAAAAGGCGCCTCCCTTATCGGGCCGTGAGGACCGGGCCCACGGCGTGGCGCACCACGTACTCCGCCGTGCTCCCCAGCACGAGCCGCCGCACCGGGGCCCCCAGGGCCAGAAGGTCCGAAGGCTCCTGGAGGCTCAGGAGGTGCTCCGCCGGGTCCCCGGCGAAGGCCAGGGCCTCTGTGGCGATGCCCTGGTCCTTGAGGTAGGTCTCGGCCTCGAGGGCCCAGACCCCCGCCTGCACGGGGTCCTCGTGGACGCTCACCACCCGCACCCTGAGCCCAAGGGGCTTGGCCAACAGGGCCAGGGTGTGCATGGCCCTCACGGCGCTTTCCGAGGCGTTGTAGCCCAGAACGGCCCCCTCCAGCTCCACGTAGTCCACCGGGGCCAAAAGCACCGGGGTGGGCGAGGCCCTCAGGACCCGGTCCACGGTGCTCCCCAAGCCGGCGAAGCTCCCGCCGTGGGCCGCCCCGCTCCGCCCCAGGACCACCAGATCCGCCATACGGGCGTAGCGCAGGATCACCTCGTGGGGCAGGCCCGTTTCCAGAAGGGTCTCCACCTGGAGGCCCGCCTCTTCGCCGCTCTTCCGGATGCGCTCCAGGATGGCCTCCCCCTTGAAGGTGAGGGCCTTTTCCAGCTCCTCCCGGTAGACGGGCAGGGGGATGGTGAGGGCCCCCAGGTCCAAAAGCTCGGGCACCCGGATGAGGCGCACGTCCCGCACGAAGAGGGCCAGGAGCTTGGCGGAAAGCTTGTAGCTAAGCCACTCCGCCAGCACCTCCGCCCCCCAGGCCTGGGGAGAGCCGTCCGTGGCCAGAAGGATCCTCATGCCCCCATCTTACGGGCTTCCCCCACGGAGCGGGCCAGGAACCAGGCGGGAAGGATCAGGCTCCCCAGGGCCAGAAGCACCGGGATGACCCCGTAGGTCTCTATGAGGTGGCCGATGGGAGCGTAAAAGAGGCCGGCGAAGCCCCAGGTGAAGCCCATGAGGAGGCCCGAGACCGTGGCCGTGTGGCCGGGCGCCAGCTCCTGGGCCATGACCACCGCCACGGGGATGCCGGCGTTCATCAGGGCCCCGGTCACGGCCAGAAGGAGGAGGTAGAGGGGGTTTTCCGGAGGCAGGAAAAGGAGGCCCAGGTAAAGGGGAAGGCCAAAGCTAAGGGTGCCCACCAGAACGGCCTTGCGGCCCAGGCGGTCGGAAAGGGTACCCCCCAGGAAGGCCCCCAGGGTGGCGGAGAAGCTGTAGACCGAAAGGGAAAGGGCCGTGTAGGCGTCAGGGATGCCCCTCTGGGCGTACCAGTAGGGCAGGGTGGTGGAGAAGCTCATGAAGACCAGGCTCCTCAAGGTGGCCATGCCCCAAAGCCGGGCCACGTCCCCGCGGAAGACCCGCAGGAAGTCGGCGAGGGCCGCAGGCCTCCCCTGTCGCCTCACCGGGGGCAGGCGCAGGAGGAAGAGGGCGGGGACGAGGGCCAGGGGGGTAAGCCAGAAAAGCCCCTTTAGCCCCCAGGCCCCCGCGGCCCAGAGGGCCACGATGGGCCCCAGGGAAAGGCCCAGGTACCCCGACGAGCCGAAAAAGGAAAGCCAAAAACCCTTGCGGTCCCTGGGGGCCAGCTCCCCCACCAAGCTGGCCCCGGAGGCGTGAAAAAGGGCCGAGCCAAAGCCCGCAAGCCCCAGGACCAGGAGGAGGACCTCAAACCGGGGCCAAAGCCCCACGGAGCCCATCCCCAAGGCCACCAAGAGGGGCCCCAAAGCGGCCAGGAGCCTCCGGTCCATCCGGTCGGCGATGAGGCCCGCCAGGGGCTGGAAGAGGCTTCCCGTCAGGGAGTAGACGGAAACCAAAAGCCCCGCCGTGCCCAGCCCCACCCCGAAGTGGGCCATGAGCTTGGGCAAAAGCGGGGTAAGGAAGTTGGAGAAGAGGTCGTTGACGGCGTGGAGCCAGGCGAGGAGGAGGGGCAGCACCCTCCCATGCTAAACCCTTTTCTCAGGAAGGGTGTGTTAGAATCCCCACGTGCTGCGGGCTTTCCGGGAGCTAAAAAGGAAAATGGCGCGCCCGAGAGGACTCGAACCTCTGACCTTCGGCTCCGGAGGCCGACGCTCTATCCAGCTGAGCTACGGGCGCACTCAAGCGGAAGTACTATAGCACGGGAAGAAGGAGGCGGTCAAGTGTTTGGCATCAACAGGCGAGCGGTTACCATCCTTTTTGGTCTTTTGGCGCTGGTTTTCGTGGTGGGGGCCATCCTCCTCTTCACCCCTAAGGCGGGGCAGGAGGCCAAGGGCAAACCGGTCCTTTGGGTCAACGGAAAGGCGGTCTACGAGCTGGACCTCCTCAGGCTACAGGGGAATGACCCCCTTTACGCCGCCAACCCCCAGGGCCTCCTCAAGGTCCTGGTGGACACCCACTTCCTGGAGCAGGTGATCCTCACCGAGGCCCTCAAGCAGGACGCGGCCCGCATCCGGGTGGGGAGCGCCGAGGTGCGCAAGGAGGTGGACCGCATCCGGGAACAGTACGGCCTGAGGGACAAAAAGGCCTACGAGCAGTTCCTGAACCAGATCGGGTACACCGACGCCCAGCTCAGGGCCGAGATCAAGGCCCAGCTCCAGATTCAAAAGCGCCTGGAGCAGGTCCGCTCCTCCGCCAAGCCCACGCCGGAGGAGGTGCGCTTCTACTTTGAAGTGCACCAGGAAGACTACAAGACCGAGCCCCGGGTCCAGGCCCGCCAGATCGTGGTGGACGACAAGAAGGTGGCGGAGGAGGTCCTGGCCAAGGCCAAGGCCGGGGAGGACTTCGCCGCCTTGGCCAAGAAGTACTCCAAGGTGGGGGCGGAGCAGGGCGGCGCCCTGGGGGCGGCCCCCGGGGAGAGCGCGCCCAAGCCGGTGACCAAGGTGGTCTTCCCCGAGAAGGTGGCCGAGGCCGTCTTCGCCCTCAAGGGCCCGGGGCTGGTGGGGCCCATAGAGGCGGGGGGGCGATACTACATCGTCAAGGTGGAGGCCTACCTGCCGCCCAAGGTGCCCACCTTTGAGGAGGTCAAGGACCAGGTGGAAAAGGACGCGGGGGAGGCGAAGGCTAACGGGGCCCTCGAGGCCTACCTGGAAGACCTGAGGAAGAAGGCCCAGGTGCGCTTCGCCGAGGGCGTGGGCTACGTCTACAAGAACCCTGCGGTGGCCACGGTAAACGAAAGGGAGATCCTTCTTTCCCAGGTCCTTCAGCCCGTCTTCTCCAACCAGCAGACGGCCGCCCTCATCCAGCAGGGCCTGGGGGAGCTGGCGGTGCAGTTCTTCCTGCCCCAGACCCTGGAACGCCTCGTGGACCAGGAGATCCTGGTAGGAGCGGCCAAGAAGAGCGGGAAGCCCTTTATTGGCTCCAAGGACGAGGTGGCTCAGGCCTACCTCCTCTACGAGACCCGGGACTTGACCGCCACCGAGGCCGAGGCCAGGAGGTTCTACGCCGAAAACCCCGCCTTCTTCACCATCCCCGCCAGCGCCGAGGTGGTAGGGGTGGTGTTCCAGGAAGAGGCCAAGGCCAAGGCCTTCCGGGAGGCGGCCCTGAAGGCCAGCGACCTCCAGGCCCTGGCCAAAGCCCACGGGGGCACGGTGACCGAGTACGGCGCCGTGAACCCGGGCCAACTCCCCGCCGTCCTGGACCGGCTGGTCTTCAAGGTGAAGGAGGCCTTTCCCAAGGGGTCCTTGGGCGAGGTGAGCGAGGTGGTGAAGCTGGAAGACGGCACCTTCACCGTCCTCCTGATCAAAAACCGCAAGCCCGAGGAGCTCAAGCCCTTTGAGGCGGTGAAGGAGGAGGCCCTCGAGGGCGTCATAAACCGCAAACGCCAGGAAAAGGCCCAGGCCCTCATCCAGAAGCTTCGCCAGGAGGCCAAAGTAGAAAACCGCCTGGCCCAGGTCCTGGCGGAGCTCACCCCCAAGACGGAGGAAAAGCCCAAGGAGGCCCCCAAGGAGGAAGCCCCGGCCAAGCCCTGAGCCCCTGGGGGTTTGGGGGAGGCCTTTGGCCTCCCCTTTTTCCTTAAACTGGCCATATGGAACCCCGGGAGCTCACCACCCTCCTCACCCTCTACTACGAGGCCAAACCGGACCCGGAAAACCCCCTGGAGCGCGTGGCCTTCGGCACCAGCGGCCACCGGGGGACGAGCCTCAAGGCCACCTTCACCGAGGCCCACGTCCTGGCCATCGCCCAGGCCATCGCCGACCTCAGGGAGAGCTTTGGGGCCTCGGGGCCCATCTTCCTGGCCAAGGACACCCACGCCCTCTCCGAGCCCGCCTGGGCCACCGCCCTTTCGGTCCTGGCCGCCAACGGCCTCAAGGTCCTGATAGACCAGGGCTACACCCCCACGCCCCTGGTCTCCCTGGCCATCCTGGAGCACAACGCCAAGAGCCCGGCCAAGGCCGACGGGATCCTCCTCACCCCCAGCCACAACCCCCCCGAGGACGGGGGCCTCAAGTACAACCCCCCCACGGGGGGCCCGGCCGACACCCGCATCACCAAGGCCATTGAGGCCCGGGCCAACGCCCTCCTCCGGGAGGGCCTAAAGGGGGTGAAAAGGCTTCCCCTTAAGGAAGCCCTCTCCCGGGCCAAGCCCTTTGACTTCGCCGGGCTTTACGTGGAGAAGGTGCAGGAGGCGGTGAACCTGGAGGCCATCCGGGCCTCGGGCCTCCGCCTGGGGGTGGATCCCCTGGGCGGGGCGAGCCTAGGGGTCTGGGAGCGCCTGGCGGAGGCCTACGGGCTGAACCTGGAGGTGGTGAACCGCACCATAGACCCCACCTTCCGCTTCATGCCCCCTGACCACGACGGCAAGATCCGCATGGACTGCTCCAGCCCCTACGCCATGGCCGGCCTCCTGGCCCTCAGGGACCGCTACGACCTGGCCATCGGCAACGACCCCGACGCCGACCGCCACGGCATCGTCACCCCAAGGGGGCTCATGAACCCCAACCACTACCTGGCGGCGGCCCTGCACCACCTCTTCACCACCCGGGCCTGGCCGGGGGCCAAGGCGGGGAAGACGGCGGTGACCAGCGCCCTTTTGGACCGGGTGGCGGGGGAGCTGGGCCGGGAGGTCTACGAGACCCCGGTGGGCTTCAAGTACTTCGTGGAGGGCCTCTTGCAGGGCCGGCTGGGCTTCGGCGGGGAGGAGAGCGCCGGAGCCAGCTTCCTGCGCCAAGACGGCCGCCCCTTCTCCACCGACAAGGACGGGATCCTCCTGGGGCTTCTGGCGGCGGAGATCATGGCCCGGCGGGGCCAGGCCCCCGACGAGCTCTACGAGACCCTGGCGGAGCGCCTAGGCCGCCCCCACTACGCCCGCAAGGACCTGCCCGTGACCCCCGAGGCCAAGGCCCGGCTCTCGGAGCTGACCCTCGAGGCGGTGGGCCAGGAGGTGGCGGGGGAGCCCATCCTCCGGGTCCTTACCCGGGCCCCCGGCAACGGGGAGCCCCTGGGGGGCCTGAAGGTGGTCACGGAAAACGCCTGGTTCGCCGTGAGGCCTAGCGGCACCGAGGACATCGTCAAGGTCTACGCCGAAAGCTTCAGGGGGGAGGAGCACCTAAAGGCCGTCCTGGAGGCCGCCATGGCCCTGGTGGCGCGCCTTCTGGCTTAAGCGCATCTCAGGCCCAGCGGGCCCAGGCCTACCCCTTGACCGCCCCGGCGGTGAGCCCGGCCACGATGCGCTGCTGGAAGATGAGGACCAGGACCACCAGGGGCACGGTGACCACCACGCTGGCGGCCATGATGGAGCCCCAGGGAATCTCAAAGGGGCTGGCCCCGCCGAAGCTGGCGATGGCGGGGGGAACGGTGCGCACCGCGTCCCCCACGGTGAAGGTGAGGGCGAAGAGGTACTCGTTCCAGGCGGCGATGAAGGCCAAAAGCCCGGTGGTCACCAGGCCCGGCCCCGTGAGGGGAAGCATCACCTTCACCAGGGTCTGAAGAGGGGTGGCCCCGTCCACGTAAGCGGCCTCCTCCAGTTCCCTGGGAAGCCCCCGGAAGTAGCCCACCAGGACCCAGACGGTGAAGGGGAGGGTGAAGAGGAGGTAGGAGAGGATAAGGCCCAGGTGGGTGTTGAAGAGGCCCGTCTGCCTAAGGAGCATGAAAAGGCCCCCCAGAACGGAGATCTGCGGGAACATGGTCATGGCCAGGACGATGTAGAGCACGGCGTTCTTGGGCGGAAAGGGAAGCCGGCCCAGGGCGTAGGCGGCCATCACCCCCAAGGTTAGGGAAAGGAGCGTGGCCCCCCCGGCCACAATAAGGGAGTTCAGGAGGTTTCGCCCAAAGTTGGCCTGCAGGAAGACGTTCTTGTAGTGGTCCAGGGTAAAGGGCAGGGGGAGCAGGCTGGGATCCGTGGAGAAGAGCTCGTTTGAGGGCTTGAAGCTGGAAACCACCGCCCAGTAGAAGGGAAAGACGCTGTAGACCACCACGAAGACCACCAGGAGGTAGAAGAGAAACCTGTTCAGGCCCCTCAGGAACGGCCTCATTTCAAAGCCTCCTTGCCCACGGTGCGCATGTAAAGGACCACGAAAAGGAAGATAAGGACCAGGATGGCCACGCTGATGGCCGAGCCGTAGCCCAGGTCCTGGAAGTCAATGAGGGTCTGGCGGTTGTAAATGGCCAGGGAGCGGGTGGCGGGGTTCACCCCGCTCATGACGAAGATGACGTCAAAGACCCTGAGGGCGTCCAGGGTGCGGAAGATGAGGGCCACCACCAAAGCGGGGGTGAGAAGGGGCAGGGTGATGGTCCAAAACTGCTGCCATCGGGTGGCCCCGTCAATGCTGGCGGCCTCGTAGAGCTCCTCGGGGATCAGCTGGAGGCCCGCCAGGAGGAGGAGGGCCATGAAGGGCGTGGTCTTCCACACGTCCACGGCGATGATGGAGGGGAGGAGGAGCTCGGGCCGGGCCAGAAAGGCCACCTTATGAGCCAGGATTCCCAGCTTGACCCCCAGGATGTTGACGATGCCGTAGACGTCGTGCAACATCCACTGCCACATCTTGGCGGAGACCACCGTGGGGATGGCCCAGGGGATGAGGATGGCGGTGCGCACCAGGCCGCGGCCTTTGAAGTTGGAGTGGATGATGAGGGCGATGGCGAGACCCAAAACCGTCTCCAGGCTAACCGAGATCGCAGTGAACCTGAGGGTGTTCCAGAGGGCCTGGCGGAAGTCCGGGTCCTGTAGGAGGTAAAGGTAGTTCTCCAGGCCCACAAACTTCGGGGGCTCCACGAAGGCGATGTCGGCCTTGAAGAAGGACCAGTAAAAGACCTGGGCCAGAGGGTAGCCGGCCACCAGGACCACCACCAGCAAGGTGGGCAAGACCAGGAGCCAGGCGAGGCGGACCTGTCTTTGCGTCAGCATGGCGCCTTTTAAGGATACGCCCGGGGGGCCTCTGCCCCCCGGGGCCAGAGGGCCTTTAGCGAAGGATGCGCTTCAGACGGGCCTCGAGGTCCCTGACCGCGGCCTCGCCCTTCTTCTGCCCGGTGAGGACGTTGTGGACCTCGGTCCAGATGGCCTCGGAGACCTGGTTGTACCTGGCCCCGGCCACGTCGGAGGGGCGGGAGACGGCGTTCTGGAATACGGGAAGGAGGTCCCTAAACCAAGGGTTCCTGGCCAAGACATCCCTGTCGGTGTAGAGAGCAGGGCGGGTGGGCAGGCGGGAGAGGCGCACGGCGTTGTCCTTCTGCACCTCGTAGGAGGCCAGGTACTTGACCAGGTCGGCGGCCTCCTTGGGGTAGCGGCTGTAGGCGGAGACCATGAGCTGCCAGCCCCCCAGGGTGGCGGCGTTGGGGGCATCGGCGGAGACCTTGGGGAGCACCGTGACCCCGAACTTGCCCCGGATGGGGCTCCCTTGGGCCTGGCCCAGGGCGTAGGCGTAGGGCCAGTTACGCATGAAGAGAGCGTTGCCCTGCTGCCACACGTTCCTGGCCTCCTCCTCGGCGTAGCTGGTGACCCCCTGGGGGGCGATGGTACCCACCCAGCTTCTGGCCCGGTTCAGGGCCAAGGCGGCGTTCCCGTTGTTGACGCTGATGGTGCCATCCGGCTCAATGAAGCGGCCGCCCTTGTGGGAGTAGACCCACTCCAGGGCGTCGCAGGTGAGGCCTTCGTAGGCCTTGCCCTGGAAGACGAAGCCCCAGAAGTCCTTGTTGGCCTTCCGCTCCCCCTCCATGACCCTCTTGGCCATCTGCTCCAGCTCGGCCCAGGTCCTGGGAGGGTTCTTGTAGCCGTACTTCTCCAGGAGGTCCTTGCGGTAGTAGAGGATGCCGGCATCGGTGAAGAAGGGGATGGAGGTGAGCTTGCCCTTGATGGTGTTGTTCTGGACGATACGGGGGAAGAACTCCTTGAGCTCGGCCTCGGTGAAGTACTGCTTCAGGTCCAGGGCGTGGGGGGCCACGATGCCCGGCCAGATGACGTCAATCATGTAGACGTCCACGTCCGGGCTCTTGGCCGCCCAGTACTGCTGGTAGAGGGCCAGGCGGTCGTTGGTGTCGGCGGGGGAGTCAATGTACTCCACCCGGTTGCCCGTCTTCTTGGCCCAGGCCTCCACCATCTCCTTCATCCAGCGGCCACCCTCGCCCACGGCGGTGGAGTCCCCGGCCACCCGGATGACCGGGCCCACCTGGGCCCGCACCAGGGAAGGCCCCAGGATGAAGCTGGCCGCAAGACCCACGCCTGCCTTCTTGAGAAACTCCCTACGCCTCATGTGCTCCTCCTATGGAAGCTTTTCCAGGGGCATTATATCCCCAACCCCTTTCCCTGTCAACGGACGCTGGGCTTGCCTAGTAAATCGCCTTGTACCCAGGGGGCGGCGGCAGAAGGGAGAGAAGGACCCTAAGACCGTAGGCGATGAGCTCCAAAAACGCCCGCACCATGGCCGTCCAAGGCTTCCCCAAAGGTAGGCCCCCCCAGCCAGGTCTTCATCCCCCCAAACACCCCCTCCACCACCCCGCGAAACCGGTACACCTCGGGGCCCCACCCCTCCCGCGCCCGTACCCGCGCCCCCTCCCTGGCCTTCCCCCCAAGCCGGGGGTCCGGGGCGTAACCTCTCCCCGCCACCCCACCCCAGGGCAGGAGCAACCTCCTCTCCCTCTCCCACCGCACCAGGGCCAGAAGCCGCGCGTGCCCCCGGACCAGCTCCCGGGAAAGCCTCTCCAGTAGAGCCTCCAGGAGCTTGAGGTCCAGGTGCTGCACCGCGTAGCGGGCCAAGGACTGATGGGAGGGGAAGGGGGCCTCCATGAGGTCCTGAAGCAGGGCCTCCGTCTTGCGGTAGGTGAGGTGGAAGAAGGCGCGGAAGTTGCTTCTCCGTCAGGAGAACACCTTGAGCAGCAGGGCCGGGTAAAGGCCGTGGTCGTAGCGCCAGGGGTGGCCCCGCTGGCCCTTGGGGGTGGGTGGGGCCACCTCCCGGGCCAGGCGCAGGCAGTGTTCCAGCACCTCCTTGGGGCTTGCCTCCCTGCGAAGGAAGCCCCGCTTGCCCATCGGGGCGGGAATATACGCCCATTATCCCGACCTTTGCAAGGCAAGCCCACCCTAGAGGTGCAATGAATGACGAGAAAAATGGCGGCTGTTGTCAACCTCCCGCTTTGCCGGAGAATAGGGGCATGGGCTACGTCCCACCCCCCACCCCCCAGCACGGCCTCGAGGAGGGCCCCGTCCTCCTCAAGGACGGGCGCGCCGCCCTCCTGAGGCGGGCCAGCAAGAAGGACCTGCCCCTCTTCATAGACTTCCTGAGGCGCCTCTCCCCCGAATCCTTGCGCATGCGCTTCTTCTCCCCCATCTCCCCGGAGAGGGCGGCGGAGCTCCTCCTCTCGGCCAAGCCCGAGGAGGAGAAGGTGACCCTCATCGTCCTAACCGGGGAGCCCCAAAGGATCGTGGCCACGGGGGAGTACGTGCGCCTGAAGGGCCAGGACACCGCCGAGGTGGCCTTTTTGGTGGACGACGCCTACCAGGGGAAGGGCCTGGGCACCCTGCTTCTGGAAAGGCTCGCCCTCATCGCCGCCAAGCGGGGCGTGAGGCGCTTCCAGGCCTTCACCCTGGCGGAAAACCGGCCCATGCTGAACGTCTTCATGGAAAGCGGCTTCCAGGTCAAGGCCCACCGGGAGGGGGGCGAGGTGGAGGTGGAGTTTGAGATCGTCCTGACGGAGAAGGCGGCGGAGCGCTTTGAGTGGCGGGAGAAGGTCTCCACCATCGCCAGCCTCCACCCCTTCTTCTTCCCCAAGGGGGTGGCCGTGGTGGGGGCCAGCCGCGACCCGGAGAGCCTCGGCTACCGGGTGGTGGAAAACCTCATCTTCGGCCGCTTCCAGGGACCGGTCTTCCCCGTCAACGAGGCCATCGGCAAGGAGGGGGGGACGGTGGGGCCCCTGCTGGCCTACCCCGGCCTGGAGCGCGTTCCCGGCCCCGTGGACCTGGCGGTGATCGCCGTGCCCAAGGAAAGGGTGGGGGAGGCCCTCGAGGCCTCGGGCCGCCGGGGGGTGCGGGGGGTCATCGTCCTCACCACGGGCTTCACCCCCGAGGAGGCCAAGGCCTTGGCCGACAAGGCCCGCAGGCTTTCCATGCGCCTCCTGGGCCCGAGTTCTTTGGGCCTAATCCACACCGCCTCCCGCCTGGCGGCGGGCCTCGTCCCCCTGCCCAGAGGTGGGCCATTGGCCATCTCCAGCCAGTCGGGCACCCTGGGCCGGGCGGTCATCGCCTACGCGGAGGGGATGGGACTTGGGGTCTCGGCCTTCGTCTCCCTGGGGGCCAAGGCCGACATCTCCTCCAACGACCTCCTGCAGTTCTGGGAGGAGGACGAGGCCACCCAGGTGATCCTCCTCTACCTGGAGAGCTTCGGCAACCCCAGGCGCTTCTCCCGCCTGGCCCGGCGGATCGGCAAGAGGAAGCCCATCCTGGCTGTCCACCCCTCCCGGGACCCCCTGGTGCGCACCCTCTTCGCCCAGGCGGGGGTGGTGCGGGCGAATAGCCTGGAGGAAGCCTTTGACGTGGCCGCCCTCCTCTCCTTGGGCCGCCTCCCGGAAAACGGCCGGGTGCGCCTCATATCCAACGCCTCCGGCCCCTCCAACCTGGCCCTCGAGGCCCTGAAGGAGGGCGGCCTGGAGGTGGAGCACGTGGACCTGGGCTCCGAGGCCCGGGCCGAGGCCTTCCAGAAGGCCCTCCGGGAGGCCCTGGAAAGCGAGGCGGGGAGCGTCTTCCTCCTCTTCGTCCCCATGGGCTTCGCCAAGGAAGAGGAGGTCCTGGCCCTGGTGCGGGAGGCAGAGAGCCCCAAGCCCCTCCTGGCCTCCTTCCTGGGCGTGGAGGGCCCTCGGGCCAGGCTCCTTCCCGGGGCCGTCCTCTATCGCTTCCCCGAGTCGGCGGCCATCGCCTTAAGCCGGGCCTGGGCCTACCGGAGGTGGCGGGAGGAGCCCCTCCTTTTCCCCGACTTCCCCGACCTGAAGCTGGAGGAAGCGAGAAGGCTTCTTGAGGGGAAGAGGCGCCTGAGCCCGGAGGAGGCCCGGGCCCTCCTTTTGGCCTTCGGCCTGCCCCTGGGGGAGGGCGAGGGGCTCCGCCTCCGCCTCACCGCCACCCCCCACCCCCTCTTCGGCCCCGTCCTGACCCTCCTCCTCCCCACCTCCCTGGGGGACACCCCTTTGGGCCTCCGCCTCAGCCCCCTCACCGAAGGGGACGCCCAGGAGCTTTTAAGGCCCCTCGAGGGGCACGTGGACCCCGGGCCCTACCGGGAGATCGTCCTCCGGGTCTCCCGCCTCCTGGAGGAGTTCCCCCAGGTGGAGCGCCTGGAGCTAGAGCTTTCCGGCCCCCGGGTGGCCCGGTTTGAGGTGGCCCTTGGTGATCGCTAGCCCCAAAAACCCCCGGGTGAAGGCCCTGGCCGCCCTGAAGGAGAGGAAGGAGCGGGAGCGGGCGGGCCTCTTCCTGGTGGAGGGAAGAAGGGAGGTGGAAAGGGCCCTCCAGGCGGGCCTGAAGCCGGTCACGGTCCTCCTGGGCCCCAGGGCCACCCCGGCGGAGGAGGCCCTGGCCCAGGGCGAGGTCCTCCGCCTCTCCGAGGAGGCCTTGAAGCGGGTCTCCAGCCGGGAGAACCCCGCCCAGGTCATCGCCGTCTTTCCCATCCCAAGAAGGGCGCTTAAGGAGGTCCGCCTCCCCCAAGACCCCCTGGTCCTGGTCCTCCTGGGCCTGGAGAAGCCGGGAAACCTGGGGGCCATCCTCCGCTCCGCCGACGGAGCCGGGGCCCACCTGATCCTGGTGGCCGAGGGGGTGGACCTCTATAGCCCCCAGGTGATCCGCAACTCCACCGGGGTGGTCTTCGGCCTGCCCGTCTTCCCCGTGGCCGAGGAGGAGGCGGCCCGCTTCCTGGAGGAGAAGGGCCTTTACCCCGTGGCCGCCACCCCCAGGGGGGAAAGGGTCTACTGGGAAGAGGACTACCGCCGGGGCGTGGCCTTCCTCCTGGGGGCCGAGGACCGGGGCCTGCCCGAGGCCTGGCTTAAGCGGGCCCAGGCCCGGGTGCGGATCCCCATGCGGGGGCGGGCGGACAGCCTCAACGTGGCGGTGAGCGCCGCCCTCCTCCTCTACGAGGCCCTGCGCCAGCGCTCCTTACAAGACCCCCCTCAACCCCCTTGACAAAAGCCCGGCGGGGCCGGAATAATAAGCCTTGGTTTGACACTCTCGCCCTTGGAGCGTCAAAGGAGGGAGTGCGTATGGCTGCGGAGGTGAAGACCGTGATCAAGCCCCTAGGCGACCGGGTAGTGGTGAAGCGGATTGAGGAGGAGCCCAAGACCAAGGGGGGCATCGTGCTCCCCGACACCGCCAAGGAGAAGCCCCAGAAGGGGAAGGTGATCGCGGTGGGCACGGGCCGCATCCTGGAGAACGGGCAGCGGGTGCCCCTCGAGGTCAAGGAGGGGGACATCGTGGTCTTCGCCAAGTACGGCGGCACCGAGATTGAGATCGACGGCGAGGAGTACGTGATTCTCTCCGAGCGGGACCTTCTGGCGGTCCTTTCCTAAAGGAGGTGGGGTATGGCGAAGATTCTGGTTTTTGACGAGGCGGCTCGCCGGGCTCTGGAGCGCGGCGTCAACGCGGTGGCCGATGCGGTGAAGGTCACCTTGGGCCCCCGGGGCCGGAACGTGGTCCTGGAGAAGAAGTTCGGCTCCCCCACCATCACCAAAGACGGGGTGACGGTGGCCAAGGAGATTGAGCTGGAGAACCACCTGGAGAACATCGGGGCCCAGCTCCTCAGGGAGGTGGCCTCCAAGACCAACGACGTGGCCGGCGACGGCACCACCACCGCCACCGTCTTGGCCCAGGCCATCGTCCGGGAGGGCCTGAAGAACGTGGCCGCCGGGGCCAACCCCCTGGCCCTGAAGCGGGGCATTGAGAAGGCGGTGGACGCCGCCGTGGAGAAGATCAAGGCCCTGGCCATCCCCGTGGAGGACCGCAAGGCCATTGAGGAGGTGGCCACCATCTCCGCCAACGACCCCGACGTCGGCAAGCTGATCGCCGACGCCATGGAGAAGGTGGGGAAGGAGGGGATCATCACCGTTGAGGAGTCCAAGAGCCTGGAGACCGAGCTGAAGTTCGTGGAGGGGTACCAGTTTGACAAGGGGTACATCTCCCCCTACTTCGTCACCAACCCCGAGGCCATGGAGGCGGTCCTGGAGGACGCCTTCATCCTCATCGTGGAGAAGAAGGTCTCCAACGTCCGCGAACTCCTCCCCGTCCTGGAGCAGGTGGCCCAGACCGGCAAGCCCCTCCTCCTGATCGCCGAGGACGTGGAGGGCGAGGCCCTGGCCACCCTGGTGGTCAACAAGCTCCGGGGCACCCTGAGCGTGGCCGCCGTCAAGGCCCCCGGCTTCGGTGACCGCAGGAAGGAGATGCTCAAGGACATCGCCGCGGTCACCGGCGGCACCGTGATCTCCGAGGAGCTGGGCTTCAAGCTGGAGAACGCCACCCTCTCCATGCTGGGCCGGGCCGAGCGGGTGCGCATCACCAAGGACGAGACCACCATCGTGGGCGGCAAGGGCAAGAAGGAGGACATTGAGGCCCGGATCAACGGCATCAAGAAGGAGCTGGAGACCACCGACAGCGAGTACGCCAAGGAGAAGCTCCAGGAGCGCCTGGCCAAGCTCGCGGGCGGCGTGGCCGTGATCCGGGTGGGCGCCGCCACCGAGACCGAGCTCAAGGAGAAGAAGCACCGCTTTGAGGACGCCCTGAACGCCACCCGGGCCGCGGTGGAGGAGGGGATTGTCCCGGGCGGCGGCGTGGCCCTCCTTCGGGCCATCGGCGCGGTGGAGGAGCTCCTCAAGGAGCTGGACGGGGACGAGGCCACCGGGGCCAAGATCGTGCGCCGGGCCCTGGAGGAGCCCGCCCGCCAGATCGCCGAGAACGCCGGGTACGAGGGCTCCGTCATCGTGCAGCGGATCCTCTCCGAGACCAAGAACCTCCGCCTAGGCTTCAACGCCGCCACCGGGGAGTTTGTGGACATGGTGGAGGCGGGCATCGTGGACCCCGCCAAGGTGACCCGCTCCGCCCTGCAGAACGCCGCCTCCATCGGCGCCCTGATCCTCACCACCGAGGCCGTGGTGGCGGAGAAGCCTGAGAAGAAGGAGTCCACCCCCGCCCCCGCGGGCGCCGGGGACATGGACTTCTAGCCTGAAGGGACTGGGGGCCGGGCCCTAAGCCCGGCCCCTTTCTTTTTGGGCGCACCCATCGCTTTTTTCACGCCAAGACCCTTCCCCAAGCCTCGGATACGCCCTCTTGGGGCTTATAAGCTCCCCAGGAACCTTTTGCCGGGGCCCCCATGCTGGCGCAAGCCAGCATGGGGTGGTATTAAAAGGGCACCACCTCCTCCTTAGGCCCATCCCCATTCCCCTGCAAAAAGACCTCCCGGTCCGGCACCAGGTAGGCCCTGTACCCTTCGGCCTCCAAAAGGCCCAAGGCCTCCTCCCCCACCCGGGCCTCCCTCAGGGCGAAGAGGGCCTCGCCAAAAGGCCCCTGCACCCGGAGGTAAACGGGGAGGCTTCCCGGGTGCTCGTCCAGGAGGCTTTTGAGCCGGGCCACCCCCTTCTCGTCTAGTAGGGCGTGGTCCACCTCCACCTCCAGGGCCTTGGGGGCTTCCAGGACCTCCTCGAGGGTCCAGACCGCCTGGGCCAGGACCCTGAGCTCCTCGCCCTTCTCCACCTCCGCCAGGACCAGGAGGGGGATGTCCTCCTTGAGCTTGGGGGAGACCCCCTCGTAGGCCCGGCCGAAGACCACCACCTCCAGGGCCCCCGTCTCGTCGGAGAGGGTGAAGCGGGCCATCATCCCCCCCGAGCGGGTGGGCTTGCGCACCACCTCCTCCACCATGCCGGAAAGGAGGACCTTGGGCCTGCCCGGAAGCCCCCGCACAAACTCGGAAAGCTCCTCTATGGTGCAGCTCGCCACCTCCCTGAGCCCGGGGTAGCGGAGGACGGGGTGGCCGGAGACGTAGATGCCCAGGGCCTCCTTCTCGTAGCGGAGCATGGTGATCTCGTCCAGGGGCGAAGCCTCCACCAAAGGGGGCTCCTCCACCTCGGCGAAGAGGCCCACGAGGCCGCTCCGCCCCCGTTCGCGGGTCTCGGCCGCCCAGCGGAGGAGGGGCTCCAGGGAGGCCAGGAGCCTGGCCCGATCCCCGAAGGCGTCCAGAGCCCCCGCCTTCACCAAGGACTCCAGGGCCCTTTTGTTGACCACCTGCTCGGGGAGGCGCTTTAAGAAGTCCCCCAGGCTCTTAAAGGGCCCGCCCCGCTCCCTCTCCTCCAGGATGGCCCGGGCGGCCATCTCCCCCACGTTCTTCACCGCCGAAAGCCCGAAGAGGATCTCCTCCCCCACCACCTTGAAGTCAAAGCCGGAGCGGTTGACGTCCGGGGGCAGAACGGGGATGCCCAGGGCCCGGGCGTCCCGGATGTACTCGGCCACCTTGTCGGAGTCGTGGCGCTCCACGGAGAGGAGGGCGGCCATGAACTCCACGGGGTAGTGGGCCTTCACGTAGGCGGTCTGGTAGGAGAGGAGGCTGTAGGCGGCGGCGTGGGAGTTGTGGACGATGACGTCCTCGGCGATGAAGGTGTGGGTCCCCTCCACGGTGAGGTCAAAGACCTCCTCCTCCCCCAAGGGCTCTATGGCCTCTACCCGGTCCCAGTAGACCTCGGCCTGGGCCAGGCGGAGGAGGACCAGGTTTCCCGTGAGGGCGGCCAGGCGCTCCAGGGTGGCCCGGGAAAGCCCCAGCCTCCCCCGCCCCGGGCGAAGGAGCCCCTGGGCCAGGCCGGCCTCCTTCAAGAGGGCCGCCACCTGGCCCCGGGAGGCCTCGGCCAAGGCCGCTTTTACGGTGTCCAGAAAGGCGAGGGGGAGGATGTCCTTGGTGCTCCGGCCCGCCGCCTCCCAGGAGGCCAGGAGGGCCTCCAGGTCCCGCCGCCTCTTGCCGATGAGGTGGGGTCCGATGACCTGGGCGAAGCGGTGGGCGGCCTCGAGGCCCCCCAAGAGGTAGACGGCGTACCCCGTGCGCTTCTCCACCAGCCGGCTCTGCAGGCCCAGCCTGAGGAGGAGGTGCTGCACCCCCTCCGCCAGAGCCCGGGAGGCGGTGGCGTAGTGGATAAGGCGGCCCCTGGGGTCCACCCCTCCGTCCCCCGTCCAGAGCCGTCCCAGGAAGCGGGCCACCTCCTCGGGGGGAAGCCGGTAAGCCACCTCCGGCAGGCGCTTTTCCCGGGCGGAAAGCCCCAAAAGCCCCTGCTCCCGCAAGAAGGCCACCGCCCCCGCCTCCCGCCTCCGGTCTTGCCGCCCCACGTAGAGGTGGGCCACGCCCCGGCGCCAGGCCACCCGGGTGCGGGTGTTGGGGAAGCGCTTCAGGGCCTCCTCCATGGCGGAGAGCTCCTCCTCTGAGGAGGTGTAGAGGTAGAAGCCGGAGGGATGGCGGAGGTTCCCCTCGGAAAGGGCGAAGCCCAGGAGGTCCAGCTCGTGGTCCTCGAGGTGGGCCGAAGGCCGGTAGGGCAGGTGGCGGGGCAGGGCCACGTAGTCCCCCGGGACCAAGGCCCCCAGGGGGCGCCAGCCCTGCGGGGTATAGAGGGGGTGGTTGGCCGTGGCCTCCAGAACCCTACCCGTGGCGGTGCGGAGGGCGTAGACCTGGGCCCGGCCGCTGGAGAAGGTGGCCACCACCGGCCTCGGCACCAGGCGGAGGCGGTCCTCGTCCAAGGAGACCACCCAGACCCCCTGCACCTCGCCCCGGACGATCTCCCCCAGGCTCACGACCCTCCCGGTGCGCCAGTCCACCACCTTGGCCCTCGCGGGCAGGCACTTGTTGAAGCCGTAGTTGGCGAAGGCCTCCAGCATGTCAAAGAGGCGGTTGGCCTCCTCCTCGGGCACGCCCCGCTCCTTGGCCCCCCGGACAAAACGCTCCCGGTGTTTTTGCATCTCCTCCACCCGCTTCTTTCCCATGGCCCTCCGGAGCAGGTCCGCCTCCCCCAGGGAGTACCCCGCCACCTGAGAGGCGATCTGCATGATCTGCTCCTGGTAGACGGGGATGCCGTAGGTCTCGTCCAGGATGGGCCTCAGGTACTTCTCGGCGTGGGGGAACTCGGCGTAGCTCACGGGCTCCTGGCCGTGGTGGCGGCGGATGTAGGTGGGGATGTGCTCCATGGGCCCGGGGCGGTAGAGGGAGACCAGGGCGATGATGTCCTCCAGGCGCCTGGGCTTCAGGCCCCGCACCGTGGCCGTCATCCCCCCGGACTCCAGCTGGAAGACCCCTTTGGTCTCCCCCCGGGAGAGGAGCTCAAAGGTCTTGGGGTCGTCCAGGGGAAGGCGGTCGTAGTCCAGCTCCACGCCTTTGGACTCCTTGACGATCCGCCTGGCCTCGTCCAGGAAGGTGAGGGTGCGGAGGCCCAGGAAGTCCATCTTTAAAAGCCCCAAGGCCTCCACCGCCCCCATGTCGTACTGGGTCACGGGGCGGCCCTCCTGGTCCCGCATGAGGGGCACCAGGTCGGTAAGGGGCTCAGCGGCGATGACCACTCCGGCGGCGTGGACGGAGGCGTGGCGGTTCAGGCCCTCGAGGCGCATGGCCACCTCAATGACCTGGCGGATCCGCTCGTCCTTCTCCATCTCCGCCCTTAGCTCCGGCACCACCTGGATGGCCTCCTGCAGGGGCTTGGGCTTGCCGAACTGCACCGGGATCAGCTTGGCCAGCTCCTCCGCCTTCTTGTGGGGGATGCCGTAGACCCGGGCCACGTCCTTGAGGGCGGCCTTGGAGGCCAGGCTCCCGAAGGTGCCGATCTGGGCCACCTTGTCTTCCCCGTACCGCTCCCGCACGTACTGGATGACCCGGTCCCGCTCCCGGTCGGAGAAGTCGGTATCTATGTCGGGCATGGAGACCCGCTCCGGGTTCAGGAAGCGCTCAAAGAGGAGGCCAAAGCGCAGGGGGTCAATGTTGGTGATGCCCACGGCGTAGGCCACCAGGCTCCCGGCGGCGCTCCCCCTTCCCGGCCCCACGGAGACCCCGTGGCCCCTGGCCCAGTTGATGTAGTCCTGGACGATGAGGAAGTACCCGGGGAAGCCCATGCGCTCAATGACGGAAAGCTCGTAAAGGGCGCGGTGAAGGATGGCCTCGGCGGTCCACTCCCGGACCCCCTCCAGAGGGGGAAACCGCTTCCTTAGCTCCTCCCAGGCCTTCTCCTCCACCCGGGCCAGGGCCTCGGCCAGGGCCCTTTCGTCCCCGTGGGGGGGCATCGTTCCCAGAAGGCGGAGGACCTCCCGGTAGAAGGCCTCGGTGATGCGGTCGGGGTAGCGCCTTAGGAGGCCCAAAAAGGTGAGCTCCCTGAGGTACTGGGCCTCGGTACGCCCCTCGGGGAGGGGGAAGCGGGGGATGCGGTAGACCATCTTGTCCCCGATGGGCAGGTCCACGTCGCACATCCGGGCGATCTCCACGGTGTTGTCAAAGGGCTCGTCCCCCCACTCCGCCTCGGGGAGCATGGCCCGCATCTCCTCCGGGGTCTTCACGTAGAACTCGTCGCAGGGAAAGCGCCAGCGCTCGGGGTCGTCCAGGGTGGTCTTGGACTGGATGGCGAGAAGGACCTCGTGGGCCCGGGCGTCCTCCTTGCGCACGTAGTGGCCGTCGTTGGTGGCCACCAGGCCCAGGCCGTACTTGCGGGCGAACTCCTTGAGGACCTGGTTGACCTTTTGCTGCTCGGGGAGGCCGTGGTTTTGGATCTCAATGAAGAAGCGGTCGCCGAAGATGGAGAGGTACTCGTTGAGGCGGGCCTCGGCCAGGTCCAGGCGGTCCTGGAGGATGAACTGGGGGATCTCCGCCCCCAGGCACCCGGAAAGGGCGATGAGGCCCTCGGAATGCTCCTTTAGGATCTCCCGGTCAATGCGGGGCTTTTCGTAAAAACCTTCCAGGTAGGCCCTCGAGGCCAGGCGCACCAGGTTCTGGTAGCCGGTGAAGTCCTTGGCGAGAAGGGTGAGGTGGAAGTAGCCGCCGTCTAAGCCCTTCCCCCTCTTGCGGTCAAAGCGGCTCTCCGCCGCCACGTAGGCCTCGTAGCCGATGATGGGCTTCACCCCCATGGCCGTGGCCTTTTTGTAGAACTCCACGGCCCCGAAGAGGTTGCCGTGGTCGGTCATGGCCAGGGCGGGGTCCTCGGGCGTGGTCTCCTTGACCCACTTCAGGAGGTCCTGGAGCTTGGCCGCCCCGTCCAGGAGGGAGAACTGCGTGTGCTGGTGCAGGTGGGCGAACTTGAGCTTGGACCCCATACCCCACCAGTTTAGGGCTTAGACTTGGGGCAGGTGATGGACGCGCCCTTCCCCCAGGAAGAGGCCCTCGAGGCCCTCTTTACCCCAAAGCGGAGCCGGCCCTTTACCCCTTCCCAAGAGGTCCTAGGCGGAATCCGGGCGGAGGACCTTTGGGCCCCATGACCCTAGGCCAGCTTCGGGAAGAGGTCTGGAACTTCCTGGCCCGCCACGACCTGGCCCTCCACCCCACGCCCCCCCACGGCCACCACCCCAACTTCCTGGGGGCCAGGCGGGCGGCGGAAAGGCTCATGGCAACCCCGGAGTTCCAGGGGGCCAGGCTCATCCTGGCGGGGATGGACGCCGTCTTAAAGCCCCTCAGGGAGGAGGCCCTGAAGCGGGGCAAGGCCCTCCTCCTCCCCCACCCCGACCGCCCGGGGGAGTTCCTTCTCCTCAAAGACGTGGACCCCAGGCGGCTCAAGCGGGTGCGGGAGGCCTACCGCTACGGGGTGCGGGCGGAGCTGAAGGGCCAGCCCATTGACCTGGTCCTGATCGGGGCCGTGGCCGTGGACGAGGAGGGGGGCTGGGTGGGCAAGGGCTACGGCTTCCCCCAGGCCTGGCTGGAGGTGGCGGCCCCCTTCGCCACCCTGGCCCACCCGGTCATGGTCTACCCCAGGCTCCCCGTGCCCCCCGAGCGCCGGGTGGACCTGATCGCCACCCCCCAGAGGCTCATCCGGCCCTGAGGCCCAGAAGGAGCCCCCCCACGAAGCTGGCCCCGAAGGGGAGGTTGTGGGTGAGGGTGGAGAGGAGGCGCTCCCAGAGGTTTTTCAGCCCTGGCTGCTGCAGAAGGGGCTCCACGTCCCTTTGGATGCGGGTCCAGTCCACCTGGACGTAGCCCGCCTGGGCCAATAGCTGCAGGGCGATGAAGAGGAGGCCCAGGACGATGGCCAGGGCCCGGCCCACCTTCTTCAGGGCGTAGCCCACGGCGTACCCCGCCAGGCCGCCGAAGGTCACCTGGCCCAGGTAGGGGGTGAGGTCGGGAAGCTCCATCCCCCTCACCCTAGCGGGGAAAGGGCCCCGAGGCAACCCGAGGACACCTAAGTGCCCGCGCCTTGGTTTCGCAACATGGGGTGCCCGAGTCGGGGCTAAGGGCTTTTCTGGGGCCCCCACCGCGGCGAAAGCCGCGGTGGGGCACTTAGGCCAGGCCCAGGAGCTCGGCGTTCTCCTTCATGGCGGCGAGGACGAAGGCCATGTGCTCCTCCAGGGGAACCCCCAGGTCCTGGGCCCCCATTTTGATCTCCTCCCGGTTCACCCCCTTGGCGAAGGCCTTGTCCTTGAACTTCTTCATCAGGCTTGGGAGCTCGAGGCCCAGGATGGAGCGGTCGGGGCGCACGTAGACGGCGGCGGTGATGAGGCCGGTGAGCTCGTCCACGGCGAAGAGGGCCTTGGCCATGAGGCTCTTCCTCGGCACCCCCGTGTAGCTGGCGTGGCCCAGGATGGCCTCGAGGACCTCCTCCGGGTAGCCGAGCCGCCTAAGCTCCTCCACCCCCCGGTAGGGGTGGGCCTCGGGGTATTTCTCGTAGTCCATGTCGTGGAGGACCCCGGCCATGGCCCAGAGCTCCTCGTCCTGGCCAAAGCGGCGGGCGTAGGCCCGCATGGCCACCTCCACCGCCCGCATGTGCCGCCTAAGGGACTCGCTCTCGGTCCAGGCCTCCATGAGGGCCAGCGCATCCTGGAAGCTCGGCATGCCCTAAAGTATAGCCATGCGCCTGGGCTACGGCGAGGACAGCCACCTCCTGGAAGAGGGGCGGCCCCTTTACCTCTGCGGCCTCCTCCTGCCAAGCCCCTTAGGGGCCAAGGCCCACTCCGACGGAGACGCCGCCCTCCACGCCCTCACGGACGCCCTCCTTGCCGCCTTTGGCCTGGGGGACATCGGCCTCCTCTTCCCCGACACCGACCCCAGATGGCGGGACACACGGAGCGAGATCTTCCTGAAGGAAGCCCTAAACCTGGTGGAGGCCCGGGGAGGGAGGCTCCTCCAGGCCAACCTGGTCATCGTCCTGGACAGGCCCAAGCTTGCCCCCCACCGGCAGGCCCTGACCCAAAACCTCTCCCGCCTCCTGGGCCTTCCCCAGGACCGGGTGGGCCTCACCTTTAAGACCTCGGAGGGCCTGGCCCCCAGGCACGTCCAGGCCCGGGCGGTGGTGCTTTTAGATGGTTGAGGCCCTGGTCTGGCTGGGCACCCTGGTCTTCGCCGCCACCGGGGCCTTAAAGGGGGTGGAGAAGGGGTCTGACCTCCTCGGGGTCCTGGTCCTGGCCACGGTGACCGTCGTGGGGGGCGGCTCCATCCGCGACGTGTTCACACGCATCACCGCCAAGGATTATACCGAGTCAAATTCTCCCGGCAAGGGCGGGCGTAAACTGGAAGGCATGAGGCTTATTGCCATTCTCTTCCTGCTGGCCTCCCAGGCCCTGGCCCAGGAGGCCGATACCTATTACGCCCGTTGTCAGAGGCTTTACCAGCAAGGGGCCCTGGAGAGCGCTCAGGCCACCTGCGAACTGGCCCTGGCGGGCGACCCCGGCCACCGGCCCGCCCTCCGGCTCCTCACCCGGATCCACCTGGACAAAAAGGAGCCCGACCAAGCGGCGACCTACCTGGAGCGCCTCGGGGACGACCCCGAGGCCCCCCTCCTCCGGGCCAGGCTCCTCCTCCTGAAGGGGAAGCCCGCCGAGGTCCTCTCCCTTCCCCTGCCCGAGGGGCCGGAAGGGCGGCTTCTAAGGGCCTTGGCCCTCGAGGGCCTGAAGCGCTACGAGGAGGCCCTGAAGGAGGCGAAGACCCTTCCCCCCACCCCTGAGGTCCGCCTCCTCCTGGCCCGGCTTTACCTGGCCCTGGACAAGCCCGAGGAGGGCCTCTCCGTCCTGGACTCCAGCCTGGAGGAGAGGCTGGAAAAGGGCCGCCTCCTCTTTCTTTCGGGAAGGCCCAACGAGGCCATCCCCCTCCTGGAGGCCCTGTTGCCGGAGCTGGTCGGCCAGCCCGAGCTGGCGCGAAAGGCCCTTTCCACCCTGGTCCTGGCCTACCTGGGCCAGGGGGACTGGGCGCGGGGGCAGGCGGCCTTGGCCCAGCTCTCGGGCCTGGTGAACCTGCCGGGCCTCCTTTTGGCGCGGGCCTGGCCCTGGCTTCTAGCCTTTTTGGCCTTCCTGGGCCTCATCCTCCTGGGGGAAAGCCGCATTGAGCCCCTGCGCACCGTGGAGGTGGTGGAAAACCCCCTGCCGGGGCCCGGGAGCCTCTACCTCTTTCTCCTCCTGGCCCTCCTTCTGGCCCTGGGCTTGGCCGTGCTTCTGGGCAAGGCCCTTTTCGCCAACGCCCTGGCCCTCGTGACCCCCTACCAGCAGAACCAGGTCCTGCCCAGCTTCTACCTCTTCCTGGGGCTTTCCCTTTTCCTGGGGCTTCTCCTTTGGCAGAGGAAACGGCTCGCCGCAATCCTGGGCCCGCCCCAGGGCTTCGTGGAGGGCTTCTGGGTGGGGCCCCTCCTCGTCCTCCTGCTTTTCGTCTACGGCCTGGTCCGGCCTCTCCTGGGGTTTTCCACCCTGCCCCTAAACCTCCTCACCTTCCTGGGCCTGGCCCTGATGGAGCCCTTCTTCAGGGGCTTCGCCCCCATGGTCCTGAAGGAGCGGTACCGGGACCTGGCCCCCTACCTCTCCGTCCTCCTCTTCGCCCTGGCCCTGCCCGGGCCCACCCTCCTCTTCCTCCTCCTGGGGGCGGCCCTTTACCTGGCCAAGGAACGGGCGGAAAGCCTCCTGGGCCTCTCCTTGGGCTGGGTGGTGGCGGGGGTGGTCCTGGCCCTCTTCCCCGCCTCTTGGCTCCGGCGCTTCTAAGTACCCCACCGCGGCTTTTGCCGCGGTGGGGGCCCCAGAAAAGCCCTTAGCCTTGACTTGGGCACCCCACGTACCAAAGTGCGGGTACTTAGCATGCGCCCCGTCTACTTCCTTTCCGATTTTGGCCTCGAGGACCCCTACGCCGGCATTGTCCAGGCGGTCCTCGAGGCCCGGGCCCCCGGGGTAAGGGTGGTCCACCTGGCCCACGGCCTGCCCCCAGGGGACCTGCGCCGGGCCGCCTACGCCCTCTTTGAGGCCCTGCCCTACCTGCCCCCGGGAAGCGTCCTCCTGGCGGTGGTGGACCCCGGGGTGGGGACCGGGAGGCGGGCCGTAGCCGCCTGGGGCGAGCGCCTTTACGTGGGCCCCGACAACGGCCTCTTCACCCTGGCCTGGCTCCTGGACCCACCTCAAAGGGCCTTTCTCCTGAAAACCCTCTCCCCACCCAGGCCCGAGGGGGTTTACCCCCTCCCCGGCTGGCAACCCGGGGGGCACACCTTCCACGGCCGGGACCTCTTCGCCCCCGCCGCCGCCCACCTGGCTCTGGGGCTTCCCCCGGAAGGCCTGGGACCCGAGGTTCCGGTAGAGGACCTGGTGCGCCTGCCCCTAAAGCTCAGCCCAGGGCCCACGGGGGAGGTCCTGACCTTTGACCGCTTTGGCAACGCCATCACCACCCTCCTCTCCGCCCCTTTGGGGGGGTGGGTGGAGGTGGCGGGAAAGCGGCTTAGGGTCCTCCGCACCTTCGGGGAGGCCCGGGAGGGGGAGGCCCTGGCTTACCTGGGAAGCGCAGGGCTTCTGGAGATCGCCGTCAACCGGGGAAGCGCCCGGGAAGCCTTGGGTCTAAGGGAGGGAATGCCCGTGCGGCTCCTCTAGAGGCCTTCCATCCAGCGGTCCACCTCGGGGAGAAAGTCCAGGGCGGTGAAGTCCAGGCTCACCGGGGTCACGGAGACATAGCCCCGGCGCACGGCCCAGAGGTCTGTGCCCTCCTCCTCCTCGCCCACCGGGGTGCCCGCGATCCAGTAGTAGGGCCTGCCCTCGGGGTCCAGGCGCTCCACCACCTTATCCTCCCAGTGGTGGGGGGAAAGGCGGGTCACCAGGACGCCCTTGGGGGTGCCCGCGGGGAAGTTAACGTTGAGGAAGATTCCCCTGGGCAGGCCCTTCTCGGCCACCAAGCGGGCCAGGCGCTGGGCCCAGAGGGCGGCCTCGGTGAAGTCCAGCTCCTCCCCGGAGGTGTCCAGGCTGAAGGCGATGGAGGGGATGCCCAAGGAGGTGCCCTCCAGGGCCGCCGCCACGGTGCCGGAGTGGGTCAGGTCCAGGCCCAGGTTCACCCCAATGTTGATGCCAGAGACCAGAAGGTCGGGCCGCCCCAGAAGGTGCACCCCCAGGACCACGCAGTCTGCGGGGGTGCCGTCCACCCGGTAGGCGGGGATCTCCCCAAAGCCGGCGCTTTGGGTGTGCTTGAAGCGCAAGGGGCGGCGCACGGTGATGCCGTGGCCCACCGCCGACTGCTCCACGTCCGGGGCCACCACGTACACCTCGCCCAGGGCCCGCATGGCCAGGCCCAGGGCCTTGATGCCCGGGGAGAAGATGCCGTCGTCGTTGGAAACCAGGATGCGCATGCCTAAAGCCTAAAGGAAAAGGGCCCCAAAGGGGCCCTTTTTTGCCCGCTTGGGGCCTTAGATCCGGCGGACCTTCTTGGCCTGGGGGCCCTTGCCGCCCCGGCCAGGCTCCACCTCAAACTCCACCTGCTCCCCCTCGTTCAGGGTGCGGAAGCCATCGGCCTGTCAAGCCCCGGGCCAGGCCCGGGGCGCAAAGCCCAAAGGCTTAGTGGGCGTGGCCGCCTTCGTGCACGTGGCCGTGGAGGATCTCTTCCGGGGTGGCCTCCCGCACCTTGACCACCTCCACCTCAAAGTCCAGGTCCTTCCCCGCCAGGGGGTGGTTGAAGTCTATGGTGACCTCCTCCCCCTGGACCTCCACCACGGTGAGGGGCATGGGGTTGCCCTCCATGTCCTGGGCGTAGAACTGGGCCCCGGGGGCCACCTCGGCGTCCTCGGGAAAGGCGGAGAGGGGCACCACCTGGACCCCCTCGGGGTCGCGGGCGCCGTAGGCCTTTTCGGCGGGCACGTGGGCCTGGAAGCGCTCGCCCTCCTCCCGGCCCTCCAACGCCTCCTCGAGGCCCCGGATCAGGTTGCCGTGCCCGTGCAGATAGCTGAGTTCCCCCTGGTCCAAGACCTCCCCCTCCACCTGGAGGGTGTAGCGGATGGTCACCACCTTGTCCTGTTCAACTTTCATGTTCACCCTTTCGCAAGCTGGGGTTCATTTGGGGTAGGGGCCCCAAAGAGGCTTGCTCCTTTTAGCCTACCAAAGCCCCGCCTGCAAAAAAAGGGGCAAGAAGATTCTTCGCTGCCCAAGGCACCACTCCCCCACCTTAAGGGCCCTATAGTGGGGGTATGCGGGTAGAGCGGGTGATCGGCAAGACCCCGGTGGTGCGCCTGGAGAAGGTGGTGGAGCCGGGCATGGCCGAGGTCTGGGTCAAGCTGGAGGGGCAGAACCCCGGGGGCTCCATCAAGGACCGCCCCGCCTGGTACATGATCAAGGACGCCGAGGAAAGGGGCCTCCTGCGCCCCGGCTCCGGCCAGGTCATCGTGGAGCCCACCAGCGGCAACACCGGCATCGGCCTGGCCATGATCGCCGCCAGCCGGGGCTACCGCCTCATCCTCACCATGCCCGCCCAGATGTCGGAGGAAAGGAAGCGGGTCCTGAGGGCCTTCGGGGCGGAGCTGGTCCTCACCGACCCCGAAAGGCGGATGCTGGCCGCCAGGGAGGAGGCCTTGCGCCTCAAGGAGGAGCTCGGGGCCTTTATGCCGGACCAGTTCAAAAACCCCGCCAACGCGCGGGCCCACTACGAGACCACGGGGCCCGAGCTTTACGAGGCCCTCGAGGGGCGCATTGACGCCTTCGTCTACGGCTCGGGGACCGGCGGCACCATCAGCGGCGTGGGGCGCTACCTCAAGGAGCGCATCCCAGGGGTGAGGGTCATCGCCGTGGAGCCCGCCCGCTCCAACGTTCTCTCCGGCGGCAGGATGGGCCAGCACCAGTTCCAGGGGATGGGTCCCGGCTTCATCCCCGAGAACCTAGACCTTTCCCTTCTGGACGGGGTCATCCAGGTGTGGGAGGAGGACGCCTTTCCCCTGGCCAGGAGGCTGGCCCGGGAGGAGGGGCTTTTCCTGGGGATGAGCTCCGGGGGCATCGTTTGGGCCGCCCTGCAGGTGGCCCGGGAACTGGGCCCCGGGAAGAGGGTGGCCTGCATCAGCCCGGACGGAGGCTGGAAGTACCTCTCCACCACCCTTTACGCCGACTAGCGGCGGACCACCTGGGCATCCTTAGGGTAGCGCTTGAGGGCCGCCGGGGTCAGGTTCGCCCGCCTGAAGGCCACCACCTTTAGGTCCGCCAGGACCTTCCCCCCCTCGTCGCGGAGGAGGAAGCGCACCGGGCGGGGGTCAGCCTTGAGGACGTAAAGCTCCAGCTGGGCGAAGCCCTGGTTCCCCTTGGCCTGGCCCACAAGCTTCCAGGCCACCCCCTCGGGAAGGCGCTCCTCCCCCACCAGGCGGAGGCTCACCTCCTTGGCCAGGGCCTTGGGGTCCCCGAAGGTCTGGGGGGAGAAGCCCAGCCCCTGGACCTGGGCCTTCTCCCGGGGAGAGATGATGACCTGGTTGGTGAGGTAGAGGTAGTTCCAGACCTCCTTGGCGGTGATCACGGTGAAGTTGCCCTCCAAGGAGGCGGGCTTTAGGAACTCTATGCGGAAGAGGTCCTCCTTGGGGATGGCGTAGACCCTGGCCTCCAGCTCCTCCGGGCCCGAGGGGCCCTGGAAGGTGCCCCTCACCACCGCCTGCCAGGGCTCGGTGAGGTTCTTCTCCACCCGGTCCAGGATCTCCTCCACAGACTGGGCCAAAGCCGGGGCCAAAACGAGGAAAAGGGTCAGCAATAGGCGCATCACGGCCACCTCCAGGCGTAGCGGACCCAGGCGTAGGGGCTATTGCGAAAGCCCGCCTCCAGGCCCAGGTCCCCAAGCCACAGGGTGAGGCTACCCGCCCAAGGATGGGAAAGGATGAAAAGGAGGCTAGCCTCCCCTAAGTAAAGGCCCCCCTCGAGGCGGTTCACCCCCCCAAGGCGCAGGGCCAGATCCAGAACCTCCCCGCCCTCCCCCACCTCCCCCTTAAAGCCCAGGACCAGGTAGGGCGGCCCCGCCACCCCCAGTCCCAGGGTGTAGGTGGCCCCCTCCCTCAGGGCATAGGTGGCCTCGGCCCGCCCCCCTTCCAGTAGGAGGCCCGCCACCTCCTTGGGGGCCAGGCGGTAGCGGAGGGCGAGCCTCCCCCAAAGCCCCTCCTCGGGGAAAAGGGGAAAAGCCGCTTGCTGGCGGTAGGAAAGCCTCCCCTCCAGGGCCAGAGGGCCCGCCCCGCCCTCCAGGAAGACCGCCCCGCCCAGGCCCCCCTCCCCCACCTCCCCCTGGAGCCCGTAGCCCAGGTAGCCGAGGGGCCCCAGGGCGACCCCCCCCAGGTAGCCCAGCCCCCCCCGGCCCGGCTGGAGGCGCAGGTAGACCTCCCCCTCCTCCAGGGCAAAGCCGGCCTCCAGGGTGGGGAAAAGCCCGCCCTGGAAGTAGGCCCCGGCCTCGAGGCGACCCTGGGCCAGGGCCCCAAGCCCCAAAAAGAAGAGCCAGATCCACCTTCTCATACCCTTGTTTCCCCCACCATGTCTGGTAACTTCCCCAGGAACCTTTTGCCGGGGCCCCCATGCTGGCTTGCGCCAGCATGGGGTGGTATCACACCGCCACCTGCCTTCGGAAGCGGGCCGAGGCCAAGAGGAGGACCGGGGCGGCCAAAGAGCCTAGGACGAAGGGGATTCTGGTGATGGCCTCCGCCCGAACCACGTCCCAGGGCCACCCTACCCCCGGTCCTCCTTCCCGTCAACCCGGGGTGTGGCATACTCTTCTTGGAGGTAAGCGATGAACCTGCTGGACCGCATCAGCCGCCTCATCCGGGCCAACCTCAACGACCTTCTCCGCCGGGCCGAGGACCCGGAGAAGATCATTGAGCAGGCCGTCCTGGACATGAAAGAGGCCCTCAAGGAGGCCCGGGAGCAGGTGGCGGCCGCCATGGCCGAGGCCAAGCGCCTGGAGCGGGAGGTGGAAAGCCACCTAAAGGAGGCCGCCCTCTGGGAAGAGAAGGCCAAGGAGGCCCTGAAGGCCGGGCGCGAGGACCTGGCCAAGGAGGCCCTGAGGCGCAGGAAGCGGGCTTTGGACCTGGCCGAAGGCTTCAAGGCCCAGCTTGAGGAGCAGAAGGGCCTCACCGACCGCCTCATGACCCAGCTGAAGGCCCTCGAGGCCAAGATAGACGAGGCCGAGGCCAGGAAGAAGCTCCTTCTGGCCCGCAAGAAGGGGGTGGAGGCCGCCGAGGCCGTGCGCCGCATGGAGTCCCGGCTGGAAAGGCACCCGGCCCTCGAGGCCTTTGAAGAGATGGAGGCCCGCATCCTGGCCATGGAGGACCGGCACGAGGCCCTGAAGGAGCTGGACGGCCAGGACCTGGACAAGGAGCTTTCCGCCCTGTCCGCCGACAAGGAGGTGGAGGAGGAGCTCCTCCGCCTCAAGCGGGAGCTGGGCCAGGTCTAAGTACCCCACCGCGGCAAAAGCCGCGGTGGGGGCCCCAGAAAGGCCCTTAGCCCCGATTTGGGCACCCCATGTTGCTAAACCAAAGTGCGGGCACCTAGCCCTCGGTCCTGGAGATCCTCCTCGCCCTCTTCCTCCCGGCCCTGGCCTACCTCCTCCGCCCCCAGGAGGGGTGGGCCTGGGCGCGCCGCCATCTGAAGGGGCTGGTGGACTTTCGCGAGGTGGAGGCCGCCTTCAAGGCCCTGGAGGGGCGGGAAAGGGAGCTTTCCCAGGCCCTGGCCGCCCCCCACCTCCTCCCCAAGACGCGGGAGAAGCTAGAGAGGGCCCTGGAAGAGGTGCGGGAGGAAAGGAGGCGGCTTGTGGCCCTCCTGGAGAGCCTGGCGGCGGAAAGGGCTCTGGCCAAGGGTAACCTGGAGGCCGCCAGAAAGCTGGAGGCCCACCTGGCCGACCTCCGGGAAGTGTTGGCCAGCCTACGGGAAGGCAGGCGGTAAACTCCGTACCATGAGGCGGTACCTCATGGCCCTCGCCCTGGCCCTCGCCGCCTGCGCCCCCCAGGTGACCCAAGCCCCGGAGGCTCGTCCCCTTCTGGAGGAGAAGGCCTTCTACCCCGCCAGCACCGGGCTGGAGTGGGTCTACGTGCCCGAGGGAGAGCCCATATCCTCCCCGCCCTACCGCATGCGGGTGGAAGGCCCGGCAGCCTATGAGGGGCAGGAGGCCCTCCGCTTCCGGGTCTTTGGCCGGGGAGAGGACCGGACCTACTTCCGCCAGGTGGGGGCCTTCGGCGTGAGGCTTCTGGGATTCCAGGAGCCCTCGGCCCGGGTGGTCTTCTCCCCTCCCCTCCTGGAGTACCCCCCCGAGGCCCTCCTGGCCCCCGGCCAGCGCTGGGGCGGGAGCACGGAGGTCAGGGTGGAGCTCCTTACCCCCTCGGGCCGGGAGCCCCTGGCCCAGGGCACCCTGGCCTACGAGATGGAGGTCCTGGAGGAGCGGGAGGTGCGGGTGCCGGCGGGGACCTTCCGCATCTACCGCATCCGCCAGACCTTCCGGGACAGCCGAAGCCAGGACATCCGCGAGGTCTGGTTCGCCCCCAGGGTGGGGGAGGTGCGCACCCGGGAGGGGCGGATCCTGGTGGAGCGCAACTTCCGCTAGAGGTGAAGCATGGTCTTGGAAAAGGTAAACAGCCCCGAGGACCTTAAGAAGCTGAGCCTGGAGGAGCTTCTCCTCCTCGCCGAGGAGATAAGGAGCGAGATCATCCGGGTCACGGCGCAAAACGGCGGCCACCTGGCCAGCTCTTTGGGGGCGGTGGAGCTCATCCTGGCCCTGCACCGGGTCTTCCAGTCCCCTAAGGACAAGATCCTCTTTGACGTGGGCCACCAGGCCTACGCCCACAAGCTGGTGACCGGGCGCAAGGACCGCTTCCACACCCTGCGCCAGGAAGGGGGGATCTCCGGCTTCACCAAGGTCTCCGAGTCCCCCCACGACGCCATCACCGTAGGGCACGCCTCCACCTCCTTGGCCAACGCCCTGGGCATGGCCCTCGCCCGGGACCTCCGGGGGGAGGACCACCACGTGGTGGCGGTGATCGGGGACGGGGCCCTGACAGGGGGGATGGCCTTGGCGGCCCTCAACAAGATCGGGGAGCTCCAGAAGCGGATGCTCATCATCCTCAACGACAACGAGATGAGCATTTCCGAGAACGTGGGGGCCCTCAACAAGTACTTCAAGGAACTCCAAATAAGAAAGTGGGTCCAGGACGCGGAGAAGCTAGGCCGAAACATCCTGGAGCGCATCTCTCCCCAGCTCTTTGGCCTGGTGGACCGGGCCAAGGAGGCGGCCAAGCTCCTCCTTCACCAGGAGAACCCCTTCTACGCCTGGGGAATCCGCTACGTGGGCCCCGTGGACGGGCACGACCTCAAGGGCCTCATCCACATCCTGGAGCACCTCAAGGAGCTGGAGGGCCCCACGCTCCTCCACGTGGTCACCAAGAAGGGCAAGGGCTACAAGGTGGCCGAGGCCGACCCCATCTACTGGCACGGCCCCCCCGGCTTCAACCCCGAGAAGCCGGAGAAGGTCTCCAAGGGCTATAGCTGGAGCCAGGCCTTCGGGGATGCGGTCACGGAGCTGGCCCAACTGGAGCCCGAGCTTTTCGTCATCACCCCTGCCATGCGGGAGGGCTCGGGGCTGGTGCGCTACTCCATAGAGCACCCCGAGCGCTACCTGGACGTGGGCATCTGCGAAGACGTGGCCGTGACCACGGCGGCGGGCCTAGCCCTTAAGGGCATGAAGCCCATCGTGGCCATCTACTCCACCTTCCTCCAAAGGGCCTACGACCAGGCCATCCACGACGTGGCCATAGAGAACCTGCCGGTGGTCTTCGCCATAGACCGGGCCGGGGTGGTGGGGGCGGACGGGCCCACCCACCACGGGGTCTTTGACATCGCCTACCTGAGGACGATTCCCAACTTCCAGATCGCCGCCCCCAAGGACGCCCTGGAGCTTCGGGCCATGCTCAAGAAGGCCCTGGAGGTCGGGGGCCCTGTGGCCATCCGCTACCCTCGGGACAACGTGGAGCGGGTGGAGGAGGGCCTCTGGCCGGAGATCGCCTGGGGTACCTGGGAGGTCCTTAAGGAGGGGACGGAGGTCTACATCCTGGCCTTCGGCAAGACCCTGAGATACGCCCTCGAGGCCGCCGGGGACGACCCCAGGGTGGGCGTGGTGAACGCCCGCTTCCTCAAGCCCCTGGACCGGGAGATGCTAAGGAAGCTTTCCCGCTACAAGCTCCTCACCGTGGAGGACCACCAGAAGATGGGCGGCTTCGGGAGCGCCGTCCTGGAGGCCCTGAACGAGATGGGCCTGAGGCCCGAGGTCCGGGTCCTGGGCCTTCCCGACCGCTTCCTGGAGCACGGGCCCATCCCGAGCCTCCACCGCCAGGCGGGGATAGACCCGGAGGGCATCCGCAAGGCTCTGGAGGAGATGGGGGTGGAGCGGGTCCGTGAGCGGGCCTGAGGTCCTGCGCTTCGCTGCCAACCTCTACCGCGTCCCCCTGGAGGAGGGGTACTTTCTGGTGGACGCGGGCCTCCCCTGGGAGGCCAGGAGGCTTCTTGCCCTCCTCAAGACCCCGCCCCGGCTCCTCTTCCTCACCCACCACCACCTGGACCATAGCGGCGGGGCTAGAGCCCTCTGGGAGCGCTTTGGCCTCCCCGTCCTGGCCCACCCCAAGGAGTGGCCCTACCTGACCGGGGAAAGACCCCGCCCGCCCCTGCCCATCCCCCTTTTGGGCAAGGCCCTGGCCAACCTGGGCCCGCCCATCCCCAAGGAGGCCCTGGTGCCCGTGGAGGAAGGGGAAGAGGTCCATGGCTGGCGGGTGGTGGCCCTGCCCGGCCACACCCTGGGCCAGGTGGGCCTTTACCGAGAAAAGGTCCTCCTGGCGGGGGACGCCCTGAGGGGCGGGGGCCTTCCCCCCAGGTTCATCAACGAGGACCACGAGCTGGCTCGGCGCACGGTGCGCAAGATCCTGGACCTGGGGGCGGAGTGGGTCTATCTAGGCCACGGGGGGCCCCTGGACCGGGCTAGGGTGGAGGTCCTGGCCCTTAGACTGGGGGTATGAGGAAAACCCTCGCCCTTCTTTTCCTGGGTCTGGCCATGGCCCAGGAGGTGGTGGTCTACCCCGGCTACGCCGAGATCCGGGAGCCCGTGGTCCTGCCCCCCTCCGCCTGGGTCTTTATGGGGGGGGAGAAGCTGGCCAAAATCCCCCAGGGCTCCTTGCGGCTTCTTGGGGTGGAGGAAACCGAGCGGGTCTACCAGGGGGGCGCGGTCCTCTTCCGCTACCAGGGGGAGGGGCCGGCCACCCTGCGCTACCTCTACACGGGGCTTTCCGGGGAGGTCTTCTACACGCTGGAGGAGGACCGCCTCACCGCCTGGGCCCGGTTCCGCCTCGAGGGGGAGGCCCTCGAGGCCCAAAGGCTCACCCTCCTGGCGGGGGAAGCGCCCCTCCTGAGCCCAGCCGGTAAGGTCCTGCCCCAGGCGGCCTTCCGCACCCTGGAGGGGGCCCCGCCGGAAGCCCCCTTTGGGCTCTTCCGCTACGAGCTTCCGGGCAGGAAGCTGCTTCCCGGAACCACCGAGATCCCCTTCCTGAAGGCCGAGGTGGCCCTGGAGCGGCTCCTCCGATACCAGGCCCCTTTCCGCACAGAAAGGCTCCTCCCCCTGGAACGGGGCTACCGCTTCCAGGCCCCCTTTCCCCTGGCCCCGGGGGTCCTGGAGGTGAGCGAAGGGGGCCTCTTTCTGGGCCAGGCCCTCATGCCCCCCACGCCCAAGGGGGAGGGGGCGGAGGTCTGGCTGGGTAAGGACCTCGAGGCCAGGCTAACCCGCAAGGTGGAGCAGGTGAGCGAAACCGAGAAGGAAGCGGGCTACCGGGTGGAAACCCGCCTGGAGAATCCCTACCCCTACCCCGTGGTCCTCCTTCTCTCGGAGGTCTTTCCCCGGCCCTTCCGGTTGGACTTCCCCGGAGCGACCCCCCTCCCCGAGGGGTACCGGCTTCAGGCCATCCTGAAGCCCCGGGAGGCCAGGACCTTCGTCTACCGCCTCACCCTGCCCCGCTAGGGACATCTGCCCTGGCCCCCTTTGGGCATGGTGGAGGCATGAAGCCGGACCTCCACCGCTTCCCCCTCCTGGTGGCCTGGGAGATGACCCGGGCCTGCCTTCTGGCCTGCCTCCACTGCCGGGCCTCCGCCGAGCCCGACCCCCTTCCCGGCGAGCTCTCCACCGAGGAGGGCCTAAAGCTCCTCCGAGAACTGGCCACCTACACCCCCAAGCCTATCCTCCTGCCCACAGGGGGCGATCCCCTGGCGCGGCCAGACCTCTTCCTCCTCCTGGAGGAGGCCCAGCGCCTGGGCCTCAAGGTGGGCATCACCCCCGCCGTGACCCCCCGCCTTACCCGGGAGGTGGTGGCCCACTTTAAGGCCTTGGGGGTCCACCAGATGGCCATCTCCCTGGATGGGGCGAGCCCCGAGGCCCACGACGGCTTCCGGGGGGTGGAGGGCACCTTCGCCCTGGCCCTGAAGGCCCTGGACTGGGCCCGGGAGGTGGGCCTGATGACCCAGGTCAACACCACGGTGTCCCGGCGCACCTGGCGGGAACTTCCCGGCATCGCCGAGATCCTGGCGGCCAAGGGGGTAGCCACCTGGGAGGTCTTCTTCCTGGTCCCCGTAGGCCGGGGAGCCCTTTTGGACCAGCTTTCGCCGCAGGAGTACGAGGAGGTCATGCACCTCCTCTACGACCTATCCCGCCGCTACCCCTTCAAGGTGCGCACCACCGAGGGTCCCATGTTCCGCCGGGTGGCCCTGGAGCGCAGGCGGAAGGAGGGTGGGGAGGATGGGGCTTTGGTGGGGGAGGGGCGGGGGATCCACCTCTCCGACGGATTCGGCTTTGTTTTCGTTTCCTCCACGGGGGAGGTCTATCCCTCGGGCTTCCTGCCCCTGTCGGCCGGAAACGTGCGGGAACGCCCCCTTTTGGAAATCTACCGGGAAAGCCCCCTTTTCCAGGAGCTCCGCAACAAGGCGCTCCTCAAGGGGAAATGCGGCCTGTGCGAGTACCGGGAGATCTGCGGGGGAAGCCGGGCCCGGGCCTGGGCCGAGACCGGGGATTACCTGGCCGCCGATCCCCGGTGCGCCTACACCCCAGGACAAATGCCCCTGGCCTGAGAGGGAGGCCCCGGCGTACTATGAAACCATGAAGCGCCTTCTGCCCCTTTTGGGTTTCCTGGGACTCTTGGCCCTGGCCCAAAGTCCTGGGGCCAAACTCTACTCCGCCCATTGCCAAAGCTGCCACCAGGCGAACGGCCAAGGCATCCCTGGCGTTTTCCCACCCCTCACCCACCTGGACAAGGTGGTCCAGGCCAAGGGGGGGCGGGAGTACCTGATCCGGGTGGTCCTTTACGGCCTGCAGGGCCCCCTGACCGTGGAGGGCAAGACCTATAACGGCGTGATGCCCCCCTTCCGCCAGCTCAAGGACCAGGAGGTGGCCGACGTCCTCAACTACGTCCTCACCACCTTCGCCAAGTCCAAGGCCAAGCCCACCACCGCCGCCGAGGTCAAGGCGGCCAGGGCCAAGGCCCTCTCCCCACAGGACGTGCTCAAGTCCCGTCCCCCGGTCAAGTAGACCGGTCCACTCCCTCCCTCCGGGGCCCCAAAGGGGCCCCGGGCCCTCTATACCCCTTGCCGGGGCCCCATGGTGGAAGGGCTTTTCTGGGGCCCACACCGCGGCACCGACATTCCGCACCCCTCTCCCTTGGCCTTAGGATTTTGGGATGGAAACCACACCCAACCTACAGGTGTACGACCTGGGCCACCTGGGCCTGGTGGCCAGCATCCTGGATCAGATAGGAC
>Ga0079998_116701_pt1 | contig 36706 bp, 33 predicted proteins | sample PerSpoBPS_BMetaG_FD_69201 | JGI IMG/M metagenome (GOLD analysis project Ga0079998, IMG submission 69201) | Thermal spring microbial communities from Yellowstone National Park, Wyoming, USA - Perpetual Spouter B (PS_B) MetaG (SPADES assembly)... | ecosystem: Environmental > Aquatic > Thermal... | reverse complement strand
CAAATCATTCAATCCCTTATAGGGACGATAAAAACGATGTTTTTGTAAAAGCAAATATAGCCAAGAAAAGTTTCAACCCCTTATAGGGACGATAAAAACGTGTTTAATGTGAGTGGTTTAGTTTTATCAAAAGTTGTTTCAACCCCTTATAGGGACGATAAAAACATATAGAAACTTATCAATTTATTATGACCTTAATAAGTTTCAACCCCTTATAGGGACGATAAAAACTGACTTTGATTTAAATGAATTTATTAAGAGGGCACAGTTTCAACCCCTTATAGGGACGATAAAAACTTATTTATAAGATTTTTAATTGTATATAATTCTTGTGAGTTTCAACCCCTTATAGGGACGATAAAAACAATAGCGATGAAGTAAAGAAAATAAAGCAAGAAAGAGAGTTTCAACCCCTTATAGGGACGATAAAAACAAGTTCCTCATTCTCTTGATAATAATAAAAAATATGGTTTCAACCCCTTATAGGGACGATAAAAACAGATATGAACTTCATAGATGAATATACACTAGAGCAGTTTCAACCCCTTATAGGGACGATAAAAACTTGTAGAAATCATCAAGGGGAAATACAAATACAAAGAGTTTCAACCCCTTATAGGGACGATAAAAACTCAATATCCCATCAACATCGAGTATTCTCATAATCGGTGTTTCAACCCCTTATAGGGACGATAAAAACTGGAAAAATCAATTAAGAAATTTTTAGAAAGTGGTGAAGTTTCAACCCCTTATAGGGACGATAAAAACTGTCTCATTTGTGAAAGAATTTTGCGAACAAGATGTGTTTCAACCCCTTATAGGGACGATAAAAACCATATTTATTATAATAGAGTCTGACACCAGAAATTTTATGTTTCAACCCCTTATAGGGACGATAAAAACCCGTGCCTCGTCCCTTATCCCTTAACCACCTTACGATAATGTATATAGCAAGTTGTCCAGCGCCAAAATTTTAAAGCATAAATTTTTAATTTTTCAACCTCCTTGTTCGGAAACCTAACCCCCACCCTCTGAAATGAAGAACTATATATCAATAATTAGCCAAATTATGTTTTACAAATTATTGATAATCAACAACTTATAAAAATAACTTAAAAACTTAAATTATTGATTATCAATAACTTATAAAATTTTTTAAGTTTTGAAAGTAGGTTTCCGAACACTATTAAATGAAGCTCTGATATAGAAAAACTTTAATTCAAACAAATTAAAACTTGGTAAGTATTTATTAACTTTCATATAGGTTTCGGCATTAAAGGCTATAACTAATTTTCATTATTCAGACAAATTATGAAAGTATATTGAAAAAGTCTAACAAATAGACAGATTATAAAAATTTAATTTTAAATATAGTTTGCTTTAATTTTTAAGAATTAAAAGAACTTCAAGAGAGGAAATTTTTAGGTTAAACGAAAATTTTAACAAAAATTTAAGTTATTGGAAATCAAGAGCTTATAAAAATTAAAATGACAGATTAAATTTTAAAAATTAGTAATTTTTGTTGAAAAATCATTAGAGGTAAAGCTTTTTAAGTTTTAAGTTATTGTAAATAAATAACTTATTAGATTTAAATTGACAAATTGAATTTGATAAATTAAGGAAAGTTTGATTTAATGGCGGAAATTTAAGGTGATAAAGCCTTGTTTCGTAGGGCAGATGGGAGGAATAAGAAATAATGCTTTGTCCAATAAATAGTGTTAAGTAATTGATAATCAATAACTTGTGAAAATTTTAGGAAATTATAGGTTTTTGGGGGGATTATTAGGGGGGCGAAGTTTATAAGCCGAAGGCTTATTTTTAGGGTGGGCGGGCAAAATAAAAAAATAAATAATTTTAGAATTATTTGACAAGGCAATTTAACTTTATTTATTTCCCTTTAAAATTTCAAAATGATTTTCTTAACTTTTTTATATGAGATTAAAATTATAGATGGAACAAAGAATGAGCCTGTTGATTCTGCTATTTCATATATATTTAAAATTTCACAAAATAATGTTGAATTAATAGATAGTTATAAAGTGAAGAATGGAATTTTAAAATTTGAAATTAAAGACACTTCAATTAAAGCAATTGGTATTCAAACGGACTATAAAGGATTTAGTTTTTATAGCCCTATCATAAATTTGCCAATTAAGAATGAGAGTTTATTTGTATATCAAGTTAGTAATGAAGGTAATGTTCAATTTAAAGAATATGGAGCATTTGTAGTAAATCAAGATAGTATAATAATGGTAGCAGAAGATATTATTTTACTAACAAATTCCAAAAATGCTTTAATACCAAAAGAGCCTATAAAATTAATACTTCCGAAAGGTTTTGAAAATTTCAGATATAATGGACTTCCACACGATAGCATTCAAATTGTAGGCGAAAGTCTTTTTATAAAGCCTTTTATTATTCCAAATGCTAATAACCTAATAAGTTTTGTTTATATGGTTAAAAAGAAACTAAATCTTGAAAGAAATTTAGGAAATATAAATTACACGGTAGCAATAAGAAAAGATTTAAAGCATAGTGTAAAAAACTTATCAAAAGGAGACATTCAAAAAATGGGAAATATAGACATACAATTGTATAGAGGAAATAAACCTTTTATTGTCCAAGCAAGTGTAATGCCATCATTTGATATAATTAGTTTGATAAATAAAAATAGATTTGTTATTGCTGGAATTGTTATTGCTATTATTGTAATAGTTATTCTAATTTTACAATCAAGAAGTAAAAATGAGACTAAAAGTAAAGAACCTAACCAAGAAAATTAACAATAAAACAATTTTTGAAAATGTAAGTTTTGAAATAGAAAGAGGAATTTTACTAATAAAAGGACCAAATGGCTCAGGAAAAACAACATTACTTAAAATTTTAGCAAGACTTGAAAAGCCAACAACAGGAGAAGTAAATTATGAAAATATAAATAATTTTGAAATTTCATATCTTGGACATAAAATGGGAATTTATTTGGAATTCACCGTTTTAGAAAATTTAAAATTTTTTGGATTTGATGAGGAACTAATTAAAATTTTTAAAATGGAAAAATTTTTAAACTATAAAGCAAAATTGCTTTCAAGAGGCTCCTTACAAAAAATTGGCATTATTAGGGCATTATCAAAAAAATCAAAACTATATTTACTTGATGAGCCATTTACATCACTTGACGAGAATTCAAAAAATATCCTTATTGAAATTATAAAATCTCTCTCAAAAGATAAAATTTTTATTATAACAACTCATGAAAAGCTTGAAATATCAAATAATTTTATAAGTCTTTAAAAAACAAAATCTACAATCTCTATTCCAAAGCCCTCAATTCCTTTATAATTTAAAGGATTTGGTGTTATTACAACAATTTTTTCATATCCTAAATCTCTAATAATTTGAGCGCCTATTCCATAATTTCTAAATACATTATCCTTTTCATTTAAATTCTCATCAACATCCAAATAAATAAATGCTCCTCCATTTTTTGAAATCATTTCTAATGCTCTTTTCTTTTTCCCATAATTAATATCATCAATTATAAATAGCTCATCAGCAAAAATAAATCTCCTATGAACCCTAACAAATTTAATTTTCTCAGAAGTTGGTTTTTCAAGAACATAGTGAATTTTATTGTATATATCCTTATAAGCATGAAGCTTAAATTCTCCATATTCCGTTTTAACATTCTTTTCAAAAATTTTTTGAATAATTCTTTCTTTTTTAAACCTATAAGCAATTAAACTTTTAATGGTTATAATTTTAAGATTGAATTTTTTAGCAATTTCAATTAGTTTTGGCATTCTTGCCATACTTCCATCATCATCCATTATCTCACATATAACACCAGCAGGATAAAAATTAGCAATTCTTGATAAATCTACACTTGCCTCAGTATGTCCCGCTCTTTCAAGAACTCCCCCTTTTCTGCTACATAATGTATATAAATGACCAGGTCTTATGAAATCATCTTTTCCTTTTGTTTCATCACAAATCATTCTTGCAGTTAAAGCTCTTTCATAAGCAGATGTTCCAGTTTTAACATCCTTATAATCAATAGGATAGCCGAATGGTGTTGAAAATTTTGAAGTATTTTCAATAGGAACTTCCAATTCAAGATTGTAAAATCTTTCATAATTTATTGAAACACAAACTAAACCACCACCTACTCTTGCCATAAAATTAATATGTTCTGGTTTAACAATTTGTGCAGGAATGAAAAAATCTCCTTCGTTTTCTCTATCTTCATCATCAACTATAATAATTATATTTCCATTCTTAATTTCCTCAATAGCTGTTTCTATATTAGTAATTATATAATTTTCCATTTTGTTCCTTCTTTTGTATCTTCCAAAATAATACCTATTTCTTTTAATCTATTTCTTATCTTGTCAGAAATTTCAAAATTTCTTTGTTTCCTTAAATCCTGTCTAACTTCAACAATAAGGTTAATCAATTCTTCAAGTTTATTATTTTTTATTTCAAAATCCAAATTAAATCCTAAAACATTTAAAATCATTCTAATTGTAAATGCAATATCATTTGCTATTTGAGGATTTTTATATGCCAAGTTTATATATTCAAAAATAATAGCAAGTGTTTTTGGTGTATTTAAATTTTCATCCATAGCTAATTCAAATTCATTTAATAGAGCATTATAAATTTTCCCTTCTTCTTTAAATTCTAATAAGAAATTTTTAATTCTATGCCAACTATTTTTCGCATCTTCTAATAGCTCATTGGAAAATTCAAGTGGTGATCTGTAATGAGCTTTTAAAAAGAAAAGCCTTATAACATTTGGCTCATAATGCTCTAATAAATCTTTTGCTGAAAAGAATAATCCTGTTGATTTTGACATTTTTTCACCACCAATTGTTAAAAAACCTGTATGAATCCAAAAATTAGAAAACACTTGACCTGTAAATGCTTCACTTTGAGCAATTTCATTTTCATGGTGAGGAAAAATTAAATCTTCTGCTCCTCCGTGAATATCTATGGTTTTTCCAAGATGAGTAATGCTCATTGCTGAACATTCAATATGCCAGCCAGGTCTTCCCTTTGAAAAAGGACTATACCAGTAAGGTTCTCCTTCTTTATAAGCTTTCCATAAAGCAAAGTCATAAGGTTTCTTTTTTGAAGGATCAGGCTCTATTCTATAACCACTAATTAGCTCATCTAAACTTTTCTTTGATAATTTTCCATATCTTTCAAATTTTTCAACATCAAACCAAACATTACCATTACTAATATAAGCAAATCCTTTATTTATTAAAACTTGGATAATTTCAATAATTTCTTGAATGTGAAGGGTTGCTTTTGGATAAAATTCAACATCTTTGAAATTCATCATTTTAGCATATTTAATATATTCACTTTCATATTTATATGCCAACTTCCTCCAATCAACATTTAATTCTCTTGATTTATTAATAATTTTATCGTCAATATCCGTAAAATTCTGAACATAAATAACCTCATATCCTTTATATTCTAAATATCTTCTTAAAATATCAAAACTTGTGAATGTTCTAAGGTGCCCCGCATGGGGCACATCTTGAACTGTCATTCCACAAATGTACATTTTAACTTTGTTTTTTTCAATTGGTTTGAATTCCCTTAATGTTGATGATAATGTATCAAAAAGTTTCATTTTCAATTATTTATTAATTTGTAGATTTTATCATTTACTTTTAAAATATAAACACCCTTTGACTTAATAGGAATTTTATATATTCCGTACTGAGCAGATTTAATTTCTGATTGATGAATTTTATATCCATTAACTGAATAAATAGCAATATTTAAATTTTGAGCTTGCTTAAAGTGATACTTAATTAAAATTTGTGAGTTTTTAATATAAGGATATATACCAAATGGTATTAATCCAATTTCATCAGAAGAACTTATAAAGCAATTAAGAACTGCTGACATAAATTCTTCTCTCTTATTCCAACCTGTTTGAGTATTACTTATTGCCTCAAATGGACCTGCCAAAAAGACAGTTTTACATGGAATTTGGTAAACTACTGCCCCACCGTAATCTCCACTTCCTATAACACTAGTCCATTTAAATGCTCTTCTAGCGCTTGGATTATTAGGAGTTATATTATCATCAGAATTAGCATTTTGTGCTCCATCTGGATTTAATAATCTAAACTTTAATCCATTTCCAACAGGATCACCTGTTTCACCTACAATCGTTTTATAAGCTATACCTGTTTGGACAATATTAGCACCAAGATAATTTTGAATAAATTGACTTCCGATAGGGTCTTCTGCTAAGTATTGGCTTGAAATAAATAGTTTCTTACCTGAATTTAACCAAGAAATTAAAGAATCCCTTTCCGCAGTGGTCAAAACATTAGTGTTTCTATTTCCTGTATGCCAAATGATAATTTCTCTTGTATTAGATCTAAATAGTTGAGGCTCATTAAATCTAACAAGTTCATAAACCTTATTTAAGCTATCTAATGCTGATGTATAATAAGTTTCAAAATTCGTTAATGTATCAGCATCTACTACAAGAATTTTTGGAAATCCAATAATTAATCTTAGATTTATTATTGTATCAGCATTTTGAGGTATTGAATTAACTTTAACTTTAAAATCCCAAAATCTCGGCTCACTTCCACTTACACTAATTTCAAAGAAATCAGAAGGCTCAATAGTCTGACCTACACTTAGATTTCCAACATTTATATTTCCATCTATAACAGTTATATTTGGGTCATTATTTATAAGCTCCAAGCTAACATTAGAAGCATTTCTATAACATCTTGGATTTGATATTGTTAAGAATAATTTTACCTGCTCTCCTACTTCTGCTCTTTGATTATTATTATAATTACTATCATCTACTCTAACACTCAAAACACTTACACCTGCAAACTTTGCCATTCTAACCGCCTTAAACATATTTACTCTTCCACTTCCAAGCTTTCCAGCATAAGAGGGATTAAGAGCATCTATGTTATCAGTAGAGCATATTAAAATTGAATCAACCTCATCAACACTTAAACTTGGATTTGCAGCTTTTATCATAGCTCCAACGCCTGCTGCTGATGGACTTGCCATAGATGTTCCAGAATACGCTGCATATGTAAATGAATTGCTTGAAGAATTCCAAGCAGTTGAATATACGGGGTCTCCTGGTGCTGAAACATCAACACAAGAGCCATAATTTGACCAACTTGGCTTTTGGTCATTTTGATTTGTTGCTGCAACACAAATTGTAGCATCATTATAACAGCAGGGATATCTTGGAGAAACACCAACATCAACACCTTGATTACCAGCAGCAGCATAGTTATTAGCTCCCATACTTCTGGCATATAATAATGCTATTCTTGCAGAATTGTTATAACCTGGACCTCCATAAGAATGATTTGTAATATCAGCACCTTTATTCGCAGCATAATAAGTGCCATTTATTGCATTATAAATATATCCACAAGCTCCTGTTTGAAGCGCCATAGCTTTGGCATTCCAAGCTTCACCAGCAACGCCAACACCATTATCAGTCCAAGCTGCTATAATTCCCGTAACATGCGTTCCATGGTCATCATAAGTAGCATCGCAAGGGTTAGGCTTTGGATTATTATCATTACCATAAAAGTCCCATCCTATTAAATCATCAATAAAACCATTTCCATCATCATCCACACCATTTAAATCACCAGGATCAAATACCCAGGTTGAGCCATTGAAAATTAACGTCTTACCATTACCATTAGCATCTTCTCCAAGGTTATTCCATATTATACCTCCCAAGTCAGGATGGTCCCAGGCAACACCTCCATCAATAGCAGCAACAACAATTCCATCAGCTTTTGTTATATCCCAGGCATTAAAAGCTTGAATTTTTGAAAGATGCCATTGATTTGAAATAAGAGGGTCATTAGGAATAATATCCATTTTATAAATGAACCAAGGCTCAACATACTCAAACATTCCTGTTGCTTCAAGATCTCTTATTACTTTATGAATATCAACTTCTGAATTAAAGTAAATAACAATTATCCTATCAAGACCAAATTCAATAGCCTTAGGTGTGATTTTACCAAGTATAAGACCTTCAACTGACTTTATGGAGTAGGTAGAAAGGACAGAATTTACACTATTTGGAAGTCTATAAAATCTTGTAAGAGCACTATTTACATATTTCATATCATTTAGCTCAAAAAGAGGGAGATATTCTTTCTTTATTTGAGCAATCACTCTATCCTTAAAGTACAAAGTTTGATCATTTAAAGTTAAGAGAAGAAACACCATACAAAAATTTTAAAGGTTAAAATTTAATTTGCCCTACTTTGTCCAATAGTTCTAAAACTATTTATTTTTCTATATTTTGCCCACCCACCCTGAAATCAAGCCTTCGGCTTATGAACTTCGCCCCCCTTGAATCTCCCCCAAAAATCTATAATTTCCTAAAATTTTCATAAGTTATTGATTATCAAGAACTTAACATTATTTATTAGACAAAGCAAATTTGCCTTATAAATGCCCATTTTAAAGAAAGCTGATTTTTTTGCCCTATAAATGCCCTTAAAATACAATTTTTTGTAAAATCTCTTCCCTATTTGTCTTTACATTAACTATAAATAAACCTCTTTTTAGCTTTATCTTAATTTCTTCTTGATAATCAAAAATCTTATTCAAAATTAAACTTCCATTTATTGAATATACTTTAACCTCAACCTTAGATTTATAAGGAACATTTAAAATTATTAAGTTATCTTTGACACTAATTTTAAGCCTTGAAAAATCGGATTTTGAAAATTCTTCACCTTTTGTAGTATTACAAGCATTAGCACCTAAAATTTGAATTTTATCTATTATCCACCCACTATCCCTTGCACTTTGATCTGAATAAAACTTTAATCTCAAATATAAACTATTAGACTTGAAGTTAGTAATGTCAAATGTATCACTTCTAAAATTGCTATTTATACCCCAAAATCTTCTAATAGGAATAAAAAGCTTATTATCATTTGAAAAATCTAAACTTGCGAAATCATAAACATTATCCAAAACATTATAATTTCCTTCTATTCTCCATCTATGAGTAATTATTGCTTCTATATAATCATAGTTTGAAACATTTAAAGGACTTGAAATTCTTACATCTGTATTAAGATTATTGTTATATAATGAGCCTGAAGGGTTTGTTCTTAAATATCCATTTGAAAATACCCACGTTCCTCCATTTACTAACCAATTAGTATTACTATTAAAATCATCATTAAAAATTACCAATTTTTGACCTGCTATAAATTTATAAACATCTTGTGAAAATCCCAAATTATTATAAAAACGAAATTTTATTTTAAAATTTTGGCAGTTATTTAAAGCTTTAAATTTAAAGTTAGCACTAAAACTTCCATAAGGAATACTATTTACATTTCCAATATAAACAATTGTATCTATACCAACAGCATTCAAACTATCTAAAATTGTCATTTTCACATATAAATTATTTATAGGGCTATTAAATCCTAAATTTTGAGCTTTTATATAAATTTTTATAGTATCCAAAGCAAAGCTATATTTAAAAGTGTCAATTTCAATATAAGGTCCTGCTGATTTTACAAGATATAAAAGTGGAAATATATTCTCTCCTACCTGCTCAAGAATTATATTCGTATCAGGTTGATAAAAGTTTTCACCAACTTCAAATGTCCAACCAAGAGCCTTTGGATGTTCATTTGTCGCTCCATATATCCAATCATCTGTTGTTCCATCTGTAACATATAAATTTATAGCTTGAAAGGATCTATAAGCATTATGTCTAAACATTTTCCAAGCGAGTGTCCTATAAGCGCTATCATCAGGTGTAGGAGTAGATGTATAACCCCAAGGCCACAAATTTAAATTTGAATAAGTATGAATATCAACACCTATTGTTGGTTTTACTTGATTAAAGAAATTTCTATATGCTTGACTTTCAGGTTCTGAAAAAGGATAAGGTCCTCTATATATGTCATCAGGTGGATTTGGACTTGAGCCATTACAACATCCCCACATATATCCAAAATTCCTATTTAAATCTACACCATCATAGTTTGTCTCAAAAACGCCATTATTATTATTATCTCTTTTATTCTTTCTCCACAAACCGCTTGAATAACTTTCATTAAATACATAACCATCAGGATTTGTAACAGGAATTATGTAAATATCTCTATTATCAAGAAGATATGTAATTTCAGGGATTTTATTATAGTTTTTTAATAAATAATGAGCAAAGCCTAAGAGAACTGAAACACCGCCAGGCTCTCTTGCATGAATAGCAGAATTAAACCAAACGACAGGCTTTTGGTTATTATTTGAAGATATTTTAATTGCTTTTATTTGTCTATTTTCCCAAGTTAAACCCACTAAAAATGGCTGAGAAACTAAGTTTGGATAATTATTATAAAAATTTTGGATTTCATTCATTGCTTCACTATAAGTATAATAGGGACCGAAGTTTATAAGTGTTCTTAAATCAGAGCTTCTTAATCTAATTTCATTTGGATACAAATTTTTAATTTTATTGTACTCAATTTCACTCACAACGACATCAATATATTTTTTTCTTAAATCAACAGCAGATATGTCATTTATACCAAGAGAGATAATTTTGTCTATATCAGATTTGTCATTTATATATAGTCTTACAATAACCTTATCATCAAAAAGTGAAATTAAAAAGATAAGCATCTTAAAATTTTAAAGGATGTAAAACCATGTAGATTGCATTGTCCAATAATTCTAAAACTATTTATTTTTCTATATTTTTCCCATTCACCCTAAAAATAAGACTTCGGCTTATAAATGCCCATTTTTCGGCAGGGAGTTTTCGCCCCCCTAAATAAACCCCCGATAAAATCAATAATTTCTTAAAATTCTCACAAGTTCTTGATTATCAATCACTTAGCACTATTTATTGGACAAAGCATAAAATAAATAATCTCCTTGGATTTAGACCCATTCTTTGTCTTAAACATGATAAAACGCATTAGTTAGAGGCTCATCTGTAAATAGCAATTTATATCTTATTCCACTTTTTAAAAAACTCTCTCTTATTTCATTAAGCCATTTATTTAATGCTTTTTTGTAGTCCTCCAAATAGTATAAAGTATTTAATGAAATTGATTTATTTGTTTCAGGGTCAAAAAATCTAAATGAGCCTTTATCTTCAATTTCTCTTTCTTGTGGTGATAAAATCTGATAAACAATAATTTCAAACCCTAAATTATTTAAAGCTCTTAAAACCTTAATTGTAGAATTTTTATCAGCTATTAAATCGGAAATTAAAATAATCATTCCTCTTCTTTTCAATTTATTCGCTGATAATAAAAGTGGATTTTCAATATAAGTTTTTCCAGATGGCTTTAAATTATTTAAAATTTTTAAAACTTTGTATAATTGAGTTTTTGTAGAAGATGGATTTAAAATATGCTCAATTTTATCTGAAAATGTAATAAGTCCAAAAGCATCTCTTTGTAAATAAAGGATATAGCTTATTATAGCACATAAATTTTGAGCATAAATGAACTTATTGGGTTTGCCATAATCCATAGATTTTGATATATCTAAAATTAAATATGCTCTTAAATTTGTCTCCTCATAAAATTTCTTTATAAATAATCGCTCTTTGCGAGCATAAACTTTCCAATCAATAAATTTTAAATCATCACCTTTTGTATATTCTCTATGCTCTGCAAATTCAACAGAAAATCCCTCAAAAATACTTCTATGCTTTCCTGAAATATAACCTTCAACAACTTTTTTAACCCTTATATATAAATTTTCAATTTTAAGAATTTCATCTAAGGTCATTTTATCTTCCAAATTGTACTTGGTAATTTTTGAAAACCCATTTCATTTAATGTTTTTTGTAATTCATAATCCTTGGGAACATTTTCAATAATAGTTCCAAATGTAGGTTCTTTATAAAAATCACCACCTTTATCGTCAAGTCTAAAAATTTCACCTGTTCCTGGATCTTTAACATAAATTTTCTCACCAAGTAAATTTGACCAAGCTGTATTTAATTCTGAAACAAATTCATCATTTTCTCTTAATGTTTTTTGCCAATTTTCTGAAATTTCTCTATTTTCTCTTAAATAGTTTCTAAACATTTCTGCTTCTTTTCTTTTTTCCTCAATAATTGCCTGTGTAATTTGGTTAAGTCTTCTATTTTCTTCTGTAAATCTTCTATTAATTTCAGCAACCCATTCGGGATTAAAGTAAATGCTATTTAAAATCGCAACTAATAAATGATGATCACTTACTCTACTTGAAGGAACATTCATCGTTATTAATGTTAGATTACCACTTGAATATGAGCTATAAATATCTTGATAAAATGTTCCAAAACAATATGCAAAGCCATATCTAATTGTATCGTTTCTTACAGCTTTTAAAAATAAGCTATTAGCATTAACATTAGGCGGAATACCGCTTGGTTTTTCATTATCCTTTACATAATCTAATTTCCATCCATTCCAAAAGTAATTAAAAACCGAATTAATACAATCGTTTCTATCATATAATTTTACAAATCCAAAAACCATATTTGAATTTCCATTTATTTTTATAACACTTTGAGCATTATTCATAACACCACTTGCCTCAACACTTAAATTATCCATTCTTAAAAATGTTCCATAAGGGGAAGTTAAATGATAATGAACAGACCAAGACGCTGACCCACTTTTAATAGCACTACCACTTAATTTCCAATTTTCAGGAACAGCTATAAACATATCAGGCATACCTGATGGATCATTTATGATTTCATAACTATAAACAATCCTTTCTGAAACTGGAATAATTCTGAAACTTTTAGCAATTTCTTCAAGTTCATTTAATTTTTGAGGATTTGAATTTTTTGGAAAAATTATCATTGAAACTTTTGATAAATTACTTTCAGAAGTTATGGTTATAATTGATTTATAAACTCCTCCTTTTTCCTCAAGCAAAAGCTCATAAGGAAAATTCATTTCTAAAATAATTATTCTTGTATTTTTTTCATCTTTATAAATTGGCTCTGAAATTATGTACTTTGAAATAATTGATAAAACCTTTTTTGTTGAACCATCTTTATTATCTTTCATAAATCCCGAAATAAAATAATAATTTTTTGAGTTATCGTAAATTCTAAAAATTCCATTACTAACCTTATATGAATAATTTCTAAATGCTCTAACCATAAATCCATTTATCCTATCTACATAAATTCCTTTGCTTTCATATAAGGAATCTAATGGATAATTGGCTTCCTTTGGCATTTGGAATTTTGAAGATTGAGCATTTGTGCTTTGACAAGCAAAAATAAATAAAAAAATTAATCTTTTCATAAGACTTCTAAAAGTTTATAATTTTGCTTTTATAATTTAAGCTTCCTTTTATTTCAATAAAATATATGCCTTTTGGTAAGTTCAATAAAAGTTCAATTTGACTTTTATTAGATTGTAAATTTTTACTAAAAACAATTCTTCCCAAGCTATTGTAAATTTTTATATCATAATTTCCATATATTGGAATTGATAATTTTAACTTATTATCTTTAATTTTAACATAAATAAATTCATTTTCAGGAATAAGTGCTATTGATGTTTGGTCAATATAGTGATTCGGATAATCTGGAATTATTGTGGTTGGCTCTTTTGTGAAATTAAAATAAAATGTCTGAGTTAAAAGTGAATCTATATTTATAGTTGTGTCAATTTGCGTATTGTCTGAAAATTTTATTCTTATTGGATATTTTGGAATTCTAAATTTTGACCAAGTTGAAGGTTGATTTTGATTTACTTTAATGTAAAAATCATAAGTTGAGCCATTGAAATACTTTGAAATTAAAAATTGAAATTGAGGATGACCCGGTTTAAATATCCACTGATTAAAGAAATAGCCAATTGATGTATCTCTATTTTCATTATTTAAAAACTCCTTAATATCATTTTCAAAATCAATAATTCTTGCATAAGAAAATTTTCTCTTGTTTCCGTAGTACCTTAAAGCTTCAAAAAATTTACTATCACCAAGGGCGCTATCGCTGTAAATTACTCTAAATAATAATCTTAAAGCATGTAAGACAGCACTACCTTTGCTATAAGTTATATTTCCATCAAATACATCACCAAGACTTGGACCAGGATTATAAATTGGTTTATTATAATCACCATAATTTAAATATCTATTTATATCGCCATGTATCTGACCCATATATCCCCTTCCACTATAATCACCATAACCCAAATTATCCTCATCATAAACTGCTTCTGAATATGTTGCGAAACTTTCATTTATAAATATATCTTTAAATGTAGCACATGTTACCATATCACCCCACCAATGATGTGCAAGCTCATGAGCACTTAAAAGTTCATAATTTGTTGCTATTGTAAATGTGTTGGTTTGATTTTCCATAGCACCACCAAAGAAACCTTGAAATATTTGAACTTCTGCATACTTTTCATCATAAAATGGATAAATGCCATATTTATTAGAGAAAATTGTAAGTTGGTTTGGCAAATATAATGAAGGATTATTATTGCTTGGACCTAAATAATGATAAATGGGCATAGATATAAAATTATAATTCCACGTTTGAGTTTGTATTGTAAATTGATTTGAAGATGCGAAAACTATTAAATAAGGAGCTATTGGATAGCTTTCTCTATAATGATAAGTTATCCAAGGACCTTCAATTAAGGAATCAATAAGTTTTCCATTTGCTATTGTTTTCCATCCAAGTTTTGTTTTAATTTTAGCATCTACAATCTGAGGTTTTTCATAAGGTAAATCAAAACTTGGCAACCATCTTCTTAAACCAAATGGCTCATTATCAGCATAAACAATGTCATTTTGTTTTAAGTCAAGACCTCCACCAAATGATGAGCCACTTCTATTCGTTATTCCATGATAGTAAATTTCTACTCTAAAACTATCGTTAGGATTTATTGTATATGGAAATTTTACAATTATTAAAGTATCGCCGGGTGTTGAGTATATAAAGCCAGAAATGTAATTTGAATTGTGGAAGAATTTAACCGAATCAATTATTAGGTTATTTTTAACCGTATCAGTCCAATATGGAACAATATAATAACCTTTTATGAAATGAAGATAAATACTATCAGTTGGGTCAATTGCTCTAAATGTAATTTTATTATAAGCATTTAGAATTGGTCTTAAATTTTGAGCATTCTTTACGCTATCTATCCATATGAAGTAATCATATCTTACAACTTTAAAAGTTTTATATTCAACATCTGGCCAGGTATAGGACAGAATTTTGAGTTTTTCAAGGTTTTTTTCAGGAATAAAAGTAAATAGGAAAATCATTTTGAAATTTTAAAGGATAATTTAAAATTTTTTGTACGTTAATACGAAGGAAGATAAAGCTCTAAAACCCCATCTTTTAAATTATAGGCTTTAAATCCCATATTTCTTAATCTAATAGTTAAAGCATAACTTTTTCTACCACTATTACAATATAGAACAATTTTATGAGTTTTCTTGAATTTAAGTAAATTTTTAAAATGTTTTTCAATTTCTTCGGATGGAATATTAATTGAGTTTTCAATTTTAAACTCATTCATTTCATCAGGGCTTCTTACATCAATAACAATAACATTATTTTCTTTAAGCATTTCTTGAAGTTCCTTATAATCAATCTCAATTTTTAAATCTTCTAATTTTTGTTTATATTCTTTAAGTTCTAAAACTCTCTTACATTTTGAACATATTTCACTATTTGAAGGCATAGAACATATTGAGCAAGCTTTAATATCTTCTAATTCTTCATTTAAATTCTTCTCATATATTGGAATAATTTTTTTTCTAAAAATTGAAAGAAGTCTAAATTTAATGTCAGGTTGTGTTTTCTCTAATTCATCAATCCAATTTTTAATTTGTTTTATTGTTGTTATTTCTCCATGAGGGCAAGAACATTCTTGAACGGGAAGTTCATTTAAGCTAACATAATATAAATCTTCAATTTCTGGTGTAGTTATTAAGGGTTTTATTTTTCTTGGATAGCCATTTAAAAGTGGTTTTAAAACTGGTTTTAATTTTCTTATTCCTTCAAGATCACCATTTAAAAATAGAGACATCATTGTAGAAACTGTATCATCTAAATTATGCCCTGTTGCTAATGCGTTAGCATTCACTTTAACCGATAATAATGTAAATATATTTCTTTTTATTGTTCCACAAACAGAGCACATTTTATCTTTATATTTTGTAATTAGAAAGTCATCAATTGTATAACCTTCTTTCTCTTTAAGATTGTATATTTCTAATGGAATTTTTAAATCTTCACAGAGTTTGATAACTTTCTTTTCAAGATGGTCAGAATAGTACTTAATTCCAAGATTTATATAAAAAGCAAATATATTTTGATCCTTAAAAGCCATTTTAAGGGCATGTAGTAATGCAACACTATCTTTGCCTCCTGAAACAGCAACTGCAATTCTCTCATCTTTATTGAACATCTTAAATTCTTCAACAACTCTTTTGATTCTACTTATAAAGAAATCATTAAAACATCCTTGACATAGCTTTTGCTTCGCATATCTAATTTCAATAATGGCACTATTTTTTCTACATCTAGAACATTTTCCAATAGGTTCTAATTTTAATTTTATTCTCCCAATTCCACATTTACCATAAAAAATTTCCATAAGTTATAAAATTTTAAAGTTTAAAAATTAAGATTTACTGCATTGTCCAATAATTCTGAAACTATTTATTTTTCTATATTTTCCCCACCCACCCTTAAATTAAGCCTTCGGCTTTAAAATGCCCATTTTTCGGCAATGACTTAACATTAGAATAAGGCTTAGGCTTTCGTTGCCTTCGATGAATCCATAAATTCTTTCATCTCCTTAATTACCTCTTCCTTTATAGATGGTTTTATTTCTTTTTTTGATTCTTCAATGTCATCTTCTGTAATTTTTTCTCTTTCATTATGAATTGCTATTTCTTTTGCTACCTTACATAATTGATATATATCAGCTCCACAATAATAAGGCTCAGAATTACCTTCACCATAAATATGTTTTGACAACTCTCCTAATAGAATATCTATGTATTGATTAAAATCAATGTTTTGTTTTTCATCCCAATAATTTTTTAGTTGTTTTTCCAAAATTTGTCTTACTTGCTCCTTATTTGGTGGTGGAACATAAAATACACTATCAAATCTACCTGCTCTTAAAAATGCGGAATCTATCATTTTAGGTTGATTTGTTGTCATAATTACAAATATAAGATTTTTGCTACTTTCATATTCAAAAACTCTACTCCATTGAGAAAGCAAAGTAGGGGTTATTCTTTGCATTACAGAGGAAGTTTGCTCTTCTCTTTTTCTTAAAATCCATTCCGCTTCATCTATAAATAAAACCCCTCTTTCCGATGATAAAAGTTCTTCAAATATACTTTCAATTCTTTTTTCTCCCTCTCCAGGATAACCACTTATGTGATGTGCTTTTATTTCAAAATACTTACCCCCAATTTCATTAGCAAGAGCTTTTGAAAACATCGTTTTACCTGTTCCAGGAGGTCCAAATAATAAAATTCCATATTTTGGATTGTGATTTAATTTTTCAACAAGCCCTTTCCATCTCTCCCAATTCATTAGACTATTTTTAAAGCTTATTTTCCTTTTAATGTAATTTTTAAGATTATCAAGACCTGCAATATCATCAAATTTTATTTCTGAATCAGGTTTAAATAAACAAGCATTTACAATTTCATCAAATTCTTTTTTTGAAATAATTCGCTTTCCCGGGTTATAATAATAATCTTTAATTTTAAAAGCAATTTGGGGATGCTTACTTTGAATTAAACTTAAATTAACATCAAATTTTATACCAGTTTCTCTAAATTTAACTCTAAAAGGGAAATTAACTTTATCATTATAGTATCCAAAAATAGCATTTTTATCATCAAAATATCCATCATCTTCTGCTTCATAAACACCTATAATTCTAAAATCCTTCTCTTCTTTAACAATAAGTATAAGCTTATCACCTTTCTTTACATCTTTAAGATATTCGTTATTATCAGCAAAAATTCCGTATTGAAAAACTTTTTCAATAGTATAAGAAGTAGCAACTGTTATATAGTATCTTTCTTTACCCTCTTCTATTTTCAATCTTTCCATACTTTATCCTCCTTTTTTAATAACTAAAACTAAATTTGTTCCTATAAAGTCCTGATTTCCTTGTGGTTCTTTAAAATCATAATCGTTTTGGTTTTTTATTAAAAATGAAACAGAATTTATATTTTTATCACTTTCACATCCAAGCCAAAGGATAGTTCCTGGTGGAAATGCTCTTTTCGTTTTTATTCCAAGATTTTTTGAATTTATTCCAATTATACTATAATTTGAAAAGCACATTGAAATAATTTTAAATCCTTTTATTTTTGGAGTTTTACTATCAAAAACGCCATAACTTAAAAATAAAACTTTAATTTTATCACCTTGTTTAATTTGAATTTTTTCAGGTAGTTTAAGCTCATTCTTCAGATAGTTTATAAAATCATTCTCTTCAACCCTATATCTTACATTTCTCATTTCACCGCCAAGTTTTAAAACTTTTGGCTCATTATTGAAAAGTTCAAAAATTTTATCTTCATCATTTAAATTAGCTTTTTTAAGTTCCTCGCAAGAAAAGTTAAATTCTACCCAAAAAACAAAGCTTATGCCCTCTTCTAATTGAAGGAGCTTTATTCTATAAAGTGCATCTTCCTCTCCTCCGACAGAATATAAAGAAGGATTTATTTTAATCCCTATTCTTTGGTCATATTCAAAAATATCCTTTGTTTTTAAAATATGTTCTTTTTCTATCTCTTGATTATTTATCCAAGCTTTTAGTCCTTCAATTGATATAAAACCTTCAAAAGGTTCAATTTCTTCATCACCTTTATAAATGGGAAGTTTTTCTATTTCTTTTGGTTTATTTGTATTTTCATAGCTAAATAATTTGAAAGATGAGATTTTAGGCTCAATAATGAAGAAATTTTCAATAACTTCCTTTTTCCTTTCTCCATATATATTCTGTGGTTTTGGAAAATAGATTTTTCCATCTTTTTCAATAAAAGGTCCATAAACTGCTTTGAGAATTCCTGAAACATTAATTCCTTTTTGAGCATAAATTTTTGAGCATATAGCACCTGCAAATGTTGTAGGATGAGGTGGAAATATAGATTGAGCAGATTCTCCAACATTAAAAGGTTTCCCACTTCCAAAAAACAAAACATCATAAGGTTTTATTGTGAATTTGAGCATGTTATACCTCCTTTGGGTAAATTTTATCTATCAGATTATGCCTTTCAAGAGATTCCATAAAACCATCAAGAGCTTGCCATATATTTTCTGTATTTTCTGGATCTTCTGTAAGATTTACTATCACATTTGAAAAAACAAGCCTTGAATTAACAGGCATAAATGTAGATTTCATAACTATAAAAAGTCCTTCATAACCACTTTCACTTTGAATAATTTTTATCATAAGAGGAGATGCTCTTCTCAAATTGTCGTTTCCTAATTTAAGATGAACCATACTCCCTCTATTTAAACTTGAAAAATAAAAATTCAAAGGAATCCCAAAAATTGCTCTTTCAAAAGTTGGATCATTCACTCGTATTCCTTGTAGTATCTTTTTAGCATTATCATAATCAGGCGGTCCATAACTTCTATAAGCCATTAATAAAAACCCCATAAAATCAAGTAAATCTTTCCAATTACTTACATTATTTCCACCCCAAGAATTTTTAAGATATTTTCCTTGTCTTCCTTCCTGAACCTGTGCTATCCAATTTTTCCAATTACTAAAATTATCTTTTTGAATTTGATAAATCTCAAAATTATCAAATAGATTAGGAATATCTTTTCTTGGTTGGTTCAAAATCTTCTTTATTTCATTTAAATTGTTATTTATCCAAGTCCCCAAATCTCCACTTGGAACAAAATTCAAACCATAGCAATTATTAGTTATATCCTCATAATCTTCTTTACCATCTTCCTTAATTTTCTTAATTTTTATTTCTTTTATTCTTATTGAGCCAAAACCTCTTCTGCTTCTACTTCCAAAATTTCCTAAATTAAAAGCAAACCATAAAGCACAAAAGAATTTTTTAATATCTTCTTCATTAGCTTTTGGATGAAAGGAGATGCTTATTTCAAATGTTTGATTTTCTTTTATATATTCTCTTCTTGGTTTGTCTTGCTTTTCATTAAATCTTTGATCAAGTGAAAATCCTATATAGTTTATGCCTTTATCTTGTCTAACCCTTCCTTCATTGTCAAAATCCTTTGAAAATTTATTCTTTTGAAGTTCATCAAAACCTTTTATAAAAATCCTCACCAATCCCTGATTTGACTTTTCACCAGCCCATCCAAAAAGCCTCTTTTCATCTTCAATAGAGCCACCTGCAATTCTAAACCACCATCTCAAAAGCCCATTTATAGATTGAGTTCTTAACTCTGCTTGCTGATTTGCTCCCCCCATAAATAAAGGAGTTATGACTTTACATTTTAAAGAAAAAGTTCTCATCATACTTTAAAAATTTTAAAGCGCTTCATAAGTAATTTTTAAGGACGGATATTAAATCTTTTCTCTTTCCATTTAGCTGGTATCTAAAATATAGTTTATTGTCTTTTTTTCTTACTTCGGTTATATTTCTTTCAAATCCCGAATGGGCAATAAAATGCCTTTCAAAATTCCCTCCTTTACTTTGAGGATAGTCATAGTATTTTCCTAATTTTTTCCATTCTTCTTTAATTATTCTTGATTTTCCATCTTGACTTTTAATTTCATATTCCAAAATAGGAACAAGCGAATCTAAATTAAAAATTTTATAAATACTCTTTGACAAAAATTTTTCCTTAATTTCGTCTAATGCTACACCTTCTTGAAAATTATATTCTCTAATGTTATTACTTTCAAGCACTTCAACAATACCTGCGTAAAATCCCAAAGATAAAATAATTTTTAAATAATTGTCTTTTGAAAGAGAAGGTGATTTTTTCCAATTTTCTGAAAGCTTGTTTTTAATCTCTTCAATAATTTTTCTAATAGAAGCTATAATTTTATCATATTCATCATATCCAAAGTGATACAAGACTAATGGTGTGTTATTTTTTATAGCAGAATACAGAATTAAAAAATTTTCAAGAAGTTTATACAATTCATTTTCTTTTTCCATCATATCCATATCATATTTACCAATAGGTGAAGAAAAGAAAACTTTAAATTTAAGTTCTTTAATGTAAATTTTAAATTCCTTTGCTGATGAGCCTAAAATTGGATCAGAAAAAACAATATAAACTTTGGGTCTAAAACTTTTATTTTGCCAATTTAAAAGTTTGGAAAATACTGAAAAGTGCCTTATAGCTTCAAGCATAGCAGAAACATATATGTTATGACCTGATGAAATATCAATATAAAATTCATTTTCTTCATTCTTCTTTTCTAATAACCTTTCAACCATATCACAAAAAATAGCCAAAACAATATCATCATAAGTTCCTTCAAATTTTTCCTTAATATCAAAAAGTTTATATTCTCCGATTGAATGAATAACTAAAAAATCATCGGCATATTTATTATGAGGATGCTCTTTTAAAACCTCCTTTGGATTTTCTAAATAATTGCCTATTTTTTGGGAAATAATTTTGGAAAATTCATCATTATTATTTAAAGCAATTTCATTATATACGATACTAACAGGATAAATAAGAATAAGTTTTGTTTGTCCTTGGAGATAGTTTTTTAAGGAGATTGATGAGAGCTTTGATTTAAAATTTTTACCATCAATAACGAAATTTATATCTTCATTATAATTCCTGTCAAACCTTCCGATTTGATAAATAAACTTCATATTTTAACCTCCTTTATCTCATAATTTTCAAGACCTTTTAAAAATTCTTCAAATTCCTTAAATCTATTCCATTTCTCCCAAACTAAAATTACACCAAAATAATTACCTTTTTCCAATTTTTTAATTTGAATAATTAAAGGTGAAACTTCTCTGTCTCCATAAGGCCTATAAGCAATTCTATTAGTTTTTAATTGATTTTTCATCTTTCTATAAAAATTATCCCTTAAATCATTCATAGCAGACTCCCAAGAATTCCAAAACTTACCTTTTGGTTTTATAAGGTAAATTTTAGTATTTGAAATGCTCATAAAGTTATTTGGCTTATTACTACCTCTTAAATTCTTTATTTTGACCCTTATTTCATTACTCAAACTTTCAAGTGTATCTGATTTTAATTTGAAATTTTCAATCTGAAAACTTCCAAAACCTCTTCTCCACCTTGCTCCTATTCCTCCAAAAAGAGATAATAACATTAAAGAATTTTCAAGTTCATTTTGATATTTAAAATGAGGAAAGAATTTAAAGGAGATTTCAAAATTTTGATTTGGTAAATATGCAGAACGTTTTATTTTATAATAATCATTTCTTGCTCCATTTTGTCCTTTTTCTCTTCTATCATTCATACATAAATAAGCATCCCCAATGTTCTGAGGGAAATTTAAAATTCTCATATAAAACAAACAACCATTTTCAGTTGAGCCAAAAACTTCATTTTCAAATTTTCTTAATTTATCAACATCTAAAAAACTTGATTTATAAAATCTAAACCACCATCTTAACATTCCTTTTATTGAAGAGCTTCTTAATTCTACTTTATTTTTATCAATTCCTGCAATTATTATTGGTGTTATAACTTCAAATTTAATCATACTCTAACCTCCCCTGCTATTTTCCTACAAATTAAAAGCAAATTAGCAAAGTTGTAAATATCAAGCTCATTAAACCATTTCAAAATCTCCTCTTCAAAGAACTTTTTAATTACATTTTTATCTCCAACCTTTCTGAAAAATACTCTTTCAAGTTCTGATTTTAGAATTTCTCTTATTTTTGAATTGTTATTTTTATCGTAAAGCTCCTCAACAATTTCAAAATAATCATAAGGAAATCTTGAAGATATTTCTTCATTTTTGAATTTACAAATAAGCTCATCTATAAATCCAAAAAGCTCCCAATTTCCACCGCATTCTCTTGGCTCACCACCATGACTTAAAAATCTCAAACAAAAAGCATTTTTTCCATAATGTTTTTTTGCCTTCTTTTCAGCATTATTCACTTCTTCTAATGCAAGATATAACGGGTATTTATGATGAACAATAACAATTCCAGCACTCATTGAAGCTTTTGGACTTAAAACTTCTTTAAATTTCTTTTGTAAATCATAAGCACATTTTAAGACTTCTTCAATTGGCAAAAATGCCAAAACATCATCTCCTCCTGAATAAATAAGCTTTCCATAATGCTCATCTTCTACAATTTTTCTAACCTCTTCAAGAGCAAATTGAGATAATTTTCTACTAAATGCTTGGTGAATTGACGGAGAAGTCGGATGTTTTGAGCATAAAATTTTTTGAAGACTTTCCTTATCTTTTCCTTCCGAAAATCGTATTAAAGCATCTTTTACTTTTGAGTGAATAGTATTTTCTATTTTTGGATTAAATTCACCTCTTAACCATTTGCCCATATTGTCTCCATCCATTTGTAAAATGGCATAGTATTTTGAGGGATTGATATTTAAGTCATTTAAAAGTTCTCTTAACTTCTCCAAATTCTCTAAAAACTCCTTTAACTTCTCTGATTCGTTTTCCTCAAATTGAATTCCATATTCTTTTTCAAAGTATTCTTTTCTATAAGTTTCCTTCATAAGAAATTGTCCGTCAATATCATAAAGAGGATCACCTTTTAATTTTGGAACTGAAATAGAAAATATTCTCTTTCTCTCTAATTTATCCTTCAACGGCTTAAAAATACTATTGGCAAATTCCTTTTTAAGCTTTTCCTCTAACCTTCTCTTTTCTCCAATACTTGCCATTTCAGAAGTTGAAGGAAATTTTATCTCATCAGATAAATTAAGCTCATATTTTATAATCCTTGAAAATAATCTTTTTGTTAAGCAAACACCACAAAGTTTTTCACCTTCTTTTAAAAAAACTTTATTTGATTTTGATAAGTTTTCCCATATCTCATCGTTTTTTGCTTTGTAATTATTCCAATCTTTTATTTTCTCATCAAGCTTTATTTTGCCATCAGGTGTTTTCCATTTAGAACTATCAGTAGCAAACCACAAAATCTCAAACTCACCACAAAGATGACATTTTTCACCTGGTTGTTCTAACACTTTAAAATCTCTTACACTTTTCCTTGCTCCAAGAAGCTTTTCAGTAAGTTCTAAAAGTAATGAATAAGCAGAACCAACATTAGCAGGTTTATAATAGGGATGATTAACTATTTGCTCAATTGTTTTATATAAATCATTTTCACTGAATAAAGCTCTATAATCCTCAAGAACAGGAAAAACATATTTCATCTTATATTCTTCACATGCTTTCTCATATTCTCTTTCATCTTGAAAATCCTTCTTTGAAGGTGGTTTGGGAATTGGATTACTACTCCAAGGCATTATAACCCAATAAACTTGAAAGTATGAAAGAAGATGTTTTTCTATATCGTTTTTTAGATTTGGGTTTAGATTTAGGCTTTGAGAGGAACTTTTTATTATTTCATCATATACTTTTTGAGCCAATTCTTTTAATTTACTTCTAAATTTTTCTTCACATCTTTCAGCTAAATTCTTATCATAAGGGATAACTGCTAAAAACCTATTTGGTAAATTGGCAATTGTGAGTTTTTCTTCTGAATAAGCATTATCAATAAACTTTCTAAACCAACTTTCGTTTCCAAAACGGCTACGAAGTAGGTCTCTAAAAGTTTGATTATTAAATTTCAATTCACAAAGCCATCTATCAATAAGAGGTTGTCCAAAAAGATTTGGAAATATAATAACATCAGGTCCAAGTTCTTCATCTTCAACTAAAATTTTCATACTTTCCCAAATCAAATAAGAAAGCATATAGCTTCCTGACCATAAATCAGATGTCTTTCTTGCTTTTGAAATGAAACTTTGAACAGGTCCAATTGTAAAAAGTAAAAAGGCAGGACTTGGTAAAGCTGAAACAATAGCAGATGTTTGAACCAAATGGTCATAAATAGAATGATTTGGTGCTCTTGAATCAGCAGGATGTTTATTTATTTCGGGGAAAATTTCAGGATAAAATCGCCACAAAAATAAAAAGATAAATTTTGCTCTTTCATCAGGGCTTGGAAAAGACAATCCTCCTAATTCATTAAATAAATTCTGAACTTTTACTTCATCAGGAGTTTGAATTGGCTCTTTTCTTTCAGAGAAAATGTCTATAAATTCGCTTTTGTCATAATTTACTTGCGATTCAGTTTCAAATTGCTTTTCTTTGCTTTGATCTTGAAATTGAGGTTTCACTATTATTCTACTTTGAGCAGAGGAAAGCTTATCAGCAATAATAACTCTATTTAATTCATCATATGTAAAAGTCGTTTGTAAAACCTTATCAAAAAGCTCTTGTGCTTTCTCTTCATGTTCTTTTATACTAACAGCCTTATAAGGCGGGTCGTGAAGAATTGCTTTTAGTTTAAGTTTCCAATACATAATTCACCTCCTTTTAAATTTTTGGTAAATCATCAGTTATATAAGCCTCTGCTTGACTTCTGTAATTATCATAAATCCTGACATATATCTCCCCATTTTCTTTTTTTAGCTCAATTGTATTATATTCAAATCCCGCATGAGCAAAAAAGTTTCTTTTGTCAACCTTTTCTGTTTTTCCACTTTTAATAACAGCATTATAAACTTGATATTCATTATTTAAATTTTGTAAATCCTTTACATCCTTTATTTCTTTGTCAATTCTGTTGCTTTCAACTGACAATTTTCCAAAAACCTTATTCTTTAATTCTTCAATTTTACTTAATGGAATATCAGTCAATTTATTAAATCCAAACTTTTCCAAAATTGAGCTAACTAAATAAGCCTTTGAAAAATTAGCAAAGTTTTCTGTATATTTAAGCTCTCTTAAAACTTCTAATTTAACTGAATTTTTTAGCTTAATGTTTCTTTCAAATTCTTTTGATATTTCGTTTATCTTGAACTTAACATTTGAAGAGCAAGGCATATAACTTAATATAAAAACAGGAAGAGCAAAATAAAACGAGCCAAGAAAAACTAAAATTTCTTCTTTATTATAAGAAAGATTATAAAGAAAATTAGAGATATAAGAGCCAAACTCTCTCATATCTTGCTCACTTGAAAAAGGCTCAACAGGTCTTTTGTCAATATTATAAACAGCAATTCTTGGCAAAATTTTAACATTTTCAATAACATTTATATTTAGCGATGTTATATTTTCAACAAAAGGATCTGAATTTAAAACCTTCAAATCTACATCATAAACATAAGCTAAAATTTCAAGAATTTCTCTTAATGCTCTATAAGTTAAAATTGTTGTCCAATTTATCCCATGAGTAGCATCAAAAATTACCTCAATTTTATTATTTATCTCTAATTCAGTAAAGAAAAAAGAAAGTTCTTTAAAAACATCATAATAAAAATCCATAGCACTTCCTAAAAACTTCATTTTACTAAATTCTCCAAATCCATAAGAAATTATAATTTTGTCAGGAATAAAACCCAATTCTTTCTGACAGAAATTAAATATTAAATTTTCGGCACATTTTTTTATATCATTATAAGAAGGATTTTTAAAACCATAAACATAAGCATCAGCTAATGTATCAACACTCACAATAATTATTTTATCGGGATTTTCTAATTCTTTTATTAGTGGTAGTGGATCTTTTAACTTTTTGCCATCCGATTTTTTTCTACCCTTATACACATACTCCACATCTTTCCATCCAAAAGGATTTCCCCAAGGTGCTATTAAAACCTTCATCCCTCACCTCCTGTATATACAACATCAAAAACTTTAACCTCTTTTGTATTTGTTGAAACATAAACAAAATATCTATCATAAGTTGATGAAAAAAATGCTCCTGCTATGCTTTGAATTTTTTGTCCTCCTGTTGTTTCTATCAAAATTTGACTATCTTTTAATCTTTTTTCTTTTAAACATTTAAACCCTTCTTCTATTGCTTTTATACTCTCTTCAAGATTTTCAAAATCAATAGCATCTTTATGAGAAATTATAGTAATATCCTTGAAAAACTTTTTAACAAGACTTTCAAATTGTGAAATTTGATAATAAGAGCTTTTGCTTCCAATAACATAAACATATTTTATTAAAGAGTATTCCTCTAAAACTTTCAACTGCATTTCCCAAGGACATTTATTAGAATTTTTATCCCAATTACTTAAAAACATAATCAAACCTTTAATATCTTTTGGTTTAACCTCCTTAACCGAAAATGAAAATTCAAAATTTTTGAGATAAAGCCAACCTATTAAAAAAACACTTAAAGAGAAAGAAAATTGAATAAATGTTAATAAACTATCTCTATCATCAAAAACTTTCCAGAATAAAAGAGCAAATAAAAAAACATTAATGACAGAAAAAGCTAAACTTAAAAGTGAAACCATTTCAGGAGAAATTTCAAAAGAATCGCTTTTTATTGAAATTCCAAAAACAACCATAATATAAAGGAACAAAATAATTAAAGAATAGCCCAATATAACCACCAAAAAAACAAGTTTAAACAAAAGTGAAATAGAAGTTAAGATAGTAATTAAAACAGCCAAAATCAAGATAAAATCATTTAAAAATTTTCTAAAATTACTTCCAATAAACCAAAACGACAAATTAAAAATTGGAAAAAGTAATGAAATAAAAAATAAGAAAAGGCTAAACTTACTAATAATTCCACTCAAACCATCAGCAAACCAAGAAAGTGAAAGAATAAAAGCTAATGCAATTATAAAAGTTGAAAACTTTTTAATTCTTCCTAATTGTTTAATCAAAAATTCCATAACCAAGCCTCGTTTTTGCTCCTATTCCAAATTCTGTTAAGGCGTCTTTAAGCCAATTTTTGACATTTTTTGGAAACTCATCATCTCTTAAAATCTCTTCTGCTCCAAAAGATAATTTAGAAAGGTTATCAATCCATTCTTTTATTATTTCTTTTGCTTTTTTGGGAAATTCATCATCTCTTAAAATCTCTTCTGCTCTATATTTATCAAACAAAACATTAAAGCAAAAAGTAATGCCTTTTTTAACAGTTAAAAATATAATTGGATTCGGATTTTCCCAATCTCCTGGAACTTGATTTTTAGTATAATATCCTTGATAATGAGGTGTCATAACATCAAGTTCAAAAATTCCTTCATCTTTCTGATTAGTATTATTATTTTGATTATTCTTATTATCTTGAATTTCAGGATAGGCATCAAGGAAAACCAAAAGTCCCTTAAAATTTTGAGTTCCAAATAGAAGCTTATGTTTTAAAATATCTTCGCTATCGGAATTTGAAATTTCATCGTCGTAAAGATGTTTTTGAAGTTTTTCTATGTCTTCATCTAATTTTTTATTTTGTTTTTCAACAATTTCCCAAAAACTAACCATTCTAACTACACCCTTTAAAGCACTTGCAGGAATATAAGGAATTCCAAAAATATGATGTAAAGTTAATGAAGTTTCAAGAACATGCCCTGCTCCAAGACCTACAACAAGACGAGAAGCAGTTTTGAATTGGTAATCATCTAAAATAATTTCATATTGCTGATTTTTAAGGTTTTCTTTTTGTTTTCTAATTCTGTCTTCAAAAATCTTTGAAAAATGTTTTATCTTCCCATAAAAGATTTCAGGTTGATTTCCTTGAAATTTGGATTTTTCAACTACTTTATTCAAAAATATTTTCTTACTATCTCCTCCAATAGACTCGCCTTTCAAACTAAACCAAATTTTGTTTTTTTTCTCTTTTGTATCTTCTATTATGGCCTCAATAACAGGTACATACTTTTGAAAGAGCAAAGATATTGAATCAATAATATCAATGTTTGAGCTTTTCCAAGCCTTATCAAAAAAGTCTTCTTTAGCCCTCTCTTCTTTATCATCATAACTAACTATACGATTAAAACAAAACCCTTTATTCCCAAACCAAACCTTACCCTCAACCTTAAATCTTCTTCCATTCATTTTTTACTCTCCGCTACATATTTTAAAATTACTATTTCAAGAGCCTTATAAAATGGTTGTTTATTTCCCGTGCTTTGGTAATGCCTATAGGAAGCATAAATTATTTCTTCAAAATCAAAATGATGAAACCAAAACCAAGGGAAATAACGCCATGGACGATAATCAAAATAATATCTTAATTCGACAAAAAATTCCAGCAAATCCCCTTTTCTTAAATGATCCAAAATTTCAAGAACTAAATAATCTTTATGAAAACCCCTTAACCAAAAATAACATCCTTTATATTCGGCACTTTGCCCGTTAATAAACTCAAAAACTTCACTATTTCTATAATGTAATAAAGCAACAGCATTAGCAATACTTTCCTCAATAACTTCACCATGAACACTATTTTTACTATCTAAATAAGCATGAACAAGCTCATGAATTAGAACAAATGGAAATAACTTATCACTCTTTATCCTTTCAGGACAAATATAAATTGAAGAATTTATATAACAAGCTAATGCTGAATAAACCTTTGTTTTACACCTTTGTAATCCTTCCCAGATTTCTCCTAAAACTTTATCTATATTTTCAGAATTTACCTCTTTAGGAGGATTTTTCAAAGAATCTAAGCAGTCTCCTTCATCATCATATCCCTTTCTTGGAGGACAAATTTTATCCATAGTTTCTTCATTTACAAGATAAAATGAAAGCTTTGGAACAACACTGCCAAGATATGTTAGCCTTTGAAAAGTTTTCTCAAAAAGCTCCCTTCTTACTACAACCTTGCTATCTATATTCTCTATCTTCATGGCTCTTCCTCCTTTTAAAAAACTAAATTTCTCAAAATAAACTTACCTTTGCTTGTTATTTTCAATCTATAAACTTCTTTATCCCTTTCAATATCAACAAGACCATAAATTTCAAGCCTTATTAGTTCATCATTATATTTATTAAAAAGGTTTTTAGCATCTTCTCCACTTATAACTTCTTCTTTTGATAATGTTTTTAAAATTTCTATTTCTTTCCCCTTTGGCAAATAAAATAGTTTAGGAAGAAAAACAACTTCATTAAATTCTTCATTCATATAATATATATCGCAATTAAGTAAAAATCCCGCTAAGGCACAAGTTATAACATGTGCTTTAAGCCCTCCTGTTGGATTAAAATAAACATAATATCCTTCATTCAACTTCTTATTAGCAATTGAAATTAATCTATCTAAAAGTTCAACTATTCCTTTTTTAAATTCATCCTTTGCATATTCTTCATCAAATTGAGCCTCAAAGAAATACCCTGAAACTTCATAAGGATTATAAAGTTTTATACCTATTTCTTTTAAATAACTTTCTATTGCTCTTCTTGCAAGCTCATTTGAATTTGTATTTGTTCCAAAAAGATAAACTTCAATATTATCGTAATTTTTGCCTTCAATAACCCTTAAAAGTGTGTTTAACTCAGCACAACTTTGCCTTGGATTTTGTCTTATAAAGTCTTTGAGTTTTTCAATTGTTTGAGGATTTTCCAAAAGAAGCTTCCATTTATTTTCATCAGCAATTTTTATATCACTTTCAATGACATTTTTTCTTTGAGCATTTGTTATAAGTGAAACCCCCGTGCTTACTATGTGAAACTCCTTCATAATTTAACCTCCTTTTTAACTTTTTTGAACCTTTCTATAAGGTTTTCTTGTAAAACACTTTCAAATTCAGAAAGCCATTTTAAAATATAATTTTCATTTATTTTTTTGTTTTTCAAGAGAATTGACTTTACATCTTCTAAATCCCTTTCTCTCCCTGCTATAATTTTGTGAATTATCAAATCTTCAATTGAAGCATAATTTACTTTAACTTCGTCAACTTTAATTTTTTTTACTCTTTTTAATGCTTCCTTTTCGTAATTTGAAAACGAGAAAATAAAGTCAATTCTAATTTTAGTTTTTTCGTCAATAGTTGGAAGAACCATTGTTTCTTCAAGGAATTTTTTATAATTCTTCGGAATAATTTTTAAGTTGAGTTCTTTTATAATTTTTTTTAATTTTTCAAGACCATTTATATCTAATCCAATTGTAATATCAATATCTTTGGTCATTCTTGGTTCTCCATAAATTAAAACTGCCTGTCCACCAATAATCATATATTTTATCCTATTTTTCTTTAAGGCTCTTGCTAAATTTTTTATTAGCTCCTTTAATTCCATTTATCGCCCTCGCATATTTTATATCAATTTCAATACCTTTGAGAATATCATTTGTAGGGAATTTACCAATTTCCTTTGCGAATTTATAAAGTTCATTAAGTATAAAAAACTTTTCCTCAATATCAATTTTTGAATTTTTTATAAGTTCTTTTTCAAAATTTTCAAGAAGTTTTTTATTTTTTATCATTCCTCTATTTCCACTTCAACTATTCTTTTAAGCCAATTGGCAATTGCTAAAACTTCCATAGTCGCAAGACGAAGGGTTTGAAAGTCAGTATTTACAAGCTCTTCAAGAGCATCACTCTGAATAATTTTTCTTTTTATTAGCCATTCATTAACCACTTTATAAACATCCTCTCTTTCTTTCTTTGACTTATAAAAAGCAAGCGTGGGAATAAGTCCATTACTAACAACAAAAGAAGGAAGCCTTTTAGCGCCAGTTTCAAATTTATCAATTTTATCTTTATTATTTGTTTTTTTTATTTTCCTGACCTCCTCAATACAAAAATATGCCCTCTCCTGTTCAAGCGTTTTTATCATGTTTGACCTCCTTTTACTTTTAAACTTTTCATAATTCACCCTCCTTAACCATTTTTTTAACTTTATTTATAAAGTTTTTCATTTCTTCTAAAAAATCAACCATGTTTTTTAAGTCTTTCTCTTCTATGCGATAATATTCGTGAGCTATTAAATTTCGTAAAAAAACAACTCTCTTCGCTTTTTCTAATTCTTCCTTATTGATAATACCATTTTTATTAAGAATTTCAAAAATTTCCGAATATGTAGAGTGCTTCTCAAACCTTAATATATTTTCTTCAATCTTCATTTATAATACTCCTTTTCATGGCTTCAAAGCTTCTTGCCCTTTCATGAAATTCCTTTAAAACCTTAAATTTTATTTCCAGCAAAATTCTTTCATCTCTGACATATAACTCCTTTCCAAACTTAAAAACTTCAAACTTTATATGTAAAGGTAATCTATGAAAAAGAACCATGTCAAGTTCTTGGGAATACATACTACCAATTTCGCATTCGTCTTTTTCATTAGGATTTTTTAAAATTACGCATATATCAATATCAGAAAGGGGATTATTTTCTTTCTTAGCATAAGAACCAAAGAGATAAATTGCTATAACATTCTTATTCTTTCTAATTTTTCTTAAAATTTTATCTAAATTTTCAATTTTTACCAACATTGCTTTGTTGATGATTAGCACTTTGTCCAGAAGATTGTTTATTACCCTCGTTAAACTTAACCCTTACATAACCTTTTCCTGTTGTCTCATCTCCTCCGAGTTGAAGAAGGGAATTGTCTAAAAGGTTTCTAAATTGTTCTAATATATCTCTTTTGTTTTGGGAATCGGCCACAAAATAGCCGTTCTCATAAGATTTCTTCATTCTCTTTTCAATCTCATCCTTTATTTTATTAAATTCTCTCTCTAATCTTGAAGCTTTCTCTTTGTCTTCCTTATTTTGAGATTGTTTTAAATTTTCAATCTCGCCTTTTATTTGAATTTTAGCACTATTCCAATCTATTCCACTAACATAAGTTTTTAAAAACTCATTATATAGTTCTTTCTCAATTCCAAAATATGGGTCTGTTATAAAAATTAAGGAATAAAAAACACTTTCAGAAGGAATTAACTCCTCTGAAAATAAAGCCCCTTCTTTAACAGTTCCTTTTGTCTGGTCTATTCTTATTCTTGTTCTTATTTCAACTGCATAATTTACAAAATCTCTAAATACATTATCGGAAACAATAGCAAGATGATTTTCAAGATTTAAATCATTTTGATGCACAAATCTTTTTAAGAATTCAGCTAATTCTTTGACTTCATTTTTAACTTCTGCTTTAAAAACAAATTCTTCAAGAGCAACTTGATTATTATCTATCCTCAAAACACTGCTATTTGAAACTAAAACTTTATCATCTGAAACATCAAAAATTTGAACATTTAAGCCAATTCCAATTGCCTTCAAATCCTCCTTAAACCTCTTTAAAACAAATGGACAAGTAATCCAAGCAAAAACCCCCTTTACAGACCTAACAGGATAAAGTAAAATTTTAGCATCAGTTATGCTTATACAACTTGCGAAATCAGAAGAGCCATCCTCTGGACCGAAAATTGTTTCAACTTTATCCTTATCATTCCACACTCTTGAAGCCAAATCCCTTATTACCCCCTTTATTCCACTTGACCAAAGAACTGGAAAAGAAGTATGTCTTTCTCTTTGAACAGGCAAATCTACATAACTTACACTTTGACCTGCTCCCATATGTATAGGTGTTTCCGCATAGAATGTCAAAATCGCACTTTTCTTATACATCTCATTTCACCTCCTATTTTAAAAAAACACCAAATTTTAAACCTCATTTTAAAATTTTAAAAACTATGAAAAATCAATAATTTTAAAAATAGAATTTAAAAAACTATTGAAAATACTAAATTTCCAAATTCCAAACTTATTATAAAAAGCGAACTTTAAAATTTTAAATTTTTAAATACTTTGTCCAATAAATAGCGTTAAATAATTGACTATCAATAACTTATAAAAATTTTAAGAAATTACTGAATTTATCGGGGGTTTTTTGAAGGGGGCGAAAGTAAGCCTAAGGCTTAAATATAGGGTGGGCAAAATGAAGAAAAATAAATAATTTCAGAATTATTGGACAAAGCATTTATTTTATCCTTTAAAATTTCAAAATATGACTTTGGGAATAAATGGAATTCTTGGTTTATCGTTAATAGTTATGGACCTTTCTATAAAAATTACTTTAAGTTTTTCAGGTATAAAAACATACCCTGATTTTGGACTTTTTTATGTAGGAATAATAAATGTCTTTTTTGATTTGTTAAAAAATAATCTTGATAATTTAACAAGAAATTTAGCCTCAACTCTTTTAATTATTTCTTTAATTTATCCGATATCAAACATTCTTGAAAGCATGACAAATTTAAGTTTTTTTTCAAAACTTGAAACGGGAGGTCTTTGGAGCTTATGTGTAGCGATAATCGTAATAGTTCTTTCAAAATTGAAAATTTAAAGAAAAAGGCAAAATTTTTAATAATGTATAGAGGAATGAAGGAGGTTGAAGAATTATTAAAGAAAAATTATCTTGAAAAAATAGAAAATATGAATGAAGAAGAAATCATAAAACTTATAAATTTTCTTGAAAAGGATGATTGGACAATACTAAAAGAAATTTTAAAATGATAAGCACAATTAAAATTTTTGAATATGAGGGAATAAAAATCTCTGAAATACCATTAGAACTTTTAAATAAACTTTCAAGAATAAATAAAATCAAAATTGTAGGTAAAAAGCTTATTCCTGTTGGAATATCTGGATATTTAAAATTTAAGGATTATGAAATTATAATTCTTCCAAAATTAAAAATTGAGGATTATTTTTACATTCTTAAAGAGCTTGGAATTTATGAATTTTCAGAAGAGAAAGTTGAACTTGAAAATGTTTTATATAATATCGTAAAATTTTATGGTGAGAATTTACTTGAAACTTCAAGAAAGATAGGACCCCCATTAGAATACACAAGCGAAAAAATTGAAGAAACAGTTGTAAAAGGAAAAATAAATATAAGTGAGAGCATAAATCCTCCAAAGTTAAAGCAAACAAGGTGGATTATGGGATTTGGCAAAATTTCAGGTGTTCTTCTTGGTGCTATGATTCATGCTTATAGAGTTTTTAAAACAGAAGAATTATTTTATCTTTTATCAAAAATTAAAATTATTTTTTCAGAAGCAAAGCCCATTTTTAAACCCCAATATCAATTAAATCCACCAGAAGAATATGCAAATCTATTTAGATTGGCTAACTTTATACTTGATAGTAGGTTTATGGTTTTGCCAAATGGATTATTTATAAATAATTTCAGCTTATTTGAGCAATTTGTATATAAAGTGCTTTACAAGAATTACTTTACATTATATCAACAAGAAATAAAAATTGATAAAATTACTTTAAAACCTGACTTTATAATAAATGGAATTCCTATTGATGCCAAATATAAGTTTTCTATTGAAAATTCAGATATTTATCAGGCATTTACTTATGGTTCTGTCATTTCAAAAAACCTATCTATTTTAATTTATCCTTATCTTGAATATGAAATTAATATCCAAGATGTAAAAATAAAGGCAATTTCTATATTCAAAAACTTAGATAATTTTTTTGTCCTTTAAACTTTCTTTATGCATCTTGGAGCGCAGGAGCTTATAATAATCCTTGTGATTATTCTAATCCTCTTTGGAGCTGATAAATTACCAAAACTTGCCAAAGGACTTGGAGAAGCTGTAAAAGAATTTAGAAAATCTTCAAGAGATGATAACGGTAATTCAGAGAGTAAAGAGAGCAAGGATAATAAATCTTAAAGAAACTGAAATTCAAAGGGGATTAGTTGTTCTTATTGCTTTTGAAAATAATGATATTGAAGAAAAATTTCAAAAATTTATAAATAAAATTTTAAATTTAAGAGTTTTTGAAGATGAAAACGAAAAAATCAATTTTTCGGTAAAAGATATAAATGGAGAAATTTTATTAGTTCCTAACTTTACGCTTGCAGGTTATTTAAAAGGAAACAGACCATCATTTGATAATGCTATGCCAATTGAAAGAGCAAGAGCATTTTTTGAAAAATTAAAACAAGAATTTTTAGAATCATATTCAAGAGTAAAATTTGGAAAATTTCAATCTTATATGGAATTAGAAATTGTAAATGATGGTCCTTTTACACTTATTTATAGCCTATAACAATTGCTTTGCTCATATTTCAAAAGATAATCAATTAAAGCTAATTTTTTTCAAGAACTTTGAATTACCTGATACAATATATGATTTTATTTTCATTTCTTGCTTAAATGGTAAAGACACATTTATTATTAAGAAAGAAAATGAAATTTTAAACTACTTAAAATTCTGTATTTATTCTATTGGAGATTTTAAAAAACCTCTTTTTGAAATTAAATTCTATAAAAATTTCATTAATGCTAATGAAAAATTGAAAATTAACAGAATAGCAGATATGTTATTTTACAGAAATTATGCCCACTTCTTTCATTACTATGATAGAAAAAAGGTTGAATTTTATAGAAGTATTTTAAGATATAAAATTGCGAAAATTTACTTTGAAAATAATAACTTCTCAAAAGCATTAAAAATTTTAAGTGAATTGGAGAAAAACGATGATTTCAGAATTAAATTTATTTCAATAAAACTTAAAAATGAGATTTATAAAAAGTTAAATTATAAAACCTTAAATATGGACATTTCAGTAAATTTGGATGATGGAATTTATATAAAAGGTTTGGATACATTAATAGTTTTTGAAAACTTGAAAGTTTTTAAAAAACAATTAGTTTGTGAGCTTGATTTTCCTGAAATCTATATTGTCAAGAATAAGAAACTAATTTACTGGTTTTCTCCAATACTTTAAAGTTTAAATTCCA
>Ga0079998_128878_pt1 | contig 36777 bp, 39 predicted proteins | sample PerSpoBPS_BMetaG_FD_69201 | JGI IMG/M metagenome (GOLD analysis project Ga0079998, IMG submission 69201) | Thermal spring microbial communities from Yellowstone National Park, Wyoming, USA - Perpetual Spouter B (PS_B) MetaG (SPADES assembly)... | ecosystem: Environmental > Aquatic > Thermal... | reverse complement strand
ATTGTTCCTCATATCTATTCGGGAATAGAGCTACTCTATTAGTCCTCCGCCTACCCCTCTTCCTCCTCTCTATTAGCTCTCTAAATGCTTGGAGGGGGTCGGAGTCTCTGGCGGGCACGCCCCGGGATTCCCCCGCCGGACATTCTACCAGCACTCTTGCCCGCTAAGACCGACTCCCAATATATGGTGGAAGCCTTAAAAACCTCGCCCTAAGGGGCGAGGCTTGCCCTGTTGTCACGGGGTCTTATATAAAACCTTATCCTACCATCTAGATATCCCCTTATAATTTCTCTAGCAGCCTCCTCAATGTTGGGTTCCCTTAAGCTTTTTAAGAACCACCCCCTTTTAATGGCTAGGCTTTTAAGAATTGCCATAGGATCTCCTGAGACTCCGTATGCCTCATTCAACAAGCCCGGATTCTTGTTCTCAAGTCTCTCGATCAGATCTATAGCTACTTTCACAGGATTCTCGATCTTCTCGGGAGGGCTAAGCCTTATCACCATCTCGATAGGATCCGCGTCTATCGGCAGGGCTCCCGGAGTGTCTAGGATATATATGTCATATACTCTGTGGAGCTGAACACCTCTAGTATATCCGGGGGTTCCTGGATATCTACTTGTGGTTGCGGAGCTTCTACCCTTGATCATGTTTATGAGGCTTGATTTACCTACCTTGGGGGCTCCAAAGAAGGATGCTATGGATCCCTTATCAGACTCTTTCAAGATCTTCTTGAGCATCCCTATATCTCCTCTAACAACACTGGTCTCTATGCATTCAAATCCCCTATCTCTGTAATAGGAGATCCACTCTGAGATCACATGCCTAGGCACGAGATCCGATTTGTTAAGGACTATCACGAGTCTTTTACCGTTTTTAAGGGCTGTGTTCTCAAGGAAGCTATTCCTCAGGTACTCAGGAACCCTTGCGTCGAGCACCTCAAAGACTGTGTTTGAGATCGCTACGCTCTCAAAGATCTCTCTCTTTGTTAGGAGTCTAATTGGAGATCCAAGGATTCTCCTAGCTGGTGACACGAGATCTTCCTAAATTATTACATAGATATAGGGGTAAAAAGCTTGATCCTAGATCTCTTCTTGGCTTAGAAGGGACTCTGTATCGTGATGGTGGTCTCTAGCTTCTTCTAAGTAGCGATGCTATGCCTGCTGCTATACCAACTACGGCTAGTCCTAGCGCTATATATACTAGGTTTGAAGCCCCTGAGAGTCTCGAGTCTAGATTACCTATAGAGCTATTTAGATCGCTGATCCTCCTATCTATGCCCGATATTGTATTGGATATCCTAGATACTTGATCGTTGAGCGCTGATCCGACCTGGGAAATCCGATTACTTAGATCGTTAATCCTGGAGGACAGATCCCTTATAGTACTCTGAGCCATGGATAAATTAGCCTCGATATCCCTTAGCCTCTTTTCAGTAGAGACAACGTATTTTAACTCACCCATATACCCTGTAGCCCAGAGCACCATATTCCTAACGAATCTAGGCCCATCCAGCATGACGCCATAGTATTCGGCTGTTATCATGGGCTGATACCCACCTAAAGGTGTCTCTGAGGATAGAATAACTATTGAGTTATTTAGTCTTGTTAGGATCTGGGTAGCAACCATTGGGTATGATCCAGTGTCCCCCGCACTATATGCCTGGCCCAAGAGGCCTCTAGGGGGAGCTGTGTTCTCAACAACTCTCCCATTGGGTGTGGACCAGGCTATTACTTCAATGCCGCTCGGGACATCCCCAGGCTTTATGGCTCTCCAAGAGCCAGTGGCAAGATCTCTATAGGCTATGGCTCCTGGCCCATGCATCAATATCCTCTCAGCCCCGAACCCTAGGAATGATAGCTTCTCAGAGGGCTTTATCATGGCAACTACTCTATATGGAGCTCCTGCATTCGAAACAGGGTCTTCTATCGATATATAGTCGAGGGCGAGATTGCTGCCGAGAGCCTCCAAGATCTTGTTTATAATAGATATAGTTGTCTCACCGGGTGGGTAGTCGCTATCCCCCGCTAGCCATATAGCTTTACCCCTAGTGCCTAGGTAGCTCTTGATAGCCTGGATCTCAGCCTCTGTAAATTCAGTCGTTGGCTGAGGTATTATCAAGAGATCTGTTAAAAGGGATGTTAGGGTGACTGTTCTTCCATCGGGTGTTGCCATCTTATCTAGACTCCCTATTAGGTAGCCTGATATGAGGTTCCTGGAGATGGGATCCAGCTTTGCCAGATCTCTCTCTGATGATAGGAGGACATAGATCTCTGCATCATAGAGGGTTTTTGCAAACACGTCTAGACCCTTTGCAGACTCTCCATGAGCAAGATCCACCAAGACCACATAGGTAATAGCGGACCTAGCTGGAATAGAAGTATAGATCGTTGCGATTGATAGAACCACTACAATGGCTAGAGCTATGGAACCAATAGACCTACCAACACTCACCATCTAACTTCACCACTTCTTATTAACCAGAAGAAATAAAAGCGCTATCATATGGATTCTACAACTGAAAGCCCCGCCCTTTTAAGGCGAGGATGAGGAAAGTTTATTAGAATTCTAAGGACTTGGTTATTTTGGAGGGGCTCTACAGCCTCTGGCAGTGAGGGGTTGCTAACCATCTCGATAGGGGTGATGGTTAGTCCCGAGCCTGGGCCATAGAGCTCCCCAAGAGATACAATACAGCCCTTAACAATGCTATAAGCAGGATCCTGAGACTGGATCTGAGGAGCATTGGAGAGGTTCATAACACTCTATATAGAGAGCTGAGAGAATAGTTAGCTCACCTTCTCGAGGTGGAGGAGGATCGCTGTATCCTCCCTGAACTCGGGCAATAGGCATTTACTGGGCACTCCCCGCATCTGGGGTTCCTGGGTCTACAATATCTCCTCCCAAGCGCTATTAGTAGTCTGTGGGCCTCCTCAGCTTTATCTCCTCCAAAGAATCCTAGGAGGGCTTTAGAAGCCTCTTCATAGGATCTTCTCGAGATCAGCCCCCATCTAATGGCTATTCTCATGGCATGTGTGTCCACAGCAAAGTAAGGGGCCTTCCTCACTACCGAGAGAAATACGTCTGCCGTTTTATACCCTATACCTTCTATCGATAGAAGAAAATCCCTAAGCCTCTGAAGATCCTCAGTCAATAGATAGCCCTCACCACCCATTCTAGCGATAAGCTCAGCAGCCCTTTTAATTGTTCTCGCCTTCTGCCTCCACAAACCAGCCCTTTTAATAGCTTCCTCTATCTCCCTAACATCTGATCTCAGTATCTCTCCCAAGCCCGTTCCAACCCTCTCCTTAAGAGTCATGAAAGCCTCTATCGAATTCCTATCATTGGTGTTTTGGCTCAGGATCACGCCGGCCAGTACAGAGAAAGGCCCTGAACCCTGAACCCTGGCTACGAGGGCTACATATTCCCTCCAATCGATATCAAGCCTCTCTCTAAGTACCCTATAGACAGCATCTCCACTAATGATATCAGCAATACTACCACCTTTTTCCAGAGGGGTTCCCTAATTATAATATAGCTCATAGAGAAATAAGTTGAATTGAATGTAGAGACTCAACTGGATAAGATCTAGGTTCTATTAATCTCTACAAGAAAAGTTTCCCCTATCTTTAAGATGTGTTATCTTTAAGAACCGCTTGTCCCTCGATGGTCATTGATAGTTATTGATTTTCATTTGTTTGGTGTTGCTGTTTTTCTTGATCCACAGGGTTTTTAGCCCTGTGGCATCGGGGGACTTCCACCCCCCAAAGAGACCTAGTGATCTCTATGAGTTCGTGGGAACCCGAAGCCCTTCTGGGCAATGCCCTCATAAAGGGCTTCGAGGGCTTTAAGATAGATATTTATCAAGGCAACTACCTCCCTATGCCACCTCTCGCCTCCTTTGCTACAAACACCTATCCTATCCTTCCCAGATTCTATTACAGTCTTGTGTATCGGGCAGATCTTAGATGTATTCCTAGGATCAACCATCAATACTGGCACACCATATTCCCTTGCCTTATCTATTATCGCGTACAGCTCTCCCTTCAATGCACTCTGATATATTCTATGCCTTAATTGCTTATTCCTATACCTAGCGATCATAACCCTTATATCTTCCCCCGAGATTCTCTCAATAACTATCTATAACGCCCCTAGTCCTCAGGGCGTCCCTTACTATCAGGTTTTCTGTCTTCATCCTATAGTCCCTCTTCTTTTTTCTCTCCTTAAGCTTTTTCATAGCCTTCCTAGTCTCTCTCTATCGGATCCATTTCTCCTCTGGATGCTTTTCTTCCTATAGCTATAGCCCAGGGTTGTCTCTGCAAGATCTGTTTCTAGGATTATTGCTAATGCCTCGTAGAGAGTTGCTACAGAGTTCTCATTAACATCTACAGGCTTAACAATATCCTCTGGCCTATAGATCTCAATCTCCTTCCCAAGGGATAGGTGGAATATCCCCTCCTATTCTTCCTATCAAGCTTAATCTTTGTGTGGGATATCGGCTTAAAACCCCTAGCCAAGAGCTCGTAGAACCCTTAGAAGGCTCAAGATCGAGTTGCACCCAACTCCTATGAGTATTAATAGCAACACTTGTAAAGAAAACATTCTCAACACCGTTGATATTGATCTTTGTTGGGTTTATTGGTTTCCATATGTGGTCATCGACCAGCCATAGGCTAACACTATTGATCCTAGGCACTACTATTCCATTACTCATCTCTAGATCAACTTGATGCCAAGCGATCTCCCAAGATCTCCTCCAGAGATATCTCCCGATCCTCCTACTCCTAAGATCCCTTTTCCCTAGACCTAGATGTTTAACCAACTCATCGAAGATCTCTTCAGCATATTGTCTAGCCCTGTTCCTCCTTAGAGAGGAAACCCTTTCAACAGCATCCTGACAAACTCCGTGAACATAGTGGGACGGGATGTTGGGATAGATATTCCTTAGCTCTCGATACTTCCCATTCCTCGAGATACGATGATTCTTGATAATATTCCTAGATGCGTGGGGTAATACGTTCTCAAGCATCTTGCTATATATTCACGACCTCTTCTAATACCCTGAACTCCTTCCTAGATAACTTCTTTGAGGGCAGAACAGCGGTTCTACTAACAAAGACCCTGTCGCCCGGCTTTGCAACCCACATCCACTTCTTACCGCTCTTTTTCTTCCTCTTAGCCATTATCCCTAGATCTCTCTTTGTTCCTAAACCTCCACTCCAACCATTAATTGATAATGAAAGAATATAAAAAGATTTCTACTATCATGAAATAAGGGTTCAGCCCTCTTAGGATTATTCCTCCAAGCCTTAGCATTAGCAAGTGCATCCCTATAGCAGTCAATAGCTGTCCTAGGTGGAAGTCCAAACCATTCTTTGAGCTCTCTGTATAGAGCGTTGTGAACCTTCCTGATGTTTCTCAGATCCAGTTTCAGGATTTTTGTTTATGGCGTAGTTCAGGGCTGTATTGTATATTCTGAGGAGCTCTATAGCCCCCTGGCTCGGGACTAACCATCACACCTATCGAGATGGTTAGCAAACCCTCAACGCCAGAAGCTATAGAGCCCCTACAAAAAGACCAGAATACAAAAGCTAATAAGCTTTCTTACTCATCCCAGCCCTAAAAGACGAGGCTTTCAGATGTAAAAGGCTTCTAATGAGAGTGGGTCTCTCGCTGCGAAGCTTCAATGGGCACAATTATATTGATATCACCGCTTCTCTGGAAATGGAGCACTGCTGCTAGCTCCTTTATATCGCTTGAGAAGTTGCCCATTACCATTATATGGTACCCCCCTGGTCCTAGCTCGACCTCTGATCTTCCTGCCACACAGATCATATCAACTGGGTGCATCCTCGCTACACCCCCCTCTATCTCTGTCTTGTGGATCTCTGTCTTCGCTGTGAAAGGCTTCACTATATCTACACCTACCAGGCAGTCTGCGCCGAATCCATGGTTATGGATCATCATGTATATAGCTATAGCCTTTGGCGTGATCACAAATCTTGGGTTGTGGATCTCTATAGATGGTGTTTGGAAATAGCTCCAGAGTATTGTGGCTCCAGCCACTATCCCTATGGCAATGGCTATAGATAGCAGCATATACGTTCTTTTCACATGGACACCCGGATCTATCGATACTATCTCATCTTAAAAAGCTGAGTAGCTAGATATATGCACCTGCATAACAGAACATAGATCTACATATTCTACTCCTCAGAAAAGATCCTCTCGTATATATATAGTACCGCTGTAGCCACGCCCCCTATAAATGCTATTATGAGCAAGAGCTCAGAAGCCAGTGTAGCACCCCCAGACCTAGCTATACCCAGATAAGAGGCGCAGTAACTTATAAAATCGGAGATGTAGCCCCTATCAATTCCAAGGACCATCAAAACCCAGGCAAGGATAGGAATACCTACTAAGAAGAACACCATAAAGAGCATTATAGGGGATACTTCTCTACCCATACTAATCCACCTATATATTCTCTCAACTTATAACCTAATATATTGCAGATAGGGAAGAAGCTAGATACACAACTAGAATCGATGGATAAGATATCAATTTATAACATGATAACAGGACAAACATCGCCTTTAAGGCGGGGTGGGGCTTCGGAGAATTGGACTTTCAAGCCTTTAAGGTAAGTATCTATTGAGTGATGAGGTCTATGGTTTTTGAGGGCCTAGGGATTGATGCCTCGGATAGGCACCCCCTCAGTTTGCCCCGATGTCCCTAGGGGAAGACCTCGAACCGTACCCCCAACCCGATGATCATGGAGGTAAAAACAATAACCCCCGCCAGGGGGCTAACACCCGAGACCCCAGCATAGAAAAGATGATCTACTATAGAATTGAAAGCAGGATAGGAAGAAGCCTGATGAAACCTGAACCCCTAGCTCTTTTCCTCCTTCCTAGGAGGCAATATGCCTTTCTTTATCAGCCTTGCCTGTGTTAGGACTATGAATGCCCTTAATCTGCCCACATAGGCTGCAAGATCTCTTCTATCGCTCTCCATAGCCTCTTTCATTATTAGCTCAGCTATTCTCTCGAGTTCGAAGACGTGATCCCATGTATACTGATCAGGATCCATCTTAAGAAGCTCTCCAAGCCTTTCATAGACCTCCTTAGTATAGTACTTAGTTTTTATAGGAGGTCTCGATAGATCCACAAGGGTCTGGAGACTCTTATACTCTGAATCGCTCATAATGCCCTTCGAGTAAAGGGTGTAGAGGAGACTTTCACTAAAATTAACCAGGGCATCTATACTCCATTTAAGATTGCGAATATCCTCTTTAAGCCTATAGTAGAGTATAAGAAGCACTAGAACAACTAGGGGGATCTGGGAAATCAAATTTGAGATCAGAATAGTTATGTCTATTAGCTGCTCTGGCAACCCGCTTGTCCCCCCATAAATTATCATATCTATCCCTATAATAATATATTTTTCTCTTATTCATAGGGCTTTGGGAGGGATCTCTAAAACCCGGCTCCCTCTTCTGAGGTCAGGTATAGCCCCGAAGAGATAGAGAATATGAGAAGCCTAGAGGTCTAGAAGGGATTAAGAGCAACAATGATCCGAAGGCATGCAAGAAGGTCGGGTTATGTCCTTTATTACATTAATAGGCATGCTTGTATATTAGTTTGTTATCAATAAACGATTGGAATAAAAGTGTAGGGACAAACAGGGTCTAGGGTAATGGCTAGGAGAAAGAAGAGCAATGAGGAGTATAGATGGGTTGTCAAGCCAGGAGATAGGATTATTGTCAGTAGAACGGTGTTTTGTTATCAAAGCTGTTGTCTAGGAGGGGTTCAGAGTATTAAAAAGATCATGAATATATAGCAAGGTAGTTGGAGACATGCTCTCCACGCTTCTAGAAATACTATGAGAATCACTATAGGCTTAAGAATGAGTAGTATCAAGAGCTAAGGAAGATCTATTCTATCCTAAAATCCCATCCCACTACATACATGGAGTTTGTCAGGACGCAACCACAAGGGTATCCCTCTCTCTGGAAGAATAAGACTGGGAAATACTCTGGAGAGATCTTCAAAAAGCTTGTTAAGTATCTAGGCCAAGGATCTTAGGGGTAGGTGGCCCGTGAGATATCTCTGGAAGAGATCTTGGGAGATAACTGGGATCACGTCGATCTTGAGATGATGACAAGGAATACTTATACCAAGGATCAACAGAGTTAGCATATGGCTAGTTGATGACACGTATGGGGTTCGGTAGATACCACTAGGATCAGGATCAACGATGTTGAGAACACTATCTTCACAAGCATCGCTATCAATACCCATAGGGGCTGGGTACACCTCGATCTAGAGCCTTCTAAGGAGTTCTACAAGCTATTGGCTAGAGGTTTTAAGCCAACATCCCATGCAAAGATCGAGCTTGATAGAAGGAATAGAAGGGCGATATTCTACCTATCCCTTGAGAAGGAGGTCGAGATCTACAAGCCAGAGAATATTAAGCCTGTCGATGTTAATGAGAACTCTGTAGCAACTCTATACGAGGCATTCTCAATAATCCAGAAACAGATCTTGCAGAGACGACACTGGGCTATAGCTATAGGAAGGAGAGTATCCAGAGGAGAAATGGATCCGATAGAGAGAGACTAGGAAGGCTATGGAAAAGCTTAAGGAGAGAAAAAAGAAGAGGGACTATAGGATGAAGACAGAAAACCTGATAGTAAGGGAAGCCATGAGGATGAGAGGAGCAATAGTTATTGAGAGAATATCTCACGAGATAATATAAAGGTCATGATCGCTAGGTATAAGAATCAACAACTAAGGCGCAGGATATATCAGAGTGCATTGAAGGGAGAGCTGGATGCGATAATAGATAAGGCAAAGAAGTAGAGAGTGCCGGTATTGATGGTAGATCCAAAGAACACCTCGAAGACATGTCCAATACACAGGGCAGCAATAGAGTATGGAGAGGATAAGATAGGGATCCATAGCAAGGGAGACGAGAGATAGCATAAAGAGGTTGGCATTGATCAACATTTATCTTAAGGCCCTCGAAGCCCTATATGAGGCCTGTATCCCAGTAAAGCCTCGGGATCCGAGGGTAAATATGAGCACAGTGCCGCTGGGCTCGACAGCCCTTCGAAGAAGCCTTCCAGGGCACATAGCCTGGGATGTGGAGTAGGGGAAGCCCCCGGATGAGCGCAGGGTTTTGTATCCTGTGGATCAAGAAGCACAGCAACGCCATAACAAAAGATTATTAGCATCGATCAATGACTCTTGAGGGATGAGTGGAAAAGGCTATTAGGTCTCTATGTGTAGTTTTTATGGGCTGTGCTATGGATGTGAGGAGGATCAGGGTCTATGTGATGGGGCTTATTCTAACTACTCTTGTTATGTCTGGGCTTTTTGGTGTTATCTTTGTCTTTATTAGGGAGATAAATATAGTTTATGTTGTTTTGATTCTTGTGGCTATGCTGGGTGTTTGGGGTGTGAATACTTATTATCTTATCAGGATGATCGATCTTGAGGAGAGGTCTGTTCCGGGAGCTGGGGAGGGCTAGCCCTTGGTTAGGCTCTTCATAGCTGTTGAGATCGAGGATAGGGATGTTTTGTCAAGAATTATAGGGGTTAGGGATAGGATTCTTGGTCTCGGTGCTGATCTCAAGCCTGTTGAGGATGAAAATATACATCTAACCCTTAGGTTTCTCGGGGATGTTGAGGATTCCATGGTACCGAGTATTGAGAGGGTTTTGGAGCCTCTCTCGGGTTTCCAGCCTTTTAGGATGAGGGTTAGGGGTCTCGGAGTCTTTCCGGATCTTAGGAGTCCTAGGGTTGTGTGGGTAGGTGTTGGGGAGGGTTCCGAGGTTCTGAGGTCTATGAGGGGTGTTATTGATAGGGGTTTGAGGGGTCTCAGGGTGTTTGAGGATGAGCATGGTTTTACCCCGCACATAACTATTGCCAGGGTGAGGGGGAGGTCTGGTTTGGATAGGCTTGCTAGGTATGTTGAGGAGAACTCTGAGATGGATCTTGGGTTCTCGAGTGTGACTAGGGTTGTTCTTAAGAGGAGTGTTCTCACGCCTAGAGGGCCTATATATAGTGATGTTAGGAGGGTCCTCCTTGGATCGATTGGGAGAGGCTTGGAGGGTGGCGGAGGGGTTTCTAGAGAGGCTCAGGCCCAGGGAGGAGGAGATTAGGGAGGCCTTCAGGGTCTATGGGCTCTTGAGGGAGAGGCTTGGGAGAGCCTTTCCAGGCGATCTATTCTCGATAGAGCTCTACGGATCTATAGCTAAGGGGACAGCTATCTCCGGGGATCTGGATCTAGATATATTCGTCCTAGTCCCAAGGGAATATGGTAGGGATTGGATAAAGAGGAGCTTCGTTGAGAAGGCAAGGGAAGCTCTCAGAGATATACCTCTTGAGGAGAGGTATGCTGAGCACCCATATCTAAGGGCCAGGATCGATTCTATAGAGGCCGACATAGTCCCGGCTATAAGGATCTCGAGGGCCTCGGAGGCAATCACGGCTGCTGACAGAACACCTTTCCACACGGAATATGTTAGGAGGATGCTGAGCAGCGATGGAAGAGACCATGTGAGGCTGTTGAAGAAGTTCATGAAGGGCATCGGAGTATATGGGGCCGAGATAAGGGTAGGGGGCTTCTCAGGCTATGTAGCAGAGCTCCTAGTAATATCCCTCGGAGGATTCATAGGGGTTATCGAAAACTCCTCTAGATGGAAGCCTCCTGTGGTCATAATACCGCCTGGCAGCGATATAGGCGAGGATGAGGCCAGAAGACTCTTCAGAGGATCCCCCCTCATAATACCAGACCCGGTAGACCCAAGGAGAAATGCCGGTGCAGCAGTAACCCTTAGAACCCTCTCAGAGTTTATAGTAGCCTCTAAGCTATACCTCTCAAAACCATCAAGAAGCTTCTTCGAACCCCCCGAGGTAGATGATAAAGCACTGTCAAGAGCCCTTGAGGAGTATAGGGGGAGAGGCACATGTATAGTAGCCATAATACTGAAGCTGGGTAAGAGCGCTCCAGACAACATATGGGGGGAGGTTAAGAGCCTCTCAAAGAGAATATATAATAGGCTTAAATCAGAGAGATACCCGGTGCTGAGAAGAACTGAGTACTGGGATGAGGAGAGCGATGAGGCCGTAATAGCCCTCGAGCTAGTCTCATGCAACATCTCAGAGCCCATCCAGGCCAGGGGGCCCCCGGCATGGGTAGGCAACTCCCTGGACTTCATAGAAAAGCAGCTAAGGAGTGGATGGGGATTCTGGATAGGGGATGATGGGAGGCTGGAAGGTGTGAGGAGGAGAGGATATATCGATATTGAGAGGGTAGTGGAAAATACTTTATCAAAGGAGGCGAGACCCAGGGATATCAGGGATATCAAAGCGATTACAAGAGATATAGAGGAGATAGTGAGGGCTTGGAAGGATAGAAAGGGTTTTAGAAGATGGGTCTATACTTTATTAACATCTAAACCCCTCTACTATCTAGGCTATGTAGAGGACTAAGCCGCCTATGGGGAAAATGGTATGGTATAATAGGTAGGTTTTAGCTTATAATTATTAATTAAGTTATTCTAGTATGGAAAAAAGATTTGGGTTAAAAATGTTTTATTTTGCTGCCATTGCCCTCCTAACTTGGAGGAATGTTAGTAGTGCGAATACAAATGCTAGTAGAGCCATTATGACAGCCACTATTATCGGTATGTTTAGTGAGCTCACACTAGCGGATGTCGCATCTATCCTGCCCCTGAGATCTGCGGCCACACTATCTATCTTTGTACTTACCTCTCTTATCGTCCCTGATAGTGTTCCTGCCGCAGCATCTATCCTGCCCCTGAGATCGCCCGCTACGGTATCTAGTCTGCCTGATAGTGTATCTATCTTTCCTGACAGATCTCTCTGCCCTGTTAATAGGGTCCCGATATCTGTTCTAAGGCCTGTTATATCTGTTCTCAGTCCTGAGACAGCTGCCCTCAGATCGTCTAGAACTGCTATTCTAGCCCTTATATCTGCTACGGCTGTTGATAACCCTGCTAGCGTGGTGTTGAGCCCCGAGATCCCGGTTCTCAGGTCGCTTGATATCGAGTCCAGCTTCGAGGATATATTGCCCAGAGCTGCTGTGAGGGCTGCCTGTGCAGCTCTGAACTCTGCTGTTAGGGCTTCTAGTCCCATGCTCAGGTTAGCAATCTGGGCGACTGTGGCGTTTAGCTGTGCTGTGAGGGCAGCTATCTGTGCCTGTAGGGCTGCTACCTGTGCTGATAGAGCAGCGTTCTGTGCTGATAGATTCGCTACCTGCTGTTGTAATAGCGATACTATGTATTCTAGGGATGTTAGCCTTATCACCCCAAGGTCCTTCGTTTCTCCAACTGCTACTGTTACGTTTACTCTGACCCTGGTATATCCGCCCTTGCTTATTTCTATGGTGAAGTTCCCTGGACCTGTCTCTATCGAGAATCTTCCCGTTATATCTGTCGTTGTTCTTGCCCCTGTCTGCAGTACTAGCACTGTTGCATCTGCAACTGGGTTGTTATTCTCATCCACGACTCTTCCAATCACAACACCTCCTAGCGTTAGGTTGAAGGTCGTGGTCGCCGTTATTGCTCCTACATATGCCTTAACAGTGTATGTTCCTGGTATCCATAGTGGCTGTGCTGGTGGCGGTGGATATGGTAGCGTCGATGGCAGGTTTATTGTGGCTGTGTATCTCCCCTGGGAGTCTGAGGTAACCAATTGTAGATCAACCTCCACACCGTTCGGATTGATCGTGGATATGGCTACCGGGGTGTTTGCTGGGGCTATACCGCTTACTACCACCTTCTCGCCGGGTCTATAGGTCGTCTTGTCTGTAGACACGGTCAGCCCAATAGCCTGTGCATATATAGTTAGAGATGCTGCCATTGCTGAGAGGGCTATCGCCGCTATCAGTATGGCCGTTGCTACTGAGGTTCTCATCCCTTTCACCCCTAACTAGATACCGTTATCGTCCTTCTAAAGACATCCGGTGCCAGCGGCGTTCTATCTGTCACGAGCTTGAATACCAGCACCTCTATTGTGTAGCTTCCTGCTGCGAATGGTATCCATGAGAAGCCCACAACAACCGATCTACCGGCTGGCACTGTGGTTGTTGTGAAGAATATAGCCACTGTCACATTGTTAGCATCCCTCACTACTACAAAGGCTGTCATCTGCCTATCGATCACATCTATGTTGCTCAGGTTAACAGCTATCAGTACCGGGACACCTACTCTGGGTAGCACTGGTGCTCCTGTGGTTGGGTCTAGCAGGTCCACAGAGTTCACTCTAGCAGGTCTCTCTAGGAATCTACCAACTATTACCTGCTTCGTGAATACTACCCTGCTGCTTCCGTTAGCTGTTACAGGGTCGTAGTATGTTATGGTTATGGTGTCGCCCAGCCTTGCAGGTATCTGAGGAGCACCGGGTATCCAGTCGCTCGGGCTCACAACCGTGATGTTTATCTGGAACACTCCTGGAGCCACCTCTGTTAGGAAGAACGGCTGTGGAACCGCTATCATTGTTGAGCTTACAAACACCTGCTTATATTCTGGCACATCTGTCCCCGCTATATCCTTGTTATAGACTGTTATTGTTAACGTCTCGCCTATGTTCACGAAGTCCTTATCAGTTGCTATCGAAGCGTCCACAGCCTTTATTGTCAGTATTGCGTTCACAACGTTTCTACTGCCGGTCTCATCTATCATGTCTATATATGAGACCAGTACCTTCTTACCTATGAACTGAGCCACTTTAGCAGCTTTTGTCCACGCATCGTCTGTCGGTAGTATTATGTTATTTTCCCTGAGAACGTCTATGATGCTGAGTCCTGTGACAGATCTGAAGGTGCCTGTGTGCAGTCCCGTCTCATTCAACGGGTAGTAGACCACCTGGGGTAAGCCCTCAATGCTAAGCGCTATAATACCTCCTCTAAGCGCCACGTAGTTATCAGGGCTGTAGAGATCTGCTCTATCGACGAACCTGTCTAGATCTGGGTCGATTACAGTTACATTGAACATCTCCAGAGGACCTACGAAGCCTGGCTCAGATGTCTCAGGAACTATTCTCCCCGTTGTTGACTGCACCTTAAATTGTATAACGAATGGCACCGTGGTCCAGCTACTAGCTGTTGGCGATAATACTGGGGTGTCATCGTTATATCTTATCTCCACCGTGTCTCCTGGGAATACATTACCGTTGAATGATGTGCCATTGAAATCATCCCAGGACACTACTATCCTGGCTACGAACACACCGGTGTTAGTTCCTGTCTCTGTTAGTGTGATATTGAACGGTGATCCTCTTGGAGGCACTACTGTAACAGTCACATAGTCTATCCTAAACGTTCTCCAGTTCCAGTCAGGCTCAACCAGCCTAATTACTATAGCATCTCCCATTCTAAGGGTCACTGCTGTGGAGTCATTTATCGTGAACTCTGTTGGGGCGTGAGGCCTTATCTTGATCGATGCCCTCGGATTGCTTCCATCAGGTAGCACATAGAGGGGATCATAGACTGTTAGGTTCGCATCTATTATAGCTGGTGTTGAGAAGAGCCCTGGAGGTAGAAATAGAAAGCCGCTGAACTCTCCAGTATCTATATCAGTCTCGCCAAGAGTAAATGCGGTGCCCAGAATACCGCCTGGACCATAGAGGGTTACTGTTGTACCGTTAACATATGTTATCTGCACATATACATTCGCACTGTCATAGGCTGTCGGATCCCTGTTATACGCATCGTTAGCATAGGATATAGGAACGTATACACCGTAAACCCTGTTTATGGGTACATCAGCCCTTCCTGGGAACGTTATCGCCACACCTCTTATAGTGAATGGGAACTCTATAAGACCTCTTGTTATTGAGAACCCAGCTAGGTCCCAGTACCTAAGCACATACTGACCCCCAGCTACTAACGGTGTTATTTGCGTAGCGTTAATTACTAGTCTGAACACGCCCGAATCGAAGTCTGTCTCTGAGAATGAGATCGCACCTGCTGGTATATTAACTAGGCCTCCAGCACTATCAACAATCTGTATTATTGCTACAGGAACCCCGCTTGAGCTCGATATCATGGCATATCCACTCAGGCCGTTAGGAGCAGTTATGAGTTGCGGTGTCAGTATTTCCACCGAGTTGGCATCGTTATTAATTGCTGGCTTAATTATTGTGAAGTCCCATGTCTTGGTAGTTGCTTTATTCAATGTTATGTTGGCTTTCGTTGGTATGTAGTCGGCCACACTAAGCTGATCTATATTATATCCGCTATACCTTTTTCCAAGGGTCGTGTAATACACATATATCCTTAACCTGGCGTCAACGTCTGGTGGGAAGTTAATTGGATAGTACGCGGTTCTTGTAGTATCGATATTGCTGTTCTTAGCCCTTGCATCGCTTACGTTAGCAGCCCATCTAACACTTAGGTTGAATTCATAAATGCCTACATCTAGGTCTTTCTCTGTGATGCTTAGCAAGGTTAGAGGGAAGTACACACGATTGCCTGAGGGGTCGGCAGGGTTGATCGTTAGCCATGTTCCCGTATTGATCTCTCTCACACCTACTAGAACGTATGAAGTGTCAAGTCCATAGTCTATGCCATCGTCTAGGAAGTCCTTGACTGTGGGGTTAACGTTATCGTCTGGAGATACTATGTCGACAGTTATTCCTGTGCTCTTAAACACTATGTTTATCTGAGGCTGTGTATATACGGCATTGGTGACACCCTGACCCTTATCACGGTCATTCCACTGGGATGGATACGGAGATCCTGACTGTAGCCTTGACGTTGTGCTGAGCTCTATCACAATTCTATCGTTGCTACTTATTGCTGGGTATTCTGGGTATCCAGCTGATTTATTTGCAACCCATGAAAGCACCTTAATGCTTGTTGTTATGTTGAACACGCCAGTATCTACTCCTGTTTCATTTATCCTTGTTACGCCTGGTAGAAGTATTCTGTTCAGAGGTATCCATCCTGTTTGATATGATCCTCCACCGCTCTCCGGTGCTTTTATCAAAGTAATTCTCGCTGATATATTACTTACCGACCCGTCATCGTCACTCATGTACGTGAAGTTTGCATATGCCTGGACCCTTGGATCTGAACCGGTAACATTTATACCAGGTAGCGATAGGAAGAAGCTGAAGTTTCCGTTCACATAGTCAATCCTGCTTATAGTAGCATTGAAGAGACCAACCGAAGTTCTATAGGGCGAATCAACCAGCACTTGTGGTCCTCCACTATAATCGATCAGGTTTATTAATATCCTTATAGTTCCCGGGTATATATAGTTATACCAGGCTAATCCCGCTAATGTTATCAGGTTGCCGCTGCCTGTTATATTCAATATCTGAGTTGTAGAGTTATAGGAGATGGTTAGAGTTGTCGTTATATTCACATTTAATATACTATTGTTTGTCACGTTTATTGCATCTATATTTGTTGGGTCCTTGTTTAGATCTGGATCCTTAATCTGTATTGATAGTCTTACATCCCTTCTATATGGTGTATCAGGTATGGGAAGAATCGTTGGTGCCACCGGTTCAAACTTTACTGTAGCTGTTATGCCTGTCCCTATCACTGTGAATACTATAGTTTTATTAACATCGTTTACTTGGTCTAGTAGGAGTCTTGCAAATGACGACGCATTAGTTACACCTGGTAAGGGGTATGCAGGGGTGATGTTCGCTACCATAGGTCCTCCAACGTATGCCACGAACGTTGTGCCTCCCACTCTATTCGCTGTAAAGTAATTTTTGATAGTTCCATCAGACCAGTTAACATTTATAACGGCGCCGGTATCCGCGTACGTAGCTCTAATGTTTATTGTATTGATCCCGCTGCCGGGTTCATAACCCGTCACTGTCAATACTATCCACTTCACAGGGTTAATCCTATCAGATGATAGTGTCATGGTTCCTACTTGCGCCTGCACCTTATTTATAGCAATCGGCAGAGGAGATATCCCGCTAACTATGCTTAAAGTTACTAACACTAGAACAAGTCCACCAACTATTCTTAAGATATTTTCCAACCCGCTGTTCATCTACATCTTCACCCTCGATTTATTAGTAGGATGGTTTTCTTTAAAAAAGCTGCGCACACATATAAACACATAGACATACGAATCAAAATTCACTATTTATAAACATAATAACAAAGACGAACCTCGATCTTTAAGATGGGGAGGGGCTATGTGCTATAAGCTTTATCAGGCTATTATTAATTTATTGATAGCAGAGAGCCCGATATCTCTCAGATTCTTAGATACCAGGCCTTGAAAATAATGCTCCTAAGATATGAATACTGATAGATAGAGAAAGCATCTGGGCGGAGATCCGATAAACCGCCCCGGGAAGGAGGTAAAACCTCCTCTAGAAATGCAAGGAAGAGGTTAATACCGCTTTTCCACATGCTTTTAAACGCTTCAAGCAACATGATTTCTACGAGGCAGGTGCGAGGTCTACCTGATATCCAACCGCTTGTCCCTCGATGGTTATTGATTATCGCTGATATTCTTTTGTTTAGGGTTGCTGTTTTTCTTGATCCACAGGGATGTTATTATATCCCTGTGGCCATCGAGGGACCTCCAACCCCCAAAGAGATCTTGGGATCTCTATGGGTTCATTGATGGCTGTGGAGCCCAGCGGCATGGAGCTCCCATCTAGACTTAAAACCCCGAAGCCCTTCTGAACATAGCCCTCATAAAGGGCTTCGAGGGCCTTAAGATAGATATTTATCAAGGCAACTACCTCCCTATGCCATCTCTCGCCTCCCTTGCTACAGACACCTATCCTATCCTCCCCATACTCTATCAAGGCATTGTGTATCGGGCAGATCTTAGACGTATTCCTAGGATCTACCACAAGCACCAGTATACCATATTCCCTTGCCTTATCTATTATCGCGTTCAGCTCTCCTTTCAGAGCACCCTGATATATCCTGTGCCTCAGCTGCCTATTCCTATACCTAGCGATCATAACCCTTATATCTTCCCCGGAGATCCTCTCAATAACTATAACGCCCCTAGTCCTCAGGGCGTCCCTTACTATCAGGTTTTCTGTCTTCATCCTATAGTCCCTCTTCTTTTTTCCCTCCTTAAGCTTTTCCATAGCCTTTCTAGCCTCTTTGCCACCAGATCCATTTCTTCTCTGGATGCTCTCCTTTCTATAGCTATAGCCCAGGGTTGTCTCTGCAAGGTCTGTTTCGAGGATTACTGCGAATGCCTCGTATAGAGTTGCTACAGAGTTCTCATTAACATCGACAGGCTTAATATTCTCTGGCTTGTAGATCTCGACCTTCTTCTCGAGGGATAGGTGGAAAATCGCCCTCCTATTCTTCCTATCAAGCTTGATCTTTGCATGGGATGTTGGCTTAAAACCTCTAGCCAATAGCTTGTAGAACTCCTTAGAAGGCTCTAGATCGAGATTCACCCAGCCCCTATGGGTATTAATAGCAACACTTGTGAAGAATGTGTTCTCAAAACCATTTATATTGATCTTCGTAGGGTTTGCCGGTTTTCACATGATCATCAACTAGCCATAGCCTAACACTATTGATCCTTGGCCTAGTATTCCTTCTATCATCTCAAGGTCGATCTGATCCCGAGCGATCTCCCAAGATTTCTTCCAGAGATGTCTCCTTAGCCTCTTACTCCTAAGATCCTTTTCCCTAGACCTAGATGTTTAACCAACTCATCGAAGATCTCTCTAGAGTATTGCCTAGCCTTGTTCCTCCTTAGAGAGGAAACCCTTTCAACAGCATCCTGGCATAAGCCATGTATGTAGTGTGATGGGATATTTGGATAGATCTTCCTTAGCTCTTGGTACTTCTAATTCTTAAGCCTATAGTAATTCTCAATAATATTCCTAGATGCGTGGGGAAGCACATCTCCAAGCATCCTGCTATATGTTCACGACCTCTTCTAATACCCTGAATTCTCTCTTAGATAACTTCTTTGAAGGCATGATAGCAGTCCTACTAACAAAGATCCTGTCGCCCGGCTTTGCAACCCACATCCACTTCTTACCGCTCTTTTTCTTCCTCTTAGCCATTATCCCTAGACCTCGTTCGCCCCTAAACCTCCACTCCAACCATTAATTGATAATGAAAGAATATAAAAAGATTTCTACTATCATGAAAAAGGGTTCAGCCCTCAATGCGAGATGTTTCTGAATAAGGAATACTTTCCAGAGCAGCACCAGCAGATCCTAAGGATCCTTGGGAATCAAAACCCTCTTCCCAAAAATTTATGAGGGAACTAAAAATCCCTGTGTTAAAGCCTGTATCTGTGGATTGTTTTGGGCTGCTTATAACCTGAAAGCCTCGTCTTTTAATGCTTATTAGCTTTTTAGTTATGTTAATTTTAGAGCCTGGAGTCCGAGATGATGGGCTCCTGGGGGATCTCTGGCCACCCCGTCTGCCCCCCAGATGACAGATGCATCCCCGAATAGATGGAGGGAACCAATGATCCGCCTGAAAGGAATGACGATCAAGATGACGACCTGAAGGCGGGAGAGGAGGTCAGAGCCTTTGGGGATACTCCACGATAAAAACCTACCTAGACATAACTCAGGAGGATCTTGAGGAGATATCAAAGCTATTCGGAGGAACCTAGATAACGGATCTGAACTCTAGATCTGGGGTACAAGAGCTTCACAAGCCAGGATCCACACACAAACCACGTGGAGAGGACGCGCCTAACCCATTGCAGGGAATAATCGGTGAGGTTTATTCATGGGGGAATTTCTCTAACTCCAGCCCTCTCCAGCCCTGTAGAGTTGCGATAAAATAGACTAGGTTATTGCATCTCTTCCAAGCTACTAGGCTTAGCACCTAGCCCAGATCGGGCTCAATGCTATTCTGATACTAGGCCGAGCAAAGGTCTTAGCGATAGGGGGTTTATAGCTGAGTTTGTTCTTCCCAAATCATTACAGATTATGAGTAATGATCTGTATAAAGCGTACGCATGTAGCTCACTGGTTTCTGCTGTGCATAGTGCCGCAGCTTAGAGTATGCATGCAGCTTTGTGCAACTATATCTATTGCACTCGTGCACAAAGTGCATTCGTAAGTGCACTCTTGTGTGCACAGACCTGCACTCTAGTCTCAATATCTCTTTCCACCAATAGTACTCAGACTCGATCTTTCTGCCTTTGGCAAGCAAAGCCGATCCGTCCGAGATTACTACTGCGAATAGATTGTTAAGCCCCCATATCAATAAAAGCCTCCTTATCACCAATAGGATCCCTCTGCTTAATATTTCTAGGATTAACAACCCTATCCTTCCTATCCTTATAGTTAGGCTTTACATAGCCCCTCTTATCTGATTTCGATGACTCTCTTCCAACCTCTATTGACACTAGTGCGAACCTCCTGCCAGCCTCATATATGATCTCAAGCCTCCCTGCATACCCTCCCACCTAATCCTACCAACATATCTTATCCTTAAACCAAAATCCACTAGAGCCAGGTAGCCTCCATTCTCATCAACAGGCTCCAAGTAGTATTTATCATTTCTAGTGAATATGTGTATCTCTTTCTCACCAGTAAGCCTGTCCTTCCAATAACCTGGTGGAGAGACCTTCCTGATATGTGGTGGTAATCTTCCCTGCTTCTTCAGATCCAGTTGCTTGAAGAAAGCATCCAAGCCTCATCATTCTTCTGAATAACGGCTTGAGCATTAAAGCCTAGAATCATTATACCTGTAGTAATACTTCTTGTCTATCTCATAAATCTTCGCCCTCATAAGCTCCTCTTGAAAAACGCCTACCTCTCCTCATATTTAAGCTCGTTGAAAAGCTTAGCACACATCAAGCCAATACCCATCAACCTCTCATGCCCACCCTCAGACAGCAGTAACCTCAGCCTAACAGCTCCCCAGCTCTCGCCAAGCTTCTCCTCAATCATCTTCTCTTAGAGCTTGGAGGGGTCGGGGCGCCAATCCACGGGTACAGATCGGGGAATCGTCCTCCCTTGGATCATGAAGGCATCACCTAAATCTATTATAAGTAAATATCATAATATTAATAATATTAATACTTTTAGCTCAATACCTCCTACTCGATATATTCAATTCCATGGTAGAACATCACTTCGGGGTATATAAGCATATCGCCCATCAACCACAAGGATCGATATGAAGATCAAAGCTTAAATACCCAGAAACTTTAATAATATATAAGGGCCTGGCAAAAGGGACAAAGCCCCCAAATGATCTACTATAGAATTGAAAGTAAAAGTAATAGAGTGTTATAATGGGATAATAATATTTAAGGTCTTAACTCTAAGATGAGGGTGTTCTAGCATGATTTTGAGAAGGATCCGGGTCTCGTTGCCTGTTATTGAGGATGATGATATATCGATGGTTGTGGATGTGCTTAAAGGTGGATGGCTTGCTCATGGTCCTACTGTGGAGGAGTTTGAGAGGGCTTTTGCCCATTATGTGGGGGTTGGGAGGGCCCTTGCTGTGAGTAGTGGGACTGTTGCTCTTGAGCTGTCTCTGAGGGCTCTCGGGGTCGGGGTCGGGGATGAGGTTATAGTTCCTAGCTTTACCTTTATAGCTACGGCTAATGTGGTTCTCTCTGTTGGGGCTAGGCCTATTCTATGTGATATTGATTTAGAGACATATAATATAGATCCGGCATGTGTTGAGGAAAAGATATCTAGGAGGACTAGGGCGATAATTCCTGTGCATCTCTATGGCCACCCGGCTGATATGGATCCTATAATGAGGGTTGCTAGGGATCATGGTGTATATGTTATAGAGGACGCTGCACAGGCACACGGAGCTCTTTATAAGGGTTTGAGGTGCGGCTCTATAGGAGATCTAGGTGCCTTCAGCTTCTACGCAACTAAGAACATGACTACCGGGGAAGGAGGCATGGTGACTACGAATAATGAGGAACTGGCTAGAAGGGTTGATCTTATGAGGAACCATGGGCAGGAGAGTAAGTACCTCCACATAGAGCTTGGATGGAACTATAGAATGACCTCTATCCAAGCAGCCCTCGGAATAGCACAGCTTAGGAAGCTTGAGAGGCTGAACGAGGCTAGGAGAAGAAATGCAGAGACACTTACAAAGGGAATTGAGAAGCTCGGCTGGTTGAGACCCCCTAAGGAGAAGCCATGGGCTAAGCATGTGTACCACCAGTACGTGGTATTTCTTGAAGATGATGCCCCGATATCTAGGGACAGACTTGTGGAGTATTTGAGAGAGCATGGTATAGAGGCCGCGGTTCACTACCCCCTCCCAATCCATATGCAGCCCCTCTATAGGAGACTCGGCTATCGTGATTGCTGCCCGAACTCATCTATAGCCTCACAGCGTGTTCTCAGCCTTCCAGTACATCCAAAAGTGAGTGGAGACGATATTACATACATGATCGAGATACTATCGAAGATATAGAGCTGTATCCATATATTATGTTAATAGGAATGTTTTATATTTGTTTTTATATTGGCTAAGCTTATAAGATCTAATCCCTATCTATTTTGATGAGGCGATAATCTCTGCTAGATCTTGGTGTGCAGAGACCTCGGGACGCTATAATGCTATGATAATTAAAGCTCCCGAAACCAAGGTCCTAGATGGGAGCCCGGTGCCGCTGGGCTCCACAACCACCTATGAAACTATAAAGATCCTGGGTCTCTGTGTGTGGTAGAAGCCCCTCGATGATCATAGGGGGTTATTACATCTCTGTGGATCAAGAAGCATAGCAACACCAAACAAAAATATCAGCGACACTCAACGACCATCGGGGGACAAGCGGTACCCCGAGCAAGTGAAGCCTAGTGATATGGATCCGATGAAAGGGATCCCGAGGGCTTTGAAGCCGAGGGAAGAGGGCCTGATCTAGAATATTAAGCCCAATGAAGCCCGAACCCCGATATCGTTATCTATTGGTGTGTAGAGAATTCTATCCTTTCCTAAAACAGCAAACACATGCTCATCAGCAGGAGCTATGAAATGGCTGCACGCAACAAAAAGCAGTTGTTGAGCCAAAAGTAAGCTTAATAAACTCCCTAGCCTCTATAAATACAAGTCTTTGTTTCGATGAAGGCATGGTTGCCATCAGATGTGGAGGCTATACCTAATCCATCACGAGGCGGACCAAGTAGTGCCTGTCTATGAAGCCCTCTATGTTAAGGGTGAAGTCCGCGCCTATGGGCATAGGTATCCATCTCTCAGAGAGTGCTAGCTGGTTTACTGGTATTTGAGCACAGGCTTATTAACTCTTTGGTACTTAAGTACTTTAGGGAGATAAGGTTGGGAGAAGCTAGGGGGAGAGATATTGAGGTAATTAAGGTTGAGCTTCCTAGAGATCTTGCTATAAGGTTTCGCAAGTATGTTGCCGAGAAGTATGGTTTTAGGCGAGGAGCTTTATCCAGGGCTATAGCGGATCTTATTGAGAAGGAGCTTACCTCCACGAGAGCTCAGGCCGCGGAGGGTGTAGAGGTTATTGTTGGCCTGGGGCTTCTATCAGATTATATGTGGGAAGGTGAGGATCTAGTAGAAGCTTTGAGGAGGGCTAATGTACCTAATAGACGCTAATATTATATTAGAGGTTTTATATAAGAGGGATAGATGGAGGGAATGTAGCGACTTTCTAGCCATGGTCAAGAGAGGTATTATCAAGGCTTACATTCTGCACTTCACATTACATGGGATATCAGCTATACTCGGAAAACCAGAGCTAGCCTTAAAATTCCTCTCCGAGATAATCACCTGGCATGGTTTAATAATAGTAGACTCATCTATAGAGGATGAGATCATGGCATGCGAGTTAGCAAGTAAAGTTGGTTTAGATTTTGATGATGGGCTTCAATACTATTATGCTAAGAAATTAGGAGTAAACATAGTCTCCCTCGATAAAGACTTCGACAAAACAGATCTTAGAAGGCTGGAACCTATGGATATACTCAAATCCTTAAAAGCAGATACTTAGAAACTCGGCTGCTGCTTAGGTGTTCTCGACTCATTGCAGGTTTTTGTTCCCGCTTGTTCCCCAATGGTGCTGGTTGTCGCTGATATTTTTGTTTGGTGTTGCTATGCTTCTTGATCCACAGAGATGTAATAACCCCCTATGATCATCGAGGGGCTTCTACCACACACAGAGACCCAGGATCTTTATAGTTTCATGGGTGGTTGTGGAGCCCAGCGGCACCGGGCTCCCATCTAGACTTGAAACCCCGAAGCCCTTCTGGACAGGGCCATTATAAAGGGCTTCGGGTTTCTATCCTAAATGAAAGCCCCATTTCGCTGGGCTTAACAGCCCTTCTGAGAAGCCTCCTAGGGCATGTTGCCCTGGGAGGTGGTGTGGGGGGGAAGCCCTCGAGATGATCTACTATAGAATTGAAAGTCGGGGAGTGAGCGGTATATAGTCTGGCTCTGAGTTAATTATACTTTATAAGTGATCTATATATGGTAATATATTTAAGCCTTCAACGGATATATGTTCGGTGGGTCCATGAGGATTGAAGAGGCACTTGATCTCGAGAAACTCTCGAGGGAGCAGTACAGGATTCTCTGGATCGCCAGGGTTTCTTGGATGTTCGTAGCTATGGAGATCATATTAGCATCGTTTACACTCCCATACTTCATAAGAGCACTCTCACTTAGCGGTCTGGAAGCAGGCTTTTTAGCGTCAGCTGTTTTAATTGGGGATATAGTTGGGGCTGCGATCTTCGGGAGAGTTAGCGATCAGATCGGTAGAAGACCCGTTTTCCAGATCTCTTTACTCTGGTACAGCATATTCACGGCCCTTACTAGTCTTGCTAGGGGGTTCTGGGATATTCTGATCCTGAGGATCCTGGCTGGGATTGGGCTTGGTGGGATGCTTGTCGTGGATCCGACTCTCTTGAGTGAGTTCCTACCAAGAAGAGTGAGGGGAAGGCTGATGGTCAGCCTGGACCTCTTCTGGCCGGTGGGGAGTTTTATCGCGCTAGCCCTATCATATCTCTTTCTAGAGCTTGGGGGCGGGAATTGGAGAGGGCTTTTCCTAGCCGCAGCTTTCCCAGCCATTACGGTGGCTTTCTTCAGACTCTATGTCCCTGAATCGCCCTTCTATCTAGCTAAGAGGGGGAGGCTTGATAAGGCGTCTGAGGTGATTAACAGGCTTACGGGATCAAACATAGACCCGGGATCGATAACCTTCGCTGTTGAAGAGGAAGGCAGCTATAGAGAGCTCTTCACAATATATGGGAGAAGGGCTGTCGCTATGCTCATAGCATGGACAGCCCTTAACTATACCTACTATGGGCTCTTCCTATGGCTCCCAGAGGTCTTCAACGTAATAGCGAATCTATACGGGGGAAACTCCTGGCTATATTTCAGCATAGCCTTCGCATTCCAGATCCCGGGGTACGTTAGTGCTATGTATCTAGTAGAGATCCTTGGTAGAAAGAGAACACTGGCACCCTATCTAATTATGAGCGGCCTCTCAGGAGTATTAATGGCTTTTGCCACAGGGGATCTCGCGGCCTTCACACTAGCAGCCCTAGCAGTGAGCTTCTTTAACCTAGGGGCCTGGGGCAGTGTCTACCCCTTCACAAGCGAGCTCTTCCCAACAAAGCTTAGAGGTAAGGCTTTCGGGCTTGCGGAGGGGGTTGGAAAGGTGGTCGCTGTATTGGGCCCGATCGTTTTTGGGGCGCTCTACCAAGCTACAGGATCATTTGCACCACCACTAATAGCTACAACAGCAATTGCTATCATAGCTGGTTCTACTATTCTCTACCTAGCCCCTGAGACAAAGGGCCTCTATTTCGATTAAAACACGTGATCCGCTTCACCAACGATCTAAGCATCTTAGACCATGGTTTATAGCGTAGCATCTATAGCATATCCGCTACACCCAGAGATCAGGCTTTAACCCTTTTCCATCGTAAAGCTGTTGCATTATAGCAACGAGATCCTCCAAGCCCTCAAGAAACTGTTTTGGGTTTCATAAAAGTTTATAAGGGTTGATATATCATTTTATGGAGCGATTTTGCTGAAGTCTAAGGAGGTTTGCCAGATCCTTGAGCTTGTCAGGGCATACTCTGTGCCTATCAGGGATGATAGGGTTAGGGGGCTGATAACATGGTATGTTAAGGCTCTACAGAATGCTATAGATATGATCTGGGATAATATCGAGTGGAGATATCGCTTCCTAGAGCTTGTTAGAAGGGGTGGGAAGCTGATCACTAATATGGGTTTGAAGATGCGTGTCCCAATAATTCCGAAGGATAGGGCTTTTAAGAAAAGGCTTAGAGAAGAGCTTATGAAGGATAACCCCTACGCAGCACTGGGTTGATGCTGTTATCAGAACAGCTTACTCCATAATCGAGTCTTGGAGAAAAAGATATCTAAAAGGGAGGGCTAGGAAGGTCAAGCAGAGGATCAAGAGGAGATTCGCTAGGTGCAAGATAACGCTTATGAAGATAGATTATGAGGCTAAGACCATAAAGATAACTCTGAGGCATGGAGAATATCTCTCAATATCCTGGAGATCAACATGGTTCGAGCACAGAGTTAGAGATTGAATTGTAGACGAGGTTATAATCAAGGACGATAGAATAGTTATCCCCTTCAAAAGCTCTGAGGAGATCTATGTTAGAAGGGTTATTGGCTGGGATAGTAATGAGCCTTCATTGGACGGCTACGAGCCTAGTATAGGTTTTATACATGTAGATCTAAAGCCTCTCCAGAGCATTAAGATCGTATATGAGCGTAAAAAGGCTATAGCACAGAGGAAGGGTAGAGGAGAATTATATGAGAAGTATGTTAGAAGGGAGAGGAATAGGGAGAAGGACTTTATAAACAAGCTCTCAGCAGGGTTGAGATTGCTATTCCCAAACACAGTCCACGTCTTCGAGGATCTTGATAAGGAGGATCTCGTTAGCAGGAAGAAAAGGGGGAAGAATAGGAGGAAGAGGAATGCTAGAACACCATGGAAAAGAATACATAAGAGGATGTCAGAGGTGGCATTAACAGCTTATGTGGATCCTAGCAACACATCTAGAGAATGCCCAGATGCGGGTATGTTGTGGAGACCCAAGAGGGGCATGTCTTCGAATGCCCTAGATGTGGATTAAAAATGAATAGGCATAAGGTCGCATCTATAAACATTAGGAGGAGATACCTGGAAGAAAAGAGGAGGAAGAAGAGGAGAGCCAGGATGCGGGGGTTTCCCCACAGCAATGAACCTGAGATCTCTATGATGGTGGAGCTGTGGGTCGGGGTCACCCCGAGCAGGTGGAGCCCAGTGATATGGATCCCGATGAAATGGGATCCTGAGGGCGATGAAGCCAAGGGAAGAGGGCTTGATATCAAACGATATCAAGCCCAATGAAACCCGAACCCCATTAATAAGATACTTCAACTCTCATGAGACCCTTACCCACGATCTACCATCTCTCCTAATACATGTTCGAAGCCCTTTCTCTTAACCCCTCTATTCTATCATTAGTAATAACCGGAATACCCTCTACTAATGCTGAGAGCGCCAGAGGATTCCTGCTTGTCTCCTTTCCATCATCTTCTCTAACTCCGCATAGTGTTACATATAAATATATCCACCTTCTCTTTCTCTCATAAATTCGCCTGTTACATAGAGTCTCTCTAGGATGTTCACACGAGCTATATCTCTAAACACCACCAGAAGATCTATATCGCTCCACCCCCTCACATTTAGGACATTTTGATGGCGTCCCGTTCTGGTTTACTATTGCTAATGGTACTCTGTGTTTCTCAGCATGCCAGTCTATCTACTTTCTTATCCTCCTATACCCCATAATGATGAGCTTTTTCCTATGATCTTTGGGTAGTTTCCTAAGCGATTCTATGAGTCTTGCAAGGGCTCTTTGTAGCAGTCAATAGCAGTCCTGGATGAGAGATCGAACCACTCTCTTAGCTCTCTGTATAGAGCGTTATGACCTCCCCAATGCTCCTCGGATTTAGGCTCAGGATCCTGTTTATAGCGTAGTTAAGGGCTGTGTTGCATCTCTTGAGGAGCTCTACAGCCTCTGGCCCAGGACTAACTCCCTCGAGAGGGTTAGCAACTCCTCACCGCCAGAGGTCTTAGAGCCTCTCCAAAAAGATCAAATACAAAAGATAATAAGCTTTCCCTATTCATCCCCGCCCTGAAGGGCGAGCTTTCAGTTATAAAGTTCTTAAGCTATTGTCTCCATAATATATCTGGTGTCTAAAGGGCTGGCATAGTTGATGTAGTGATCAGCATAGCACTTGCGGTTGTTCAAATAGCAGTAAGGGCTGGTTTTGCGCTTTTTAGCGTGACCCTCTCTCTAAATCTTCTAAACAGGCTCACAAGGGCTGTATCCTTTTTAATGGTAGTGGGAATGCTTTTATATTCGTTTGTTGTCTGGCTTAAGCTTATGAGCATCCAATCCCTATCTATTTTAATGATGAGGTGATATCTCTGCTGTATCTTGGTGTGGAGAGACCTCGGGATGCGATGACCTTAAGAGCACCCGAGACCGAAGCCCTGGATGAGGGCAATGCCCAGAAGGGCTTCGGGGTTTCAAGCCTAGATGGGAGCCCCTTTCCGCTGGGCTCCACGGTCATCAATGAACCCATAGAGATCCCAAGATCTCTATGGGTGAGGTGGAGTTCCCTCGATGACCCAGGGCTAAAAACCCTGTGGATCAAGAAGCACAGCAACACCAAACAAATTAATATCAGTGATAATCAATGATCATCGAGGGATAAGCGGAACTGGGATCCTCTGAGAACATTTATAGCTGCGGTTGTGCTGTTATATATAGACGCTCTACAGCTTGGGATAGCTTCCAGAAGTCTTGAGCTAGCTAGGAGGTATTACTTCTTTAACATGACCCCGTATATAGCTGTGATACTGCTTGTAATAATATTGGGTAGAGGGGCTAGGCCCCCATCAGGTCTTATGAAGCACTTTAGAAAGGCCTAGTAGTCTATCTATTTCTTCAAAACCCTGGGATCTGTATAGACGATCCTCTCCTCATAGAGCTTTTTTATCTCTAGCTCGTCATAGCCTATCTCCCTCAAGATCTCCTCTGTGTGCTCTCCTAAGAGCGGTGGAGGTCTTGTAATAGCTCCAGGTGTTATGCTCATCTTAAATGGTGTTCCAAGGGTTCTGAATTTCCCATATACCTTGTGCTCCGTTTCAACAACCATTCTCCTATGTATTACATGTGGATCTCCCAGCACCTCGCTAACTCTATAGACAGGGGCTACGGGGATACCTGCCCTTTCAAGGATCTCTATCCATTCTCTCGAGGTCTTCTCCCTAAATGTTCTCTCTAGTTCTCTAATTAGTTGATCCCTATTCCCAACCCTGTCGGGGTTTGTAGCAAATCTGCTGTCCCTCAGGAGATCCTCTCTACCTATGGCCTTTGCAAATGACTGCCAGAGCCTGTCATTCCCCACAGCCACTACTATATAGCCATCCCTAGTCTCCAGAGCCTGGTATGGTGCTATGCTGGGATGGGCTGATCCAAGCCTCTCAGGATCCCTCCCAGTGGCTATATAGCTCAGGGCTTGGTGAGATAGTATGAGGATCTGCGCATCTAGCAAGGACATATCTATATACTGCCCAGCCCCAGATCTCTCTCTATGATATAGAGCAGCTAATATAGCTACCGCAGCCATTATACCTGTGCTTATATCCGCTATAGGCACTCCAAACTTCACGGGGGGTCTCCCAGGCTCTCCTGTTATGCTCATGAGCCCGCTCATAGCTAGAGCGATCAGGTCGTACCCCGGCTTATCCCTATAAGGCCCATCCTGGCCGAAGCCTGATATGCTGCAGTATATAATCCCGGGGTTTATCCCTGATAACCTGCTATATCCAATACCAAGCCTATCAGCTGTCCCAGGACGGAAGTTCTCAATGACTATATCAGCTGTTTTCACAAGCCTGTCTATGATCTCTAAGGCGCCTAGCTTCTTAAGATCTATTGCAATACTCCTCTTATTCCTATTAACACTTATGAAATACGCTGAAACCCCATTTATGTCAGGAGGCATCCAACTCCTAGACTCATCGCCCTCCGGAGGCTCTATCTTAATAACATCCGCCCCTAGATCTCCTAGAAGCATTGTTGCAAAAGGCCCTGCCATAGCTCTCGTAAAATCCAGAACCCTTATACCTTCCAGGGGCCTTCTAACCAAATCCTGAACCCAATACCTCTTATATTAAAAAATATATATCGATTCGATCCTTCCGTATTAGCAAGGCGTAGATACTCTTAGAAATAATTACGATAACATAGCGTAGAAGATAGATCTATAGGACGAGGATGAGGCTATTACAGAACTGACGGTAAGTTTAAATATGTAAATACTTGGTCTATGCATGGAGGAGCATTATATTAGTAAGGGGATTTGCTAGGGTTTAGAAGAGAGTTAGGGAAGCTCATTAGATCTCAGTAACCTCTACACAAATTAATTAATAATGAAAGAATATAAAAAGATTTCTACTATCATGAAATAAGGGTTCAGCCCACAGACTATTTTTAACTCTAGCAGCTCCCCTTATAACCCATACCCTTAGAGGCCCTCCAGCTGTTTCGAATACCCTCTCAATTGACCCTTGTGGTGGAGGCCATAAACCCAGCTCCCTAGCAATTCGTAAGGGTATCATTAACTGAGGTGAATCGCCTTCATAGTCACTATTAACTAGAGCTATCACCTCGAGAGATCTTCCCTCCCTTGAGATCTTCAGTCTTACCCTGACAGCCATGGATAAAACCCCTTATCCACCCAACTCTTACTTTGACACCTATTATTCTCCCAACCTTCACCATAAGATCTCCTACCTAAATGTAGATTACTTAGCCATTATATATAGATAATAACGAATATAGCGTTTATATAGCAGTTCATATCTTGATATGAACAAGAGAGCAAATCCGCCCTTTAGAGCAGGAAGAATATCATCTACTCTTTTTAGCTCATTAAAGAGGGTTTAAATTGACCGTTTCTCAGCAGATGGTGGTTCATCGCCTTTCATATTTACTGATTTCAAGGCTCTCCACCATCTGCTTCTCAACGGTCTCCCCGAGCCCCCTCACCGCAGAGGCTCACCACCAGTCGCCTAGCGGATCATCACCCTACGGCTCTCGGAAACTCGGGGTCACCAATAAGTATATATCTCTGAGGTTTATAAGCATCAGCATATCTCATAGCGTTAAAAGGTCTCAGAAACCAATGAATATGAGTGCTACAAATGATTATGAAGACCGAAACAGCCCCATGTATACCTCTAAATGTATGAGGACTATTTCTCCAAGCATCCTAGTGTATATATTCACAGTCTCCTCAGGTGCTTTGAACTCTTTCCTAGATAATTGCTTTGATAGCAGAACAGCGGTTCTACTGATAAAAATCCTATTACCAGGCTTGATAACCCATACCTACCCCCTATCTCCCTTCCCCTTCTCTTCCTAGCCATTATCTCTGGACCTCAACAACCTATTTGCCTTTACACTTCCATTCTAACCATAATAAATATATAAACATCCATGCTATTGTGAAAAAAGGATATAGCCCGTGGCGCTAGGCTCAATGGAATCAATACATCCTGAGCGAGGCCTATGATCCCGGGCCTAGGCCCAACCCCGCTAGTGAAAATACCATAGTGGGTAAATGATTAACAACCTACATCCACTTTTATCGTTCTTCTCTTTTCCCAAGCCACTGTTCCTAGGCCTCGGTAGCGTTTCCCCTCTAACGGTATTTGATGGTGTTTGTGAATATTTGTATTTCCGTTAGAGGGGTTGCACCTAGGCTCGGGATCACTAGCTTCACCCGAGATGCATGGGTGCCTGTCGGGCCCAACGCCACTGGGCTCCCATCTGAGGATAGGTATCTCAAACCGATGTTTATAGCTCCGATCACATCTCTATCCATTGTTAATCCATTGCTTAGCTTTGCTAGCCTCATCTGTATTTTTATAACCTTTACCCTTCTACCCCCTCTCAGCGCAAAGCGAATCACAGAGGGGGTATATCTCTTGATAGGCTTCCCGCTAAACGGATCTCTTGATGAGGAGTATGCCTCAGATTCTTCGACAACATGTAACGGCTTGTTGTTCAATATCTCTACTAGCTTTGAGACGCACCACTGGTGGATCCTATGCCTCAGACTCTTCCTAGCATTGCTAGCCATCTTGCCCTTACCTCTATGGGCATTCCCAACAACTAAGGATGCATCGTATTTCTTGGCGATCTCCTCAATAATCCTAGCTGTTTTATAGATAACATCCTCCTTCCTCTCCCTCTCACGAAGCTTTCTAAGAGCTTTCCTAGCATCTCTATCTCTAGTGGATTTACCGCTTGTTATCCTTCTTCTCCTCTCGGAATACGCTATAACGATTCTGCCAATGCTAGTCTCGATCTATAGATCTCATGTAGCCTTCTATCTATAAACACGGCTAGGGTAACATTGTTCTCATTTATATCTACTGCAACAGCATTATCAGGGTTATATGATATCTCGAATTCTTTGGTCAGCGTTAGATATACAAGGATCTTCCCATCAGTTAGCTTCAGCTTTAACTCGCTTGATGGCTTCCAATTGTTATAGAGGTATCTATGTAGCTGCTTATTGTTTCTATAGACTATCCTTATCCATCCTCTATGTGTTCTAACCTCTATAGCTCCTTCCCTCAATCTCCAATCCTGCGAATCAGAGTAGATCAAAGTTATGCTCCTTATCACAGGCTTATCTTTTTCTGTTTCTCCTTTCCTCTTCTTCTTTTTGAATGACTTAGCCCTTCTAACAGCATCCCTATAAGCACCTTTAATTACTCTAGTTGGGAGCCATGGATATTTATCTCTAAACTTCTCGTAGAAGACACTATGTAGTGTCTCTTGGGAAGCCTTATACTTAACAGCGTATTCAACCATCTCAACAAGCATCTCTATATGCATCTTCAATCTCTCTAAGTGCTTGCCTTCCAAACCTATTAACCCAGCCCTTCAGTATAACAGTTCTCTTGAGGATCTTTGTGAGCTTCCCCACCTCTAATCAAATAATTAGAGATAACCAGAGATATTTAAACTTATCGTCAGTTCTGCAACAGCCTCTCTGAAGCATCTGAAACAACGAACACCGATGATAATAAGAGATAAAAGCTTATAGATCTAACCAATAACTATTAACTTCGGAATAGCCCTGGCGAAGGTTAGTTACTTAGCATTATTTGGATTGCTATAAAGATCTCTACCTTCCTATGTGGATATATTAACACTTCACATCGCTATCCTCTATTAAGAGATAAACTATCTTTCTATGTGGAGTGGGTTTCAGCTTTTCTAGATTGGGTGGTGTTTATATAGTCGAGGAGGGTTTTGCTGCTTAGAGGTCGGGTCACTTTCTCTTTTTCCACATTTTTGATTCTTGAGAGTTCATCTATAGCTGTTCTTAGATCTCTTTTTAGATCCTCTAGATTACCTCTATTCCTGAGTATTGCTGCTGGATGATATGTTGGTATGAATGTGACTTCCAGACCTAGTAGCTTGCCTCTGTATATGTGTCCCCTCATTTTTGTGACTCCTAGCCACCTGATCTCCATTCTTCTGCATACCCATTCACCTGCTATTGCACCTAGCGTGACTATGATTTTGGGCCTTATTAAGAGGATCTGGGATTCTAGGTATATAGAGCATGCCTCTATCTCATCCCTCTCCGGCTGTCTATTATTAGGAGGCCTGCATTTAACAACATTGGTTATATATATCTCATTCCTCCTAATCCCGATCTCCTCTAACACGCTGTCCAAAAGCTTCCCTGCCGCCCCAACAAATGGGAGGCCCATCTCATCTTCCGTAGCTCCTGGAGCCTCTCCTATGAATAGGATCTCTGTATCTCTCCTCCCGCTTCCAGGGACCGCTTTTCTCCTAGATAGGTGGAGCCTACACTTGGTGCAGCTGAGTATATCCGTTATAAGGGGTTCCCACGAGGTGTAATGGGTGCTGGCTATTATGCCCACCTATCCCAGCTAATATGTTTTAGAGCTATATATAGCCTGATCTCCCTATATCTTGAGCTCCGAATTTGCTCGAAGGGTCTATATAAGATCCTGTATATATGCTAAGCTCGGTAGCTCGAAGATCCCCTCCCCCCTCGCAAGGATATATGGTTTAGCATTCTCTATATCCCCATTATTCCTAGTTATTGGCGAGAGGTAGTTACTCCTTATAGTAGTTATGGGGGTGCCTGCTTGGTAGCTTCCTGCTGCTGGGGCTACAAGCCCCTTGATCGTTCTTCCACCTATTCTCAGAGGTATCTCTAGGAAGCATGGGAACTTAGCTATTTTGCCAAGCCTATCGCTTATAGATATGCTTGGGTGTTCATGCCCATATATCATGATCCCCACACCCTCTACTAGCATATCCCCGCCAGCCTCTTCAATGCTTTGGTGACCATGGATCACCAATATATCTCCTAGTCTATAGTGGGGTGTTGGCTCAACACCATATCTAGATGTTACTATCGATGCATAGTTGTCGTGATTACCCCTCACAAATACTACCTCGACCCCCTTTCTCTTGAAAAGATTCATTAGCTCCTCGATCTCCCTCCTCTCCTGAGACCCGAGCCTATCGAACCTATGCTTAAGATCACCAGCTATGATGACCCTCTCAACCTTCAGAGTGTTGAATGCCAGCTCAATATCCTGTAGAAGCTGCTTTAGCTGCCCCCTAGGTAGGAAGAGCCCTGCCTCAGCCATAGCCTCTTCAAAGCCTAAGTGGGCGTCGGCTATGATAAGGGCTCTGTATCTCCTTAGATAGATATAGGGGGTATCCACCACAAGCTCTACTCCAGGATATACCTCTAGCAACGTCTCTCAAATTATAGATGCTAGAAAAGATATTACCTTTGTCCCTGTATTACCGCTCAACACTTAACTCTATATATCTTGACACATCTAGTGAAGCTCTCATCGGCCCTCCTAAGAGCTTCTAGAGCTGCTGGAACAATCTTCTTAAAGAGATGAATCCTCGCGACAGCATCCCTATATTCCTTGAAACTATATTCCTCTGAATAGCCATCTATAAAGATCCTAAGATAGCTGGGACCAATCACAACCCCAGTACTCCCCCTCATAACCATGAACTCCCCGCCTCTAAGCGATATCGCAATATCGCTCCCAACCTTTGAGATAGATATAATATCTCCAGCCCTGACAATCACCCATCTACCCTCACATATATAGCCAGCACTCCTAACCTCCTTAGAGGATGAGAGACAGAGACCCTTCTCAAGAACCCTCTCACCATGCCCAATAATCTCCTTTATAGAGCCGATCAAAGATAGCTCATGGATCTTCACACCCCTCTTACCAGCCTCAATACTGGCATCCAGATTCTTAAGAGCAGTCCTCAAAACCTCGATATGTCGCTGAGACAAGCAACCCCCTATAGAGCTTACATGCACAGCCTATAAGCATATAGAGGAGAGAGATCAGACCTGCGCGGGCACCGCACCTCTACGGCCCTTTCGAGCCTCATCATCCCATATACCAGTACCCTCAAACATTAATATATACCAGCTGTAACTAGCATAAAACCCAAAGAGTTGTTACATCGATAGGCCAGTCTAATGGTAATTAGAGAATATCTATACACCCTCAGCGAAGATCCAGCATTAAATCGGCAACTTAGCTTTGCTTCTCTTCAAGAATCTCATAAGGACTTTGAGTAGGCCATGCAGGTAGCAGTGGAACAAACATTATTCCGGCTACTGCTACATATTTCAACACACTATTCCCAGTATTAATTATCCTATGGGGCATGTTTTCCTTAATATAAACGGCATCACCCGGCATAACGTTATATCTTTTGTCACCGATCTCCAACAAGCCCTCTCCCTCAAGTATATAATAGACTTCTTCACAATTATGCTTATGCAATGGCGTAGAATTCTTAGGCTCAACCTCAACTACTCCTAAAACCAAGGATTTCACTGGAAACCCGGTTTCAGGATATATTACCTTCCAGTCTCTAACTCCTTTCTTTACCTCCATAGCAGATCCTGGCTTCCACTCTTCCCTTTTTATAACAACTCTTTCCATAGCCCTTTAATCCCATAAGAGAGTTCTTAATAAGCTTAAAGACCTTACTGTTATTGTCTACTCTAGTACCTATTTTCACAGTATTAGTGAATAACGGTAGATCATTATAGTGCATCCCTATTTGATCAATAAGAATCTATATATAGATTTTTAACTTTATAGATCATCAGAAATAGTTAAGATTACAAGCGATATGATGTTTATAGTCGCTTTCGAATCTATTTCTCTCTATCTTAGCTATTATGGATCATAGATTTTTGTTGTGATATTAAATGAAATAATAAACCTTGCCTCTTAGGGTAATGTATTTAAGTTTATATGTTGGTAGAGATATTGCTCTAGCAGGTATTAGAGAGTATTCTAGGGTCTAAAGGTTTAATTAGACTCATGATCATGAGGATAAAACCAATACTTACCTACCAAAGAGACAACGGTCAATACCCTTTTAAAGATATAACACAGCCCATTAAAGCAAGAAGAAATTATAAATAGATTTGATTATTTTATACATTTAGGTATATTAAAATATAATGTAAAGAGAGCTTAGGAACATTATTCCTTTGCATATAATCTTATCTATACTAACTATATAAAGTAAAGGTTAAGAAGTAATCATTATGATATAAAAATATTTATTTTATTTATATTCTAAACTTTATATACTAATTATGCTAGCTTTGCTAATCGTAGTAGGAATAGTATGAAGAATACTAGGTAGAATA
>Ga0079998_121265_pt1 | contig 36782 bp, 42 predicted proteins | sample PerSpoBPS_BMetaG_FD_69201 | JGI IMG/M metagenome (GOLD analysis project Ga0079998, IMG submission 69201) | Thermal spring microbial communities from Yellowstone National Park, Wyoming, USA - Perpetual Spouter B (PS_B) MetaG (SPADES assembly)... | ecosystem: Environmental > Aquatic > Thermal... | reverse complement strand
CCGCCTCCGTCCTGGCGGCCTCCAGCTTAACAACCTCAGGCTCGACAGCCCCCGGCCCGGCGGCGGACCTCCCAACACCCTCCCGTCTTAAACCACGTTCCTCAAGCCTCTGAACCTCCACAGCCGGCTTAACCTTAGCCGCCTCGGGCTTAACAACCTCTTTCTTGGCCTCAGCTGGCTTAACCGCCTCGGCCGGCTTGGCGGCTTCGGGTTTCTGGGCCTCCGGCTTCGGAGGCGGCGGTGGGAACAGCTCTTCGTATGTGAACTTGGCGCCTACAAAGGCGTTGAATAGCTCCACCGCCTTCCTCGCCACGGCCGGCTTCTTCGGCTGATACGGCGCGGCCATCCGCTCAAACCACATATCGACGGCGGTGTACCACGCGGCTCTAAACTCAGCCTCGCCCTCGGCGTCGCCCACAAGCCTAAGCCAAAACAGCGGCGCCAAATCCACCAGAAGCCACGGCATAAACACCGCGCCGGCAACCTCCTCCTTCTTAAACCCCCTCCCCACCCCACTCCTCAGATAGCCGGCGTATTCGTCAGCCAGCCTAAACGCCAGCCACGTCAGATACAGCTCGTCGTGGCGCTCCCAAACCCTAGACTCCGGCTCGCCGTACCTCTGCCTGAGGTACTCCAACGCGGCTTCGGCCCTCTCCCGGTCGAACTCGTACACAATCTGCCAAAGCGCCCTGTTAAGCCGGGCCTCATACAGCTGACGCACCACCTTCCCCATCTCGTCGAAGTTCCTCCCGCGCAGAGCCTCGCCGAATTTAGACAAAGGCTCCTCGATAGAGAGCCTGTCGATGGAGTAGGCCGTAATCCACTCGCCGTCTTTAACCGGTTGCCTATCCCTAAGGATGAACCAGAGAAACGGCTCAGGCACAGGCCACCCCACCACGCGGATCTGCGCAACGCCAGACTCAGCCCCATCCACCAGCTGTGTCACAGCCCTCTCCACCGCCGACAAGTCGAAGCCGAAGGGAGCGACTACATACGCCGTCCGCCACTCCTTGGGGACGCCCTCCTCGAAGGAGACAGGCCTTTGGATCTGCCGCACCTCCCAACCGGCCTCCCCCGCCCTCATCGCCAGCTTCTCGTCCTCAGTCCAGTATGCGACGTACGGCTCCAGCCTCCCACGCCAGCTGTCTCTGGCGTACCACTGAACCACCTCCTCAGGCATCGAGGGTTAATCTGCCGGCGCCTGTTGTCAAAGCCGCGGTGGAGCTTCTTGAAAAGAACAGGCGCGTTTTGACTGGCAAAAACCCGTGGGTTTCTGCGGCCGCCGCCTTATGGCTGGCGTCGCTTAGAAGGTTTGGCCTCTTGAAGGCGTTGGCTGAAGCGGCCGGCACGACGACGGCGAGCATAAGGAACGCCGCCAAAAGGATGAGGGTATGAGGCGGAAGATTAGGCAGTACCTCCCCGCACTGCTTTTGCACATACAGAGGCGGGTGGGTGGTGAGAGGGGTTTCTTGTTCTCTGTAAGGACGCGTGATGTGTGTGGGGTGGATAGGCGGTGTGGGCAGGCGGTGCGTAGGCTCATGACGAGGCTTGTGGAGAAGGGGCTGGCGAGGCGGTACAAGAAGGGCACCTACTTAATCGAGAGGGCGGCGGTGGAGGAAGTGCTAACAGCCTTGAGGAAGTGGATATGACGGCAACGGCTAAAAAGATCAAAACCACGGCCGCCGTTTTTGAGCTACCTCAAAAATTGGGTATTCTTCAGTATGTGGAGTATGAGCCTCCGCCTAAGGAGTGGTGTACCGATGACGGGTGCTTGTACGAGGGGGTGTTGACAGCTGAGGGCTGTAAGAAAGGCGTATGCATAAAGTACCGGGTGTGGGTTCATTCGAGAGATAGGAGGAGGTGGGAGGCGAAGGAGAGGTGGAGGAGGCGGAGGGATGAGGAGGCTGGTGGCTGTATTAGGCAACAGGTGGCTGACGCGTTGTGGGAGCTGGCTGGGCAGTACGACGTGGGGTTGTGGTATGAGTATGTGAGGGTGGGTGTGGGGGTTAAGCAATACGACGTCTTTTGCGGCGTCGTTGTAAACGGGGTAAAGCTGTATCAGCCCCACTGCCGCACGGCAGAGGAGTGCGTCGAACAGATACTTGAGGACTACAAGAGGGAGGTGGAGAAGATGAAGGAGCCGCCTCAGCCGGCTTTAGTTGTCAAGGTTGACCCCGTGGAGGAGCTTCTAAAGGAGTGGCCGGAGCTAAGCGCCTTCGGCGCGGAGTGGGTTAGGGCGTGGGCTCCCCACGCCAAACAGGAGCTGGTGGAAATCGCCAAGGTTATGCGCAGATTCCCGTGGATGGTGGAGGTGGTGAAGCAGAGGCCTGTGTCTAACCCACACCCCTACCTTATTGAGGTGTACGTGGCTAGGGACGGGTAGGAGGTGTGCCTCTCTTAACCAACTGAAGACGTATTGCGAGAGAAACGGCGCCGTGAAGGAGGTAAGGCTAGAGCTGGAGTTTAAGCGATATGAAGTATACGAAGAAAAAATGAGGGAGGTGTACAGACCAAAAGGCCTACTGGCAATTGCCGCGGCGGCGAGGGAATACATGAAGGTTCTCTAACCATTTTTCCTCTTTTTTGCATCGGAAGGCCGCTGCGTTGTGACTGGGGCTTTAGATGTGGAAGAGAAATGAGCTGAAGTTAAGTTTTTTGTAGAAGTTTTTTCAGCACGTAGGGCAGGATGCCGCCGTGTTTGATGTACTCCACCTCCGCCCAGGTGTATATGGCGAGTTTTGCCTTCACCTCGTGGACGCGCCCGTCTTTCCTGTGTATTCTAATCGTCACTTCCTTCCCCGGCGCTAAGCCGTCTGAAAGCCCCACTATGTCGAAGGTCTCCGACCCGTCTAGGTTGAGGCTGTCGACGGTGACGCCGGGCGGTAGCTGGATTGGTATTATGCCGACCATGGTGAGGTTTGACCTGTGTATCCTCTCGAAGCTTTCGGCGATGACGGCCTTGACGCCGAGGAGCTTCGGCCCCTTGGCGGCCCAGTCGCGGCTGGAGCCGGCGCCGTAGTTTTTGCCGGCCAGCACAATCAGGGGGGTGCCCTCCTTCTTGTAGGCCTCGGCGGCCTCGTAGATCGTCATCGTCTTGCCCTCGGGGAACTTTATGGTGAGTCCGCCGTCTAGGTTTCCTATCTTGTTTTTGTACCCCTTGCTGGAGAAGGTGCCGCGTACCATCACCTGCCAGTTGCCCCGCCTGGCGCCGAAGGTGTTGAACTCAGAGGGCTTCACGCCCAGCGACTGCAGGTACTGCCCGGCGGGGTTGTCCTTGGTTATGTTGCCCGCGGGTGATATGTGGTCCGTGGTTATGCTGTCTCCAAGTATAAGCAGAGGCTTGGCGCCTGCTATGTCGCCTATCTTCACCTCGCCCTCAAACAGCGGCGACGGCTGTATGTATGTGTCGTCGGGTCTCCAGGAGTACAGCAGTCCGGTGGGCGCCTCCAGGGCTTGCCACTCGGGCACAAGCTCGCCGACTTTGCTGTATTTCTCAACGTAGATCCTGGGGTCTACCCACTCCTCCACTACCCGGTTGACCTCCTCCGGCTTCGGCCAGAGGTCTCTGAGGTAGACCGGCTTGCCGTCCTGCGTATATGCGACGGGCTCCACCTCTATGTTTTTGGTGACGGTCCCAGCCAGGGCGTAGGCAACCACCAGCGGCGGCGACGCCAGGTAGGCCGCGCGCACGTCTGGGTGCACCCTAGCCTCGAAGTTTCTGTTGCCGGAGAGCACCGCGGCGGCGAGTATGTCGTGTTCCTTAATCGCCTTGGCGACGGGCTCGGGCAGAGGACCTGAGTTGCCTATGCAGGTGGTGCAACCAAACGCCGCCACGTGGAAGCCCAGCTCGTCAAGGTACTTCTGCAAGCCGCTTCTCTCAAGTATCTCGGCGGCCGCCCTGGAGCCCGGGGCGAAGCTGGTCTTGACGTAGGGAGGCGGCCTTATCCCCAGCTCGGCGGCTCTCTTGGCGAGCAACGCGGCTGTGACGAGGAGGTACGGGTTGTTTGTATTAGTGCAACTGGTGATAGCCGCGATGACTACGTCTCCATCTCCAAACTGTGTCCTCTTCCCGTCGATTTCTATCTCGACGACTTTTCTAGCCGTCCGCTTCTTCCTCTCCTGGAGGAAGCTGTGGAAGCTCTTCGGCGCCTCCGCCAGCGTCCTCCTCTGCCAGGGCAGGATGGGGCCGGCCACGTTGCGCTCCACTGCGGAGAGGTCGAACTCAACGACTTGGCTGTACTCAGCCCCCTCGACCCCGCCGAAGACTCCCTGTAGCTCGTAGTACATCTTCACCAGCGCGATGAGGTTCTCCGGCCTGCCGGTGGCTCTTAGGTACGACAGGGTGTTTTCGTCCACGGGGAAGAGGCCGGTGGTTGAGCCGTACTCCGGCGCCATGTTGGCAATGGTGGCGCGGTCCGGCACGGAGAGCTTCTTGACCCCTTCGCCGAAGAACTCCACGAAGGCGTCGACGACGTCTACCTTGCGTAGGAACTCCGTGACGGCAAGGACAATGTCCGTGGCGGTGACGCCGGGCCTCGGCTCGCCGTAGAGGTGGACGCCGACTACCCTCGGCACTTTGATGGTGATGGGCTCGCCCAACATGGCGGCCTCCGCCTCCACGCCGCCGACGCCCCAGCCCACCACGCCGAGGCCGTTTATCATGGTCGTGTGGCTGTCCATGCCGACGAGGGTTTCGAAGAACGCCAAGTCGCCGTCTGTCATCACAACCTTCGCCAGATACTCGAGGTTCACCTGGTGGATGATCCCTGTCCCCGGCGGAAACACGGTGAGGTTTTTAAAGGCCCGCTGGGCCCACTTGAGGAAGCGGTACCTTTCCCTGTTCCGCTGGATTTCCAGCTCAAGGTTCCTCCTTAGCGCATCTGGCGATGCCCAGAAGTCGATCTGCACCGAGTGGTCGATGATCAGATCCACGGGGACCTGCGGGTTTATGATTGACGGGTCCTTCCCCATCTTGATGGCGATGTCCCGCATGGTGGCCAAATCCACCACGGCCGGGACGCCGGTGTAGTCTTGCATCACGACCCTGGAGATCTTTATGGCGACCTCCCCCTCAGGCGCCTTGGGGCTCCACCTCGCCAACCTCTCTAGGTGGTCTTTGGTTATGTCCCGCCCGTCGAGGTTCCGCATGACGTTTTCAAGCAACACCTTGATGGAGTACGGGAGCTTACCGACGTCGTATCCCTCCCTCTCGAGCGCCTTTAAGCTGTAGAAACGATACGTCTTGTTGCCAACTGTAAACTTCTCTACTTGCATTGACGCGGCACCGACCAAAATTAAAATAGTTTATTTGACGGCGAGACTTACATCACTTCTGCAACTGCCTAAACCCGCCCGCGTTGTGCCTCACCACGGCCTCCCTCACGGCCCTAGCGCTACCCGCCGCAATCACCGAGGCGTTGTCTAGCTGAAAAACTGCGCCGCAGTATGGGCATTGATGCCTCCTCGCGTCGGCCCTGGCGCCGCTCGCCTTTCCGCACCTGGGACACACAACGGCTACGTACCGCATCAATACCTCGCGCGGAGGATGCGTTTTAATTTTTTCAAAGCTTCCCCCAAGTCGTAAGAGGCGCAACGGTACCTCGCAAGCAAAAGCTCCACGCCGCCTCTGGGCTCGGGGCCGTGCCTAGCCTCAGTCACGAAGAGCAGACCTCTGTGTTTCACAACTGCGTAGTTCCTCCGCAGACTGATCCTTCCAAACGTCTTGACGGAGGGGATATGTATTGCTATGTATTCAGCCGGCGGGAAGACCGGGGCGATGGGCTCGACGCAGACGTCCACCCTCTCCACCGGCACGTCGTAGGCCAGCGGCGGCGGCCTGGGATGAGACACGGGGGCGCAGATGGAGACATCCGCCGGTAGATGGGCCCCCCGCCACTCCACAAGAAGCATCCCAAGGCTTGGTAGCTCCGCCTCGGGGCACATGACGGCCTCCCAATCCCTCTCCAGCAAAGTCCTCACTTCTTGACGGGCCTCAGCCAGCCAGCTCTTGATGGAGGTCGGCACGGGGAGGTCGAACCGGTACTTAACGCGCCTCTGCAGAAGACCCTGCACATACGCCCGCCTCACCGGCGTTTTGCGGCTCAATATTTATAAAATCAAGCTTTCGGGGGGCCTATGCCGATTTGGTACTACCGGGAAGAGGAGGAGTGGGAAGAGGAGGAGGAGCTCTGGGAGGAGTTTGAGGAGGAGTGGGAGGAGGAAGAGGAGTGGTAAACTTTTTCAAAAGTCTCCCATTTTATCTCTTTATATTTTTCCAGGAGTTTTCCAATATTTTAACAAGTAGGGTATGTGCAGGTACAAAGCTGTGAAAATACATATAACTCACGGCAGGTGGTGCTCGCAATTGCTAATACGACAAGATGTCCCTTTCAGCCCCCCGCCCGCGGGCGGGCTCACCGGCCCGTCTCCCCTAGCCATCTCTCTATGGCTTCTACCAGCTCGGCGTAGCGCTTCACTGCTCTCATCAAGCTCGGCACCCCAGCCCACCCCCCTTTCACCAGTCTCTCGCCTTGCCCTCCTCTATGATCTTATTGGCTTTTTCATAGACCTTCTTGCCCTTCTCCTTGGCCCTCCAGAGTATATACTCTACAAACTCCGCCGCAAGTCTCCGCCGCTCCCCCTCGCCGTAGACGGAGAGCCACGCGGCGTGCGCCAAGCCCTCCCTGAGGATATACACGTAGCCCTTCTTGTTGCCTTTCGGCATCTTGACCGTGAAGTGCTTCCCTTCCTCAAGCCCCATATCCTTAAGCCGTTGCTTCTCACGCTCTATGCTCTTGCGGTTGGTGGAACCGAACCTGACCTCAAGCCCGCCCTTTACCAGCCTCACTTTGTACTTCGGCCATTCCTCCTTCAACACGCGCCCCCTCTCCAGCTTCTCCAGCCAACCTTCAGCCTTTTCGGCGTCAACCCAGCCTCTTGCGATGGCCTCCCTAACGATCTCGACGAGGGAGTTCCTAAGCTCTTTGCGGCCGGCCGCAAGCTTGTCGGTAGTGGCCCAGACGTACCACACGTGTTTGCCGCCCACCTCCAGCTTCCGCACCTCTGCGTCGACGCCTGCCAGCTTCAATAACCGGGCCGCAAGCTCGACACGGCTCCAGTTCGACGAGTGAAATTCGAGCAGGATGTTGTCTTTTCGCAGATACACATTGTACTTCACGGTGACGCCACTATCCGATATGGTTAAGTCGGCGGCTACGCGGCCGCCTTTAGTCTTCTTCAGCCCCTCCCAGCCGACGCCGAGGGCTCCCCCGGCCCCTAGCCTTACGGCTTCAGCCAGCTTGTAGTTCTTAAGCCTATCGTCTCCCACCAGCAGAGGAGGTCCGAAGAGGAAGTAGAGGCGGGCTAGCTTAACGGCATCGCCGCCGGACACAATGACTTGGAACGCACTCCTAGCTTTCTCCACCTCCGCCTTAATGCCGTACGCCGCTAAGACGGTTCCCCAGAGCAAGGCAAAAGTGCGCTTGCCGCTGGTCAAACCGACATCTATCCGTGCCACGGACACATACCCGTCGCCGCCTATTGCGCTGGAGACCATTGCGGCGAAGTACCTCAGCGTTGTCTCGTTTACGCCCAGCCTCTCCGCCTGAATAAGCAGAAGGGCCGGCGCTACAACCTCCCTCGCGATTTTGTCGTCGTCGAGTCTACTCTTCAACCTTTCCAACTCCTCCAACGCCCTAGCCAAGTCAAAGCCGGAGCCCACCTTAACGCCATCAAGCCGCCTCTTAACCGCACCCATCACTTCGTCCCAGTGGTCAGCAACCCACTGCTTGAGACCGTCCCAGCTCTTCACGTGAATGAGGTCCTCCAGCCCCGCCTTGGTTCCCAACATCTTAAGCCACCCGCGCTCCGCGCTTCTTCTGATCGCTTCGTCGAGGTTCTCAAGGGGTGCTTCAACTGTAACCGCCAGCTTCGGCCCCTCCAGAGTCAAGTTCATGCGGAGCCCTACAACAGACCAGCCGAACAAGGCATGAGTCTCAACCAACTGCCACAAATGAGAAGTGGTCATCTCCAACACCCTCTTGTTCCCCCTTCTGGTTATCGCCACGTCGGAGTCAACCCAGCCCAGCTTGTACAGCAGAAGATCTTCGACGAGCAAGCGCCCCCCAACCTCCTCCGCCGCCTTCACCGCCGCCTCAAGCCACTGCACAAAGAACTCCCGCCACCTGCTCATGTCGAAGATCAAGGTGTAGGTTATGCCCGCCTCCTCCCCCTCTCCCACCTTTGAAATCCACAGCTCTATGCCCAGCTCGTCGAGTTTGCCGCCCTCCTTCACATTGTAGAGCCTAAACACGTAGGACGACTCGGTTTCCCTATCAAATATCAACACCAGCTTGCCGTTTCTCAGAAGCTCAACGAAGCCGCGGTGGTGGTCGGCGCCGGGCTTTAGGAAGAGGCGGCGGAGGGCCTCCGCCACCATCTCCCCCACAGCGGTGGGTCTCTCTGCCTTTGTCTTCTCGGCCTCGTGGTACGCCGTACTCGGTGTATAGTAGAGGAGCCAAGTCGACCCGCCAACCTCAAGCCAATGCCAGGCCGCCGCGCCGTAGGGGCTCCTCCTGCCCAGCGCGTGCTCCCTATACGCGATAAGAGTGGCGTAAGCCTTCACGCCAAAATTCACGCCGCTGAACCTGGAGAGCTCCGGCGCCGTCGCCTCCGCCAGCTCACTCGCCTTGCGCTCCTCGACGTTAAGGTCTCCCACACCGTACCTGCGCGCATATTCGTTCAGCCTCTCCCTGAGAGTACCCAAGGCGTTTTTGAAGGCCGCCTCCTCTTTCTCGGCTAATTGTTTTATCTGTCCGAGGTCTGCCACGTACCTGACCCGCATAAACGACCCCTCCACCACCTCCTCCCTCTGCACCGTCTCTCTAAGCCCCTTCGCGTATTCTCCCAACGCAGTTCTGTAGACGCCGAAGGCCTCCTCCAGCGCAAGGACGGCGTAGAAGAGGGCGCGCCTGTAGTTCTCGTCTCCGCGGTACTTAGAATACAGCCCGGCGCCCCTTCCGCGCATAAGCCTCTCCTCCTCAGACCGCTTCGGCAGTATCAAAACCCTCAACGACTCCCAAGGCTCCGCCAGCTTTACCCTCCCAGCGTTAGCCTCCCTGGCTATTTCCTTGAACTTCTCGTAGGGGTCGGAGGCCCCCCTCAAAACGTTAAACGCCTCCTCCCGCGGATACTCCCTAACGCCGGCAGATACAAACGGCGACAGAGACGCCGCATACGCCAGCTTCTCCAGCTCCACCAAGCCCCACAGATTCAACGCAACGTTCAGCGCAATTACCCCAGTCGCCACAGCCGCCGTCAAGAAGAGGTAGGCCTTGTGTTCGTCGATCCAAGCCAGCACCCGCGCGACAGCTTCCACAAACAGCTCCACGAGGTGTTGAACCGTCACCTTCACTTTCTCGAACGCTTCTCTAGCCGCCTCGTACAGCGCCTTCGCCGCCTTCTGCACATACTGCACCGCCTCTCCAAACCGACCCACAACTGCCAGCGCCACAGCCGAGGCGACGGAGGAGACAACGGCCTCTGAATACAACCCGTGATACACCGAATACAGCGCCGCGGCTGAGGCGGCTTCTCTGCGTCTACGCCACACCCCATGCGCCGGTTTAAAAACAACTATACGCAAAGAAAACAACTGAGGATTAGAAGAGAGACGGTGGAGAGGCTGAGGACACCGCCCCCGCCGCCTCCGCCTGACCCGGCGGAGGAGTTGTTGAGGGAGTACCCAGAGCTGGGGGCGTTTGGCACGGAGTGGGTGAGGAAGTGGCTTGTCCTTAGAGAGAGGCTGGTGGAAATCGCAAAGATTATGCGCAAGTACCCGTGGATGGTTGAGGTGGTAAAACAAAGGCCTATGAGCATCCTCCAGCCCTACATGGTGGAGGTGTATGTTACAAGGGACGGGTCGGAGGCATGCCTCTCCCTAAACCCGCCTAAGGCGTACTGCGCCCAAAACGGCTCGGTTAGGGAGGTCAGGTTAGAACTAGAGTTTAAGCGATACGAGACATACGAGGAGAGGATGAGAGAGGTGTACCGCCCCAAGGGGCTGTTAGCATTCACCACGGCGGCGAGAGAATACATGAAGATACTCTAGACGCCCACCCGTATCTACGATATAGACGCCTCAATACGGAGTATTATGCGACAGTTTGCACAGACTTTTCTCAACTCCAGAAACAAACGTTAACTTTTATAAACTGCGGAAATACGCATAACCCATGGCGGGGGGCGTGGGGGGTGGCAGGGTGGTAGTCGGCCGCCACGTTTATGGTAATCTATACGGGTGCGACCAGGAGGTGTTGAGAGACGAGGCGGCGCTGATAACAATCGTTAAGGAGGCGGTCAAGGTGGCCAACGCCATATTGCTCTCCATAGGCTCGTACAGGTTTGGCCCGGACGGCGGCCTCACGGTGTTCGCCGTGGTGGCGGAGAGCCACATCTCCATCCACACATGGCCGGAGCATGGCTTCGCCACAGTTGATGTATATACCTGTGGCGACCACACGGACCCCAAGGCGGCATTTGACTATATAGCGTCTAGGCTTAGGCCTAAGAAGGTGGAGGCGTTCTTCGGCGATAGGTCGATGTACGGTGAGTAGATTTTTAAATTAATATTTTTCAAGTCACATGGTTACATACTTTAAACAAGCCTACCTAGAAATTGCTACTTTTATATTCCGTGCCTTAGATACTATAAAGCTTGAGGAGATCGAGAAATTTGTCAAAACTATAGAGGAGATATACCGAGCGAATAAGAAGATCTTGGTCGTTGGAGTTGGGAGGAGCGGGCTGGTGGGCCGTGCCTTCGCCATGAGGCTTAGGCATCTTGGCGCTAGGTCGTACGTTGTCGGCGAGACCATAACGCCCTCTGTGGAGGAGGGCGACCTGCTGGTGGCTATTTCGGGGAGCGGCTCCACGCAGATTGTTGTTGCAGCGGCTGAGGCGGCTAAGAAGATGAAGGCCAAGGTCGCCGCCATCACGACTTACTACGACTCGCCGCTGGGCCGCCTGGCAGATCTGGTGGTCTTCGTGCCGGGCAGGACGAAGCTTGCGTCTATGGACGACTACTTCGCCCGCCAGATACTGGGGATCCACGAGCCGCTTTCGCCGCTGGGCACGCTTTTTGAAGACACGTCGATGGTGGTCTTAGACGCCGTGGTAGCGGAGCTTATGAAGCGGCTTGGTAAAAACGAGAGCGAGCTGGCTAGGCGGCATGCCAACATAGAGGTGCCGTAGTCAGTCTTGTCACCACCGCTCACTCATCGCCACACACCTGCCCTCATCAGCACGTCTCTCGACGTCTCTGTTTATTAGTTTATCTCCCCCTCAGCGTGGGGAAGTCGTCATCGCTCTCCTTCAGCGCTTCTTGATACCCGGGGTCGCTGAGGAGCTCCCTCAACGCCTGCTTTATCAGGTGGCTCCTGCTCTTGAAGAGCCCCTTCTCGACGAGTTTGTCAATTCTCAGCATAACCTCGGTGGGTAGCCTGATGGCGACCCGCTCCAGAGGCACCTTGCTTCTTCTCCGAGGCATGTCACAGCTTCGTTGGGAGGTTTTATGTATGACGTAGGTTTTAATATTGGAGTTAACTGGACCCCGTGCAGTATCTCCACCCCTACAAGGCCCTTACCTCTAGCGCAACCTGCGTGAGGTATGTGAAGAGCCTCCTTCTGCGGCAGCTGGGGGGAGGCCCCTCCGTGTTCGGCTCGGGAGACGAGAAGATCCTGGCGCTTTCAGGCTTCTACCCAGAGGACTGGCCCGCTGTGAACTTCCTCACGTTGATGCTGTATAGGTGGAAAAGAGGCGAGCTAGATCTGCCGCCGGTCGCCGCGGCGCCGGTGGTTAACGAGAGGGCCTTCACCGGCTCCCCATACGGCAGAGAAGGCATCGACGTGTATTTCGACTTCCTCGAGCTCAAGAGGCAGGAGACGCGGGAGGTCACAGCCTTCTACCACAAGGCAAGGCCGAATGTGGTGGCGGTGTTTCTAGGCGGGCGCGAGTTCGAGGTTGCGGCCACCACAGACCTCGCGGCGCAGACCTTGGCGGTGCGTAGGGTATCCCCCTCGCCGCATACGCCGCAGGGCGCCGCTACTTTGAAGTACAGCCACGCGCTTGTGTTTAAGATCCCACCTTCGCCTAGGGAGTTCATGCCCTTGACGAGACAGGTGGCGGACCTTATAAAAACTGCGGCTTCCCTGCCGCCGCAGGTGAGGCGGACCGCCAAGGTGGAGAAGAAGGACATATACCTGCTTCACGGAGGCAGGGAGGTGGAAGACGGCGTTGTGTTGGACAATGACGTATACATGTACATCTGATGAAGGTATTTGTCGGCATCACAGGCGCCTCGGGCGTTATCTACGGCGTTAAAGTCCTGGAGCTTCTGCGTAGGGCAGGGGTTGAGATCCACCTTTCCGTATCGAAGACGGCGGAGAAGGTGATTAAGCTGGAGACGGACTACGACGTCCAGTACGTCAAGTCGCTCGCGGACTACATATGGGACGAAGGCGACCTCTCCGCGCCGCCCGCCTCAGGGAGCTTCGGGATAGACGCCGTGGCTGTGGTGCCCTGCTCCACGAAAACCCTCGCCGCCATAGCCAACGGCTTCACCGTGAACCTAATCGTCAGGGCGGCCGAGGTGGGTCTCAAGGAGCGGAGGAGGGTGGTGCTGGTGGTTAGGGAGAGCCCCCTCTCCCTGGTACACATAAGAAACATGGAGTTGGCCACGATGGCGGGCGCCGTGGTGATGCCCGCCGCGCCTGGCTTCTACACAAGGCCGAAGACCATCGACGACCTAGTCACAACATTTGCGGGACGCGTCCTCGACTTGCTCGGCGTTAAACACAACTTCACCCCCCGGTGGGGTGCCCGCTAGGACGCCCCGTCGCCGTTTAGGACTGACCTGAGGAGCTTAGCGAGGTGAGGCGCTGTTTTATCCAGTACTTTTATCGCCGTGTAGACGTCGTCATCGGGCATCACCCCGTAACGTATGAGAGACACCGCGGACACGCCGAGCACATCCCTCACGCTCCTCATTAAGCGTCTTCAAACCGGTTTTTTAACTAGTTACCGTTATACCCCCATTTACATACAGCAAATATAGAATTGATGAATCACCGGCACCATCACCGGGACTAGAGCCGTGAGAATCACGCCGTTAGCGAAGGCGTATAGGGCGAAGGAGGAGCCATACAACGCCGTGTAGAGAGGCAACGTGTTGTCCATAGTCGTGGCGCCGCCCACCGCCAACACGCCGACTTTGCTAAACCTCCTAGCCAGCACAGGTCCCAGGAGGAAGGTGAACTGCTCCCTGAGGAAGTTCACAAGAAGGCCGTAGGCGCCGCCCACCGCGTCGCCGGCGCTGGCGAGGTAGGGACCTGTGAAGCTGTACCAGCCCATGCCTAAGGCCACCGCAGGCGTGATGTGGAAAGCCAGCGCAAAGAGAAACCCCACCACGCCAGCTCCGAGGAAGGCCACGGCCGGCGCAAGAAACACAGACCTATCAAGCCTGACATCGACGTGTGCCATGTCGGCGCCGGCGATGAAGAGGAGGAACAACAACAGAGGGTCTATCGCAGAGGCGTAGTTAAACTCCGCCGACGCCCCCACGGCCAGGCCCGCCGCCAGCGCCGCCGCTACGTAGAGCGAAATAACCGGCCTCCGGGCCGCGCCGACGGCCTCCGGCTTATTCAAGAAGGATCCTAGAACAGCTGTGATGAAGACGAGGGCTAGGGAGTAGAGTATAGACAACGCCAGAAACACGCCGATGTTCCTAAGCACCACAGCGGCCGCGTTGGCGGCCACGAAAAACACCAACACAACGACCACAGCCGTGAACAAAAACCCAGGTGGCCTCCTCTTCAAGGCCCAGCCCGCGGCGTAGCCCAGCACAATGGGCACCACGTATTTAGCTATAGCCAACGCCTGCTGGACCAAGCTGTCGAGCACTCCGTGGAGATGTGCCCATTATTTAGCTCTTCAGCCCCTTAAAAACCTATATATTATTACGTGAGGAGTCCCAGAGAGAGTTCACTAAAACTTTCAGTAAACAAAGAAAAACGGCTTCTAAAAATGGGGAGAAGGATATACGCAGAAATTCCGCTTGAAGAACTGAAAGTATTCATAGGAGCCTTCCGGCCTAGGTGTGATATGTGCGGCGCCAGGGTTACATACGCCAACTTGGGCTACGCCAGGTTAGGGAGACGCGTCGAGTTGATTCTATGCATAGAATGTTTAAAAGACTACGCAGAGTATATCGAGAGCGGTGAAGGTGGTCGCCGCTTCTGAATAATGATGATTATAGGACCTCAACCACCTTTTTGAAAACCTTGACAAATTTTGGGCCGAGGTCTACCGCCTCGTGTCGGCCCACTATGTTAGATATCACCAAGACGCAACCGGTCCTAAAGCCCCTGAGCCACCCCAGAGCCATGGCGGTGGCGCACTCCATCTCCACCGCAAGCGCCCCTCTGCGGCGCCAGAACTCAACGAACCCGGGGTCCTCCGCGTAGAAGGCGTCGCTGGAGACGACGTAGCCCACCGGCGCCTTCAGCGCCTCGGCCAGCTTCACGGTGAGGAGGGGGTCCGCCGCCAGCGGGGGGCTGTGGCCGGGGAAATACGCGCCCAAGACGCCCCCGCCCGGCGTAGCGGCGGCAGCGGCAATCAACACGTCGCCCACCCTAAGCTCCCCGAAGGAACCCGCGGTGCCGATGCGCACGAAGGTCTTCATGCCGAGCATCTTCAGCTCCTCCAGCGCGATGGCGGCTGAGGGCCCGCCGATCCCGTGCGCCACGACTGAAATACGCTTGTTCCCCACGTGCCCGGTGTAGACCGGGTATCTGTTTTCGTTCACCAGCCTGGCGTTTTCCATAAGCGAGGCGAAAAGCCTCGCCCTTGAGGGGTCGCCTACCCCTACAACCAGGGGCGCCACGTCCTCCTGTCCGGCCCAGATGTGGTAGGGCACAGAATTGTGTAGTTAGGGGTATATAACGAAATCTATAATAACGACAACTTTGACCCCTCCATGGAGCTTGAGATCTTGGCCAAGGCTTTGGGGGTCTCCGGCTTTGAGGACGATGTCCGCCAGAAGATCCTATCAGCCGCACCCGGCGCGGAGACCGATGAGTTCGGCAACGTGATCCTGCGCGGGAGGTCCAAGGTGGCTTTTGTGGCCCACATGGACGAGGTCGGCCTTCTCGTCACGTCTATAGAGGAGGACGGGAGGCTTAAGTTTCGGAAGGTTGGAGGCGTGGACGACAGGATACTCCCAGGGAGCTCCGTTGTGCTATACGGCGATGGGTTCAGGCTGGAGGGGGTCATAGGGGTAGCGCCTCCGCACTTCCAGCAACAGCAACAACAAGTGTCTTGGCAGGATCTCTACATAGACGTGGGCGCCACGAGCAGAAGCGAGGCGGAGGCCATGGGCATAACCCCCATGACGCCGGCCGCCTTCTCCAAGAGATATGCGGAGGTGGGCAAGTTCGTCTCCGCCACGGCGCTTGACGACCGCGCGGGGTGCTGGGCCCTCCTGCAGACATATAAGAGGAGTGCCTCCGCGACCTACGTCTGGACAGTCCAGGAGGAGGTGGGGCTCCTCGGCGCCCGCGCCCTTGCGAGGAGCCTGGAGGGGAAGTATGTAGTTGTGGTGGACACAACGGCGTGTTGCCATCCCAACTTCACGGGCAACGTGAGGCCTGGAAATGGGCCGGTTCTGCGGGTGTTTGACAACTACGGCGCCTACAACAACAAGCTGGCTAAGAAGGTGTTGGAGGTGGCTAAGAAACGCGGCATCCCGCTCCAAATAGGCGGAGGGGGCGGCGGGACAGACGCCGCTGCCTTCTTCGTCTCGGGCATACCGGCGGTGTCCATCGGCATATTAACGAAGTACAGCCACTCGCCTGTGGAGATGGCGCATAGAGACGACCTTAGACACACCGTGGAGCTCCTGTCGGCGCTGGCGGAGGAGCTGGGTTAGCCGCCCTGTTCGTAAACGGCACGCTTTTTTAGGTATTCCTCGGCCTTGCCTATCGGTTTGGCGGGGACGCCTGCGACGACTACGCCGGGTGGGACGTCTCTTGTGACGACGGCACCAGCGGCCACCACGGCGCCTTCGCCTACCTCGACGCCTGCCACCAGGGTGGAGTTTGCGCCTATCACGGCACCTCTCTTGATCACCACCGGCGTCAGCCGCCTGCTCGGTGGGTACTTGTCGTTGGTTATCACGGCGTTTGGCCCTATGAAGACGTCTTCTTCAATAACCGTGCCGTTTGGGATGTAGACCATGGACTGTATCCAAGCCCTGTCCCCTATCTTCACGTCCCGCTCGATTATGGCTTGGGTGCCGATTCTCACGTTGCGCCCTATCTTCGTCAGCTCCCTGACCAACACGTTGTGGCCGAACTCGGCCCCGTCGCCGATCTCCACATCTTCATATATCACAACGCCGCTTCTTATGATCACGGACTCCCCCACCCTCGCGCCGTTGCTCACGTCGTCCGGCGAGGAGAAGCCTTGCAGAATCTTGGGACGGGTGGGGTAGCCCAGCACGGCGGCGTCGATGTAGCTGTTCCGCCCCACGACGGTGGGGCCGTAGATGTAGGCATCCGGCGAGACGTACCTTGCCAGCACCTTAGCCCTAGGCGAGACGAAGCCCACGGCGTCTCGTTGGCCGAAGTATTTAAATTGTGCGGGGCTGTGCGGCACATGGCGGATGAGTTTGGATACCCCGAGTACGTGGTGGAGATCCTCAACGAGTTGAGGGAGCTGCGGCGGGAGGTGGCTAGGCTACAGCGCGACGTCGCCGACCTCGCCAAGAGGCTTGCAGAGCCGCAGACGCGGACGTCGGACTCCGAGACTGTCCTAGCCTCTCTACGGGAGGCTGTGGAGAAGCTAAACGCCGCCGCGGCAGCGGTGGTGGAGAACGCCAGCTTGATGCGGGCGACCGCTGTAGAGGAGAGGGCGAGGAGGGACGAGGCCTGTCTGGCGGTTTTGGAGAGGCTTATGGCTCTTCAGGAGGTGTTGAACAAGTTTTTGCGTTAAATAAATATATACCGAGGCGTATTAAGCATTGTGTTTAGACGCGAGGACGCTGGCAAGAAGGTGGACGAGGTCTTGGCCAAGATCTCCGCGGATGTATCCGCAGTCTCCACCAGGATTGAGGAGGTTAGAAACGAGGTCATAGCTGAGGTTAAGGCCAATTCTCTCGACGTCAAGAAGTCGGTGGAGGGCCTCGCCTCGTTGCTCAGCAGAATCTCCAAGGACCTGGTGGAGGGCACTACGCAGCTCAACAGGGTTATAGCGCAGCTTAACGCGTCCTCGGAGAAGCTGGCGGAGCTCTCCGCGGTGGCCGAGAGACTCTCCGCCTCGGCAAAGGCGGTTGCGGACGCCACGAACCAGTTCATCTCGGTGGCGGAGAAGCTAGACGCCGTGGCGGGCAAGGTGGAGGGCCTCGCCGAGCAGATCAACGTCATAAAGACCCAGAGCGAGCAGATCAGATCGGTGGCGTCTGCCATGCTGGAGCTTATGAAGGACTTCGGCGCGAAGATGCAGGAATACGACGCGAAGATCAGGCAGTTCGCGTACAAGGAGGCGGAGCTCAGGACCAGAGAGGAGGCGCTGAGGAAGAGAGAGGGCGAGCTGGCCCTCGTGGTGGAAAACGTGAGGAAGGTTGCCGAGCTCTCCGACCCCGCCAAGTCCGCCTTTGAGGAGGCTAGGAAGTCCCTGGCGCTTCTGGCGACACGGGGCCAGGAGCTTGCCCAGAAGGAGGAGGAGCTGAGAAGGCTCAAGGAGGAGCTCTTGCGCAAGGAGTTCGACCTCAAAAAGATGGAGCAGGAACTCGCCGTGAAGCAACGTCAGCTGGCGGAGCAGGAGGAGCGCGCCAAGGCACTCCTGGCGCAAGCCGCCGAGGTGGAGAAGAGGCTGGCTGAGCTGGCGCAGAAAGAGAAGGAGCTGGCCGAGGTGCAGACAACGCTTGAGAAGAAGAGGCAGGAGCTTGACGAGCTTGTGGCTAGATACAAGATGTTTGAAGCCGCGGTTGCCAAGAAGGAGGAGGAGCTGAGGAAGCTGGAGGAGTCGGTAAGGGCGAAGGAGACGGAGCTCCTGGACAACCTAGGCCGATTCGCCAAAAGACTAATCGAGGAGGAGCAACGGCTGAACGAGTGGGAGAGACGGCTTCTGGAACAGGAGCGTGAAACGCTGGCGTTCTACCGCAGTTTGTTGCTGAGGGAGGCCATGCTGAGCCAGCTGAAGGCGCAGCTTGAGGAGTGCAGAAGCAGGCTAGGGAACAAAGGGGAATAAAGCCTTCAGAAAGGAGTAGCCGAGCACCCCCGCCGAAATCACAAACGTCAGTATCAGGAGGGCTTGAAGAGTCCTCAGCTCTGCTCTTTCTCTTTCATCCGAGGCTATGTCCAGAGCCGCCGAGACGTCCTTCAGCGCGAATCTAAACATCACGACGGCGATAACGAGGAACACGAGATCCAGGGCGGCCGCCAGCATCTGCTCCGCCCCCATCAAAAGCAACCCCAGGGTCAAGACGCCTATGAGGTAGAGGATGGCGTAGAGGGTCCACTTCACGGCGGTTGTATCGTAGCTCTATTTAAGAGTTCCCGATTCAACCGCTGGTTATTTAACCTCCGACGGCCCTAGCTACATGTTGGGTCTTCTGCTTCTGCTGATCAACGCCACCACGGCGGCGGTGCCCATAACCTCAATCCCCTTCGTCTACACAGCGCCGCTTGGGGGATGCGCCAACTTCTCCGCATATGTGGACCCCCTATCCCCCTGGGGCATAGCGTCGGCATATGCCGTGGGTAGCAACGGCGCGTTGACGCAACCGACGTTGGATAGGTACCCCACGCCTAAGTACATACGGGGTTACGTATGTGGAGACTTCATCTCGATAAAGATAGACAGGTGGAAGAGCGTGGGCCCCGCCGTGCCGGTCGCGGTGAAGGGCGAGGACTCGGCGTATCTCTACCTCGGCGTGCCGTTTGAGGTAAACGGCACTGCCGTCGTGAGGGTGAGGTCGTTCACTCAGCCCGCGGTGGCTGGGCAGTTTGTCTACAAGGTGTCGTCCGCCGCGTCGTTTGGGGTCTACTCCGAGGAGTATGTCGTCTACGGCAGGGCGCAGATATCGGCATACGGCATTGTGAACATCACATATATCGACCTCTCCAGCGAGAGGCCCGACTACTACGTCTATATACCGACCAGAGGGGTGAGGGTGGAGGGGGTTAAGCCCTGGAGCCCCGACTTCCACCTGATGTTTGCGCCGAACCAGACTGAGGTGGTGGGGAGACCCCGCGTGGTTGTGGAGCAGATTTCTGTGCCGGTGGTGGGCGAGTGTGCGGGAAGCGCCACCGTAGTGAACCCGCTGGAGAGGCCGTTGAGGGTCTACGTGAAGCTGGAAACAGGCGAGGAATACGCCCTCTCGTTCTACTACCTGCCAGACAACATAACTACTTGGAGGCTCCGCGGCGCAACCGCCAAGACGGCGGACGGCCAGAACCTCCCGGTATACGCGGTGTCTACAGACGACGGCTCACAGGTGGGCATGTGTGTCGTGGAGGGCGCCACATACTACATCTACGTGAAAACCAGCGAGATGTATAAATACCCCGCCCAAGTCGCGGGTGGGGTCGTCGAGGCGTTTACGGACTTGGTGAAGCCCAGGGTCGTGGCGGGGCCGGAATTCACCGCCGCTGTTGAGCCTGAGGTGGCCAAGATAGGGTCCAACGTCACTGTGAGGATTTACTACAACGGCACCTTGGTGGCGGAGTTCAGGAAGAAGGCGTCCCCCGTCTTGCAGATAAACACAACGTCGTTCTTCCGCGAGGTGAGAGTGGTAGACGCCCTGGGCACCCCGCTTCCAGACTTCGCCATATATGTGGGAGGTCTCAAGTTCCGCGGAGCCGGCGGGGTGGCCCGTATTATTCCAATAGACGATAAAGCCGCCGTCGAGATAAACGGCGTTAGGTACTTGGTCCAGCTCCAGCCGGAGGTGAAGATCCCCACGCTGACTAAGGAGAGCTTTCTAAAGATCGCGGCAGCGGCCGCTACTGTCGGCGTAGCAGTTGCGTTTGGGCTGAAAAGAAGAGAAAAACCCAAAGGAGAGAAAGACGAGAAAGACCTCGTCGAGGTCTAGGTTTTTAAACCCGTCCCCATGTCTCCTCGTGATGACGGGATTCTATCTGAGGAGTGATCGAGCCTTCGAATTCTGAAACCAACTCATCACTGCCTGCGGTGATGCCTCTACCGAGACTTTACCCATTCCCATCTAAGCGGCCCAGTTTTACATATACCGTGTATAAATCCGGCGTATTTTTCGAGACAGCCTAGGCGCCTTCTGCCTCCTCTCCACCTACCTCTTTCTAGCTCAATATGTTTTCAAGCTCTTCATTGCTGGTAGCTTGACGGTAGGTGGTGCGCCACGGCGTTCAGACGTCGGCGGTGTCGTCAAAATAGCGGTGTACGAGAGGACAGCGTGGCTGGCTCTTTTATTTTACGAAATTTTTTTATAAGGAAGTAGGTGACCCTCTCAATGTACATTCAGGCAACGGGCTACGATCCCATGTGGTATCTGTTATCGTTACTGATTTGGTTCGCGTTGATCTTCATGTTGCAGGATCTGCAGATGTGGCGCTACCTGAGCCAGGTGAGCGGTTTCCTCTCCTACCTAGGCCAGCTCCTCAACGCCGCGTCTGCCAACGTGCTTTCTGCTCTTGAGAAGGCCAAGCGGCGTGATGTAGCGAAGCCCGAGCTGGAGGCTACGCTTAAGAAGATGGTGGATTTCGCCGTGATAGAGCCGACGGCGTTGGACCCCAACGGGATTGTGCCGAAGTATAAACACATACTGAACACCTACGTGGAGACGTATGAGCACGAGATACGCAGGATTGTGGACGACGGAATCGCCGTGAAGAACCTGGCCACGGCCGTGGAGGCGCTTAGATACATGAACTTCATATATAAGGTGGTTGACCACTACTACAAGACGGCTAAGAAGTACAAGGCCTTCTACCTGGTGATACAGCTCACAATGCTACTGCCTCTTCTGAAGGAGCTTACAGACACGGTAAACGAGGCGGTTAACTCCTTCATCAAGGGGGTCCCCATCGGCGACAGCGCCGGCCCCCTCGTGGCTTACAACGTGTTGAGCCAGTGCCAGGTGCCCACGTATCACTCCGCCGTTAAAGACACCGTGGTAGCCGAATGCGACTACCAGGGAAAGAGGCTGTATGTCATCAAGGCGGAGGGCCCAGGGAGCACCGTGGGGAGGCTGGACGAGGCCGTGGAGTACGTCTTCAACAAGCTCAACGCCAAGCCCAAATACATAGTTACTGTAGACGCCGCACTGCGGCTTGAGGGCGAGAAGACGGGGGAGGTGGCCGAGGGAATCGGCGTGGCCATGGGCGGCGTCGGCGTAGAGAAGTTCAACATAGAGAGCTACGCCGCGAAATACGGCGTGCCGCTCTACGCGTTCCTAATAAAGATGAGACAAGCCGAGGCCTTAACCACCATGACCAGCGACATATACACCGCGGTGCAGAACACCACCAAGAGGGTGCTGGAGTTCATAAATACAAATGTGCAACCTGGCGAATCCGTGCTCCTAATAGGCGTCGGCAACACGGTAGGCGTTGCCCAGCCCCACGCCACGGCTTAGGATCACCCTGGTTTTAGGGCAGTTCCGTTTCCCAGGTTGTGTTGAGCAACTTGCCAACGCCTTACCAGCGCGTCAATAATATCTTTTAATACACCGCGCCGGGCACAGCATAGTCAAGCACTACGCCGGAACTATTTACTCCCCTTCTTGCCGGTTATCATCGGCGTTTTAATGTGAGCACTTTCTGAAGCCACAAAGGTTTTTTGGCCCATAACTTCTGAGGGCGCCGGCGGAGACGGTCGGCGCCGCTGCCGCAGGCGACTTTCAACACGTAGCGTGTGAATGAGGACGTGATGACGACATGAGGACGGGCACCTATAAGGGCGCTAAGCCGCATGGGGCCTATGCACAGTGCTGGCCGGCTAAGGGGGGAGGACGAACAATATCTTTTTAAAAGCCGAGGTGGTGGGGAACCGTGAGGCTTAGGGCTCCGTTTCTCCGGTTGGTTCTGCGCAACGCGTATATGGAGCTTGAGCTTGAGGACATCGTGGTGTTTGCGGAGTCTAGGAGGAGGGGGCTGTACGCTGAGATATATATGGGCGACGTGGGGTATATATACGAGAAGGGCGAGTGGCATGCCTACGACGGCGAGGGGAGGTCCAAGCCCATAACTCCCCAGGAGGCTGAGAGGCTTAGGAAGCTGTCGAGGAAGCTGGCCACCTTGCCCAGGTATCACGTGTTGGAGCAACTCATAAAGGCGCTTTCCGCCGTGGAGGCGGAGGCGAGGCCGTAGTATGCTCATATTATCTGAAAACCACCTTTATTAACGCAGGTAATCCTTGAATCCATGCCGAGGAGCAAGAGCCAGGATAAGATGTCGCTTATCTCCGTCCACGTGCCGAAGAAGATGCTGGAGGAGCTTGACGAGCTCGTGAGACGCGGCATATTCCCCAACAGAAGCGAGGCCATAAGAGCCGCGTTGCGCGACCTCCTGTATAAAGAGGTTTTCAAAGCTAAGCCGGCGAGAGAGGAGGAGAAGGAGGAGGAGCTCCCCATCTCCCTAGTGAAGGGGAGGTAATATAGAACACCGAGAATTTTCCGTCCTAGTCCACACGCCCGTTTTACATATTAATGGGGTCTTTCCTAATGTCGTGATCCTCGTGCCGTCCCTGGTCTACGAGATTTTGAAGCGCGCGCAGATACTGCGGCCTCTCGACGACATCGCGCGGGAGCTGGGCCAACAGCCCGAGAGCTTGATGAGATACATCGAAGAGGGCAGGGCGAAGGGGCTTTTCCACGTGGAGAGGAAAACCGCGGAAAGGTACGAACTCACGGAGGAGGGGCGGCGCAGAGCCGCCGAGGGTCTCCCCGAGTACAAGCTCCTGAAGAGCGCGACGTGTAGCGGGGGGGCCTGCGTCGTGGACCTCAACCAGCCCGAGGCCGACATAGCCCTCGCCAACTTGGCCAAGCTGGGGGCCAGGCCCAAGGGCCGCGTCTTGGAGCTCGACGAGGAGACCTACAGAAAGCTACTTGCGGCGGCGGAGGAGAAGCAACGGCTTCTCCAGAGCCTTGACGTAGCGCCGCGGGAGGTGCTCCAAGAGTTCCTCAAACGGAGGCTGGTGCGGAGGGTGGAACGAACTATCATCTACGTGAAAGCCGCCGTGTCGCTCGCCGAGGTCCAGCCAGCGGAGGTAAAGACCGCCATCACAAGCGAAGACATAGCCACGGGCAGGTGGCGGAGCTACATCCTGAAGCCCTTCGACCTATCTGCGGAGCCGCCGGAGTACCCAGCGCCGGTGCCCCACTTCTTCAACGAGTTCCTTGACTACGTCAGGGAGGTGATGGTGGGGCTCGGCTTCGAGGAGGTGAGGGGGCCCGTGCTGGAGGTGGAGTTCTGGAACTTCGACGCCCTCTTCCAGGCCCAGGACCACCCCGCCAGGGAGGTGCACGACACGTTCTACGTGCAGTGGGACGGCCACCTGGAGAGGCCCCCCGAGGATCTCATGAAGGCCGTGGGCCGCGTCCACGAGGAGAAGTGGGGCTACAGGTGGGACCCCAAGAAGGCGCTGAACCCGGTCCTCCGGACGCAGACAACCGCCACGACGATCAGGGCGCTGGCGGAGAGGGGAGACGGCGAGTACAAGGTCTTCACCATCGGGAGGGTCTTCCGCCCCGAGAAGCTGGATCCGAAACACAGCATGGAGTTCCACCAGCTAGACGGAATAGTGGTAGGCCCCGGCCTCACCTTTAAACACCTGCTGGGCCAGCTGGAGCAGATCGCCAAGGCTCTAGGCATGACAAAGGTCAAGTTCAGACCCGCCTATTTCCCCTTCACCTCCCCCTCCGTGGAGGTCTACGCCGAGCACCCCAAGCTGGGCTGGGTGGAGTTCGGAGGCGCAGGCGTCTTCCGACCTGAGGTCACCGAGCCCCTCGGCGTGAAGAGGAGCAGGGTGCTCGCCTGGGGCTGGGGGCTGGACAGAATAGCGATGATCCTGCTGGGGATTGACGACATAAGGGAGCTCTTCACAAAAGACCCAGACAAGCTGAAGGAGTACTACAGCAGGTGGGTAAGATACAGACGGACAACAGGTACAACCGGAAGTAAATATACATACTAGCAATTGTTAAGCAAGTTATTTACGGCGACTAAAACCTTATATATATAATAAATCCTTAATTCCATGAAGACAGGGTTAATAGTGGGGATAGTGGTAATGCTGGTAATACTTGCCGCCTTGGCGCTACTCCTCACACAGCCACCGGCGCAGACCCCCACCCCAACAACTTCGCCCACCGCGACGCCCTCTCCAACTTCGCCCACCTCCTCCCCCTCGCCGACGCCAACGACGACGCCGACTACCACGCCGACGACGCCTAAACCGAAGTATAGGTTAATAATCTTCACAGGCGGCACCGGCGGTGTCTACTTCCCCGTAGGCTCTAAACTCGCGGAGATGTTGAATAAATATGCCGGTGATGCGGTCGCCGCCGAGGCGAGGACAAGCGGCGCCTCTGTGGCCAACGCCAACGCGCTGGCGCAGGGCGACGCCAACATAGCCTTTATACAAAACGACATAGCTTACTACGCCTACAACGGCCTCTATATGTTTGACAAAAACAAGGTTGACATGAGGGGAGTCATTTCCCTCTATCCAGAGACTGTCCAGATCGTGGTTCTTGCAGACAGCCCAATTAAGAGCATATACGACCTAGCTGGCAAAAAGGTGGCGGTGGGGGCCACAGGCTCCGGCGTGGCGGTAAACGCGGAGCAGATACTCAAAGCGGCCGGGATCTGGGACAAGGTGGAGAAGGTATACGCGCCATTTACAGACGCCGCCAACCTGCTCAAGCTCAGGCAGATCGATGCCGCCTTCGTAACCGCGGGGCATCCCACATCGGCCATAGTCGAGCTCTCCACCACCACACCCGTGAGGTTGATCCCCATACCAGACGAGGTGTATAACAAACTGCTGGGCGAGGGCTACAGATTCTACACACGCGTGGTGGTGCCTAAGGGCACCTACAACGGCTTAGACAGCGACGTCCAGACAGTCGCCGTGATGGCCATGATAGCAGCAAGGCCAGACGTGCCAGACGACGTTGTATACGCCGTATTAAAGACCATATTTGATAACCTAGCCGAGTTCAGAGGCTCACATGCCAGAGTGGCTGATTTATCTCTTGAAAAGGCGCTAGACGGCATGTCCATCCCCCTGCACCCAGGCGCCGTGAAGTTCTACCAGGAAAAAGGTTTGAAGATACCCACCGAGTTGTTGACAACCAAATAGATGTTTTTTCTTTATCTTGTTGTTTTCATATTTCCCAACACAACCTTGTTGTTCCTCCCGCCGGTAAACGTCACCATACAGTACATACACAGCGTAGAGAAAACGACTGTGGTGGAGAAACTGGAGGTGAGGAGCACGGGCGTGTACCTCCTCTACGCTGACTACGGCGGCGCCTGCGGTTACGGGATACCGTGCAGAGCGGGAGACACAACAACAGGTTACCTAGGCAGGTCAGTTGTCATGTACTGCGACCCCGTAAACATGTGTACCGTCACGACGCCGGTCGGCAGTGTGAACGTCGTGGGCGTGTTTGCCGTAGGAGCTATAAAACTCAACCTTTTCGGGCCCTATGGGAAGTAGCATTCGCCTCCTTTCAAGACCTTACGTGGTGCTGGTGGCGCTCCTAGCGATTTTGATAGCAGTGGCTGAGCTGGGGTTCCAGATGGGTTTCAACTTCTACCTCTACAACCTCTTGACAAAGCTAGGCCTCGACCTGCCTTGGCTTAGAACAACGCTCGACACACAGCAGGTGCAGGCGCTGGTGCTGGCGCTGACGCTCGCAATAGTCTTCATAGCCTACCCCCTCCGGAAGAAAGAGAGGGAAAAAGTCCCCCTATACGACCTGGCACTTGCGTTTCTCGGCTTCGCCGCCTTCTTCTACGTGGTTGTGGTGTTCCCGGAGCTTGTATATAGAGTCGGCCGCCCCACCATGCTCGACATAGCAATGGGGATTCTGGCGATTGCGCTTCTGATAGAGGCGACCAGGAGGGCGCTGGGGCCGGTGTTGCCCCTGGTGGCGTTGGCTTTTCTCATATACGGCATGATATACGGAATAGAGGCGTACTCCCACGTCGAGAATCCACCGGCTAGGGCAACCACGGCGCTGGTGAACCACCTCTACCTCGCCAAAGAGGGCATATTCGGAACTCCCCTCTTCGTGATGGTCACCTACGTCTATGCGTTCGTCCTCTTCGGGGCATTCCTAGAGAAGCTGGGGGTCGGCGCCTACATAACGCAACTGATGCTTTCGCTATTAGGCAAAAAACCAGGTGGCCCCGCCAAGGTTGCAGCAGTTTCAAGCGCGCTGGTCGGCACGTCCTCGGGCTCGTCTGTTGCCAACGTGATGATCACCGGCACCTTTACCATACCCATGATGAAGAGGTCGGGCTTTCCCCCCCATTTGGCAGGCGCAGTCGAGGCGGCTGCGTCCACCGGCGGCCAGCTCATGCCGCCTGTCATGGGCGCCGCGGCTTTCGTCATGGCGGAGTTTCTCGGCAGGCCGTACAGAGACATCATGATAGCGGGCTTCATACCAGCTCTCCTCTACTACATCGGCGTCTACATCTTCATCGACCTCTACACAAAGAGACTCGGTATAAAACCGATTGAGGAGAAATTCCCGCCGTTGCTCCGCCTGATGCGGAGCCTCTATCTGCTCCTCCCAATCCCGTTGATAGCGTATCTGCTGGTGGTGGGGATACCGCCACAACACTCCGCAATAGCGGCGTTGACCCTCACGGTGGTGACTGGGCTAGTGGCGCAGCCCTCTGTCTCTTGGACGGTAAAGATCACCACGATAGCTGGCATAGCCCTGCTGGCGGTTGCAATTATATATGCAGGTCTGAATCCCTACGCCGCCGTCATAACCCTCGGAGTTTTGACAATAATAATCGGCGTTGTGCTGGGGCTCCTCCTTAGAGGCGGGCGGAGCTTCGCCGCTCTGATATATGAGGCGCTGACCTCCACGAGCACCACGGCAACCACCGTGTTTCTGGCAGCAAGCATGGCAGGCATAGTGCAGGGCGTGCTCACATACACCGGTCAAATCACCGCCATAGGGTATAAACTACTTGAGCTGGCAGGCGGCAATTTGCTTCTGTTGCTCCTCATGTCGATGTCTATAAGCCTAGTTCTCGGCATGGGCGTCCCCACGACTGCGAACTACATAATCACGTCGCTTGTCTCCGCATCAGCCATCGCCTCGGCGGCGAGGGAGCTGGGCTACGCCCCAGACGCCGCCCTCTTGATGGCGCACATGTTTGTGTTTTACTTCGGCATACTTGCCGACGTGACGCCGCCCGTCGCCCTAGCCGCATACGCCGCAAGCACAATAGCGAAATCAGACTTCTTCAAGACGGGGCTCCATGCAAGCATGTTGGCGTTGGCGGGCTACCTAGGGCCCTACATGTTTGCGTTTCACCCCGACCTCCTGTTAGTCACGGTGAAAAACTGGGACGCAACCGCGGCGTTAGGGGTTTTGATAAACTTCGCCTCGGGCGTGGTAGGCATGTACTCGTTAGCCGCCGGCGTCACGGGGTACTTAAGAAGGCCGCTACCGCGCTACCTCAGAGCTCTTTTAATACCGCTGGGCGTGGTCAACGTCGTGGTGAATCCGCTCCAGAACCCCGCGGTGCTTCTAGCCAACATAGCCGTGTTGACGTTTGCGGCTTTAAAGAAATAAAACAGCGCCTTCTCCAGCCTGTGAAACGGGCTCTCTTCCCCGGCCGCTTCCAGCCCCCCCACTGGGGCCACGTGTATGCAGTTACGGAGATCCTGCGGGAGGTAGACGAGGTGGTGGTGGCCGTCGGGTCGGCCCAGTTTAACTACCTCCTGAAGGACCCCTTCACAGCCGGCGAGAGGATCTGGATGCTGAGGGAGGCCCTCCGCGAGGGAGGGGTGGATCTGGGGCGCGTGGTGGCGATACCCATCCCCAACGTGGAGAACAACCTGGAGTGGCTGGGCCGCGTGAGGTCGTACGCCCCGCCGTTTCAAGTGGTGTATACGGGAAACCCCTTCGTCGCACTGCTCTTCAGAGAAGCCGGCTACGAGGTGAGGCGGCAACCCATGTACCACAGGGAGAGGTACAGCTCCACCAGAGTCAGGGAGCTCATGCTCCGGGGGGACCCCCAGTGGGAGGAGCTCGTGCCGCGTTCTGTCGCGGAGATAGTAAAGGCAATCGGCGGCGTCGAGAGGCTGAAGACGGCGGCCACGGGCGAGGCCGAGCCGCACCGCTGGTGACCATTGAAGTTAAATAACGCGCGGGGAGGTTAGACGTGACAGATGAGCTGGAGGTGCTCAGAAAGCTAGACAAGGCCCTCCACACGATTAGATACGACGGCATGCGGTTGCTGGTGTTGCTGTATTTCCTCAACCAGCAGTTTAAATGGGTGGACTCATACCTCCTGGCGGAGCTCGGGCTCATGACCACTGGGTTCTACACCGCCTCCATCCGCCTCGAGAAGCTCGGCCTCGTGGAGAGGAGGCGCCTAGACATAAAATCCTTCGTCAGAATTACGGAGAAAGGCCGCCGCTTCGCGGAGTGCCTCCTCTCCCTGCTGGAGGATCAGCGCAGGGGAGACCAGAAGGACTCAGCAACTCTGTAGACCTGCTCCAGCTCCTCCCTCCGCCCCCCGACGCAACGCAGGATCCTGCCCCCCTCCATCACGCATATGACGTCGGCCACATACATCGCCTCGAAGGGGTCGTGGGTGACGTACAGCACCGGCATCCCCAGGGCCTTCACAACGTCGTTAAACCTCTTCTTGTTCAGCCAGTCTAGGTGCGAGGTGGGCTCGTCCATGAGGAAGGCGCACGGCCGCGCCAGCAGAGCCGCGGCGAGGTTCACCAGTTGCTTCTGCCCAGTGGAGAGGCCGCTCCTCCGCGGCAGGAGAGCCTCGATTCCGAGCCTCCTCACCACCTCCCCCACCTCCGCCTCAGCGCCGTGCATCTCCGCGACCATACGCAGAAACCTGTCCACCCGCGTCGGGGGATCCACAGGCACAGACTGCACGTAGGCAAGCCCCCTCCTCTCCGGCGGGAGGCGGGACACGTCTCTGCCGCAGGCCGCCACGCGCCCCTCCGCCTTTATGACGCCGGCGATTGCGTCCAGCAGGGTGGTCTTCCCCGAGCCGTTTCTCCCCACGACGGACACCACCGAGTTAACCTCCAGCCTGTCTACACGCACCACAAACGACCCCCGCCTAGCCACGAGGTTCTCCACTAGGAGAGCCATCGCCTAGCCACAAAGGCCAGCGCGGCCACGGCGGCTATCACGGCTAGCGAGGCCCCCACGGCCGGGCCGACGCCGTAGCTGAGCCACGCCTGGTAGATGTAGATAGAGGCCGTCACGGGATACGAGGCGAATATCAGCAACACGCCGAGCTCGCCGAAGCTCCTAATCCAGGAAAACACCAGGGCAGACGCCGTGGCGGACCTCAGCGAGAGGAGGAGAAGAAGGAGGAGCCTTAGCCCCGAGAAGCCGAGGGCGCGGAAAAACGCCTCGGCCCGCTCCTCCCTCAGCGCCCCGTCGAAGATGGAAAACGACGTGGGCAGAGCCATGACAGCCATCGCGATAAGAACCCCAAGCGGTCTGTTAATCACATGTTCGGAGACGAAAGACGCCGACGCGCACAGGACCTCGCCGCCTCCCCCGCAGAAGAGCCGGGGCAGGCTGAAAGACGCCAACAACAACACCCCCACAGACGTCGGCGGCACAACAGCCGGTATGTACAAGACCTGCGCCAGCGCCCCCCACGCCCCGCCCCTCCGCGCCGCCACTGCCGCGGCGAGGCCAGGCACCAGCGACAGGAGAGAAGCCGCAAGCCCAAAAACCGCCGTCAACACGAAGCTCTCCACGAAGCCGGGCGGCGGCGGGTCGACGTACAGCAACGGCAACGCCACCAAGAGCAGAAGCAAAACAGAGGCCGTCAACCCAACAACCGCCTTAGCGAACGAATCCATACCTAGAGAGATCCATCCTCCTCAAGACATCAACCACGCAGTCCCCCTTCTCCGAAAAAGACGCCACAAACGCCCCAAAACCCACAACCCTCAAGCTCCGCACGACCCCCCCACCTTGCGACGTGAACAAGACGTAGATCTCGTAGGGAGGGTCGCCAAGGAAGGAGTAGGCCCCGTTGAAGAAGTAGACGTAGTAGGTCCTCCCGCCATGTACCCCCCTATAGGTGGCCCAAATCGACGAGTTGGCAACCTCCTCCAGCCGGCTGAACTTCCCCAGAATAAATGGCACATGCGCAAACGTGCAGTCGACGGCGCCTACCTCCAACATGCTCCACGCCGCGTCTAGGTTAGCCGCGACCTGGACGTCCCTTGTCGGCGTCAAGACGGCGGGAACAGTTATGTTAACCCCACGAGCCTCCAGATACCCCACCCCCAACCTCTCAAACCTAGACACGAGATCCACAACGCCATCTCTCTTCAACATCCACGCCAACGCCAGCGCCCGGTACCCAATAGGCGCCTTGTTTGGATCAGCCAACGCCACAACCCTCCCCCCGAGATCCCCCGGCGAAACCACCGGCGACCTACACACAAGCCCCATCCCAAATCTCCCCAACACAAAAACATGCCGAGGCCCCAGCCCATCCACATCCCGCAACAACTCGATATCAACAGAGCCGTATATATCCGGCAGAATCCCCTGTTGCATCCGCCGCAACCCCTCCACAGACCCAATAGACAGAAGCCCCCCACCAGACAGCCCAGCCTCAGCCACCGCGTCAGAGACCACGCGCATAAGCGTAGGAGCAACGAAGCCCACCACATCACCGCTACACCCAGCCCCACCACCAGCAAAGCGAAAAGAGCCTACAAACAAGACCCCCACAACCCCCACCAACAAGAAAACCAGCACCAGCCGCCTCACAACCCACCACGCACCCCACCATTAAAGCCTTTCCTCAACAAACAAAAAAGAAAAAAGAAAAATAAACACACAAGAAACAAAACTATTTAATAGAATTTTCTTAAATAGTTAGTAAAGGGCGGCCGGGCAAATAAGAATTTAAAGCCAGTCCCCTAGGCGGGCATGGACTGCCTTGCAGAAACGCTGGAGAAATTCAGGATGGTCTTCGGAAGCGAAGCCCTGGTGGACGTCCTCCACGCCAGCCCGGACAAAATAGCGGCGCGCTTCCACGGCAACATGTGCTACACCTGCGGAGCCTACGACTACTTTGAGGACTTCGCCTACATGTACGGCGAATGCGCCGGCGAGGAGTGGGCAGTCGAGTCATACCAGCAAAACCCCGACGGCACATACACAGCGACGCTGAGACCCAAGCGCCTCCTGAAGACCACAAAAAGACACATAAAAATAGTCATAGACAACAGAGAACTCAACTACCACCTAGAGACTTAAAAAATTTCGTCGACAAGCCGCGGAAGCGCGCCCCGAGAGACGATTACTCAACTCGACACAGCCCGCGGCGCGGGCCTTGCTCGGCCTCCGCCGCGGCGCTGGGGGCCTCGTGCTGGGTTTGAAGAGCTTACACGGGCGCGCCTCGGCGTGTGGACTGCCCAGCGCAGGCGGCTAACGCGTCTTCTTCGTGCATGTGGGTGACGGAGTCGGCTGTCTGCGGCGGCGCTGTGGGTTCAGCCTCAGCGTTGGGCGGGGAGCCACATGCGAGGCGGCGCTGGGCCTATGCCGTATCTAGCCGGGCTGTCGCTGGGGGCGTCAAACCAGACGCTGTGGCGGGTTGCGTAAGCCACGGATCCTCCTCTAGTAGGGACGGCTCGCTCTCGGCTGAGCACTACACCCGCGACGTCGGAAAGGCGCTCGCCATCGCCGAAATGCTTGAGGAGGCAGGTCTTAGGCCTAACGTGGCCCGTGTAGGTTCCTACTACAGTATATAGCCACAGCCGACCTCTTTAGACTGGCGGAGAGGGACGGAGAAATCAAGAAGGCCATAGCGCTGTATCTAGCCGAAAAGGCGAAAGACGGCACGCCGAGGCAGAGAGAAATAGCCGAAAAAATCCTATAAAGACACCACTCTTTTTCAGATCCAGCCGCTGGAGGTCGGCATCTTATTATGAATAAAAACGTCGAGACAACTAAAGCAGGTATTGAATTGACGCGTTGAACTCGTTATGTCAGATGCCAACCCAGTCAAGATAAAAGAAAAACTAGACTGGCGGGCCCGATGGGATTCGAACCCACGACCTACGGCTCTCCACGCGCCACGTAGGCGCGTAGAAGGTACGGCGCAACGGTCCGCAGAGCATACCTCCGCGGAACCGCTCCTCCGCCGCTCTATCCGGGCTGAGCTACGGGCCCCTCTGGCGTTCTAACTACGTTTTTATAAGCTTTACCGCCCTTTGACACCGCGGCAAAAGATAAATCTACGCCACGAACGAGCTACGTGGACGACGCACACGCGCCGCTCCGCGTGAGGAAGGAGCACTACCTCGAGGCCATATATTCCCTCGGCGACGGCGTGACGCTCTCAAGGCTGGCCCGGTCCCTCAGCGTGAAGCCCAGTAGCGCCTTGAAGGTGGTGAGGGAGCTGGAGGCGGAGGGGCTTGTGACGTACGGCGGCAGGATGGGCCTCCGCCTCACCGAGGCAGGCCGGAGGCGCGTGGAGGAGCTGAACCAGAGGCACAAAACCCTAGAGGAGTTCTTCCTACTAATCGGCGTCGCGCCGGAGGAGGCGTTCCGGGAGGCCGAGAAGCTGGAGCATGTAATCAGCCCTGAGGTGGTGCTCCGCATAGCGAAGCTCAACGAGGCCTTGAAGAAGATGCGGGGGGTCCTAGCCGGCGACGAAGGAGTATAGGTCCATCGCCGTTACGAAGACCGTGCCCGCCAGGGCGGCTGCCCTCCCCGCCGCCCCCAGCATACGCCAGCTCCACCGCACCGCCGCCGCCATGACCACCGGCAGGACCAGCGACAGCACGTACTGCGTGTAGACCAGCACCTCCACGGGGCTGGCGCCGAGGTGAAGCGCGGCGAGCGCCGGGGCGATGTTGACGAGGCGGGCGGTCAGCCTCGCCGCCGCGGCCGAAAACCTCCTGCCCGTGGCGTAGCGGAACACCAACACTCCAGCCTCCACCGACACCGCAGAGGCTGAGAGAGACGCCGCGAAGAGGGCCACGGAGAAGAGAAACGCCGCCAAGCCGCCGAACAGAGGCTCGAGGACCGCCGGCGCCTCGCCCAGATCCACCGCCCTCCCGAAGAGGGCCGTCGCCGCCATGATCTGCATAGAGACGTTTATGGCAGAGGCCCCCAGCAGATTAGCCAAGGTCTGCCACATATGCACCCTCCTATCCATCCCGTGGGTGAGGTGCGAATGCAGAAGCAGGGCATGCGGCATTATGGTGGCCCCCATTATGGCCACCGCCACCACCGCGGCCCCCTCCGGCAACCTCGGCACGACGCTTCCAAGGGCCACCTCCCCCAGCGGCGGCTTCACAAGCCACAGCTCGACCAAGAAGCTAAGCGCCACCACGGCCACAAACCCCCCAATAACCCTCGCGAAGAGAGCCCGCCTGTCGGAAAGCGACGCCAACAAGACGACGTCTACCAAGGCAAACACAGCCGCCACGTCCAGCGGCGCCCCAGTCAACAGATGCACGGCGATTATGAGCCCCATGTACTCAGCCATGTCCGTCGCCAAGACCATCGCTACCAAGGGCGGCGCCAGCAGAGGCTTAAATCTTTTTAGCCTAGCCTCAAAAAGATCCAGAAGGCCAGCCCCCGAGAGGCCCACCAGCCCAGCCAAATACTGGAAATACACCGCCAAAAAGCCGCTGAGCCACACCACCCACAGCAGAGAAAAGCCGAAGTGCGAACCAGCCGCTATGTTAGACCCCCAGTTCCCCGGGTCGATATACGCCACGCTGACCACAGTGGCGGGCCCCACAAGACGCACAGAGAAAAGCCGATTCTCACATAAATCTTTTCCCTAGGCTAAAAAGAGTGCCAACCGTGCATCTAAACAGTGACATGAAAAACATTAACCTTGACAAGCAACTTTTAAAGCGAAAAACAACAATGATGAGAAAAGAACCATAATCGGACGCTCCTATATATAGACACATAATACCCAAGAAATACAAATAAAGAGAATAATTTGAGCTACCTAATAACTTGTGTGTAAGAAAATCTTTCCGCCTTTATCTAGTTTTCTTCAGTTTTTGTGTTTTTCTAGAGTATTAGTTCGCACCAGCTGGCACAGCAACTTCAAGCCGTTTATAAACCACAACGTCGTTAACACACGATACTTCAACTCTCCCGCCGTCTGTTTACAGAAGATAATTGAAAGAACGCCGTTAAACGGCGGATGTTAACGGCGCAACAAATCAAGCCCCCCGCGCGCCTACGAATTCAAATCACCGCTGTGTGTCGCCACAACTCTCTCTGTGCCTTTCCCTGGGGCCGCCATGTGAAGTTTGCTTCCTCTTTGGCCCGTTTGTTCAATATTAAAATTTTGGGCTATTTAGTATATAGCCCGACTGCATCTATCCACAGGGTGTTGTCGCAGTCCATGTCAACGGAGGCCGAGGAGCTTGTATATGGCGGTGTCCGAGAAGCTGGGCACGTAGCCCTCCCCCTGCCACTGCCCTGCGACTCTCAAAAGGATCTTGCCGCCTTCGATAAACCTCCTGAGGACGTATACCTTGACGCCCTCGTCCCAGAAGCCGCGGAGGAAGTCGAAGCTGTGCGTGGAGACAACGACGTTGAGTCTGCCGCCGCTCTGCTTGGCCAGCCTCCGCAGATATGCGCCGAGGAAGTAGGCCATCAGCGGATGCGCGTGGGTCTCAGGCTCCTCAACGAGGAGGTACGTCTCCTGGGGGATGCCGTAGGCGTATATGGCATAAAGGGCTACGAGCGCCGGCGAGAAGGCGGCAGAGAGGCGTTGCAGGCCCCGCCCTGATGCCCCGGCCTTTCTGTCCGTCCACGCGATGCCGTCTGCAGTTGCCGAGAGCGCCACAGGGAAGAAGTCGTCAAAGATCTCCTTGATCTCGCTCCTCGCCTCTTCGGCTTTCCTCAGCCATTCGTCGTAGAGCTCGTTGAACTGGCGTACGGCATCAGCCACCAGGAGGTCGTCAGCGCGGCTCTTCGCGGCAAGCACGAACTGGAGGTCCCCCAGGATCTTCTCTATGGCGGCGACCGCGCGGTAGATGGCGTCACCAACCCTTCTTGCTTCTTCGTAGTAAGCCCCGCTCAAGGTCTTGGCGCCCTCTCTGATGCCTTTGAGTCTTTCCCGTATGGCGGTCTCGTACAGCTGGCTCACCACGCGGTATGCGTCTACATATACCGCCAGGTAGTCCTCCCTCTCGACGTCGCAGATCAGATCAGGAGGAGCCTGGAGGGGCCGGCCTATTCTGGACTTACCTCTTTGGTAGATGCATTGAAGCAACAGCGACTTGCCGGTGAGGTTCGGCCCTATAAGCGCCACCGCCCCGGACGCGTCGACCTCAAGCTCGACGGCCAGGATCCCTCTGCCGTATGCCAACTCACCCGCCACTCTGACCCGCATGTGCGCAAGGCAACAATACTTTAAAACTATGAGTATGGCAGGTCTAGAATTATATAAACATTCCATTTAAAGATGGCCGATATGAAGACGTTAAGACGGAACGCCTCGTCCCTCCACGTGCAGGGGCACGCCTCTCGAAGCATCTGGGCCAGCGGGTAGAACACGTCTTCGCCTATCTCCACGAGGTCGACGTAGTTCTCATCGACGCCAAGCCGCGTGGCTCAGGGTCAGGTGTGGGTCTCTAAGTCAGTCTTGGGTGTAGCTGTGTCGAGGTCTTCGGCGTGGCTGGACACGGCGGCTTTATAATAACTGTTGCTACAGAGATCCATCCACATCCGCGAGGAAGTTTGGCATCCTTCTTGACGGAAATTCGAGAGAGCGGTGTGCCTCATATGAATCGCCCCCGGACATAAAGTACGTCCTGACGCTAAGACCCATAGCGGAGACTTTCTATATTAAGTATTATGTCAAAAAGGGCGACTGCAAATATGCTTGCATCGACAAGCACGAGATCTACTCGACCCTCTTTAAGTGCCGGCCGGACCACCTCTTCCTGGTTGCCGAATGCAACTGCGGCCAACTGAAGGAGGGTGCAGACAGATCGCAACTACCCTGTGGCCAGAACTGCAGAAACGAGGACAGATGTCTAATGCTGATCTCATGCCCAGCGACGACATGATCATTTGAAGGATTGAAAGCCGTGGAGGGTTTTCTCGCTACCGTAGGCTCAACCGAGGGTCTCATGATCGCGGGAGGCCGCCACTTCAGCCACTTGGCGGCTAGCTCTCTGAACATGTTCCACGTAGGAAACAAAAACCCAATGAAAATGTTTCCTATAGGAAACACTATCCCCAGTAGCATTAAAGGGCTGAGACCCTGACCGGCGAGAGGTCTCACGACACGTAGATGCCAGGCGGCTGACGATGATCGAGGTCCGGCAGGCATATAGAGGCGCCGTGTGCCTCAGGTGGCTTTAGAAGACGCCGTATAGCCGCGGCCTCGGAGAGAATTGGCGTACAGCTCGGCGTAGGCAAGACCGTGTGGCACATGGACCGCGCCAAGTATATAGGCTACGTCGACGACGTGGAGATACTCTTCTGGGCCAGGCT
>Ga0079998_117057_pt1:20000-37497 | contig 37497 bp, 24 predicted proteins | sample PerSpoBPS_BMetaG_FD_69201 | JGI IMG/M metagenome (GOLD analysis project Ga0079998, IMG submission 69201) | Thermal spring microbial communities from Yellowstone National Park, Wyoming, USA - Perpetual Spouter B (PS_B) MetaG (SPADES assembly)... | ecosystem: Environmental > Aquatic >... | reverse complement strand
ACTGCCCATGCGTCCAGGGATCGTTAATCGCATTACACTGCCGAAACTTGACAAAAACCCAGGCGGCATCCCAGTTAGCTGGTGGTGTGGTGAGACGCCAGCCATTTTCCCAGCTGATGTCAAAGGTTACCGTCTGTGCGGCCCAGTTTACCGACAGGTTCGTGATCTGCAGGTTATTGGCCTGCATCACGGCGCCGAGAAGCGCCAAGCGTACTACTACCCGTTTCATATCAGGACAAAGTTACGGAGAATTTCCAATCGTGCAATACCCTAATTCCATATTTGAAGGCGGGTTCCTCATTTGTCCGCACTATAAGTATCTGAGGGGGGAGAGTTCATTCATGGGCCTAAGGATAAGCCCATGGGTATTTCAGCTATGGTGGAGGGGTGTAGCTTAGCTTAGGGCTTGGAGTGTGAGAGTTGCGAGGCGGCTCTTTGAGGCGAGACAGGCTCTACGGCACAAAAGACTGGGAATGACGCCTGTGGGACGCACACGAGTGCTGGGTGACAATAAGACTGCTGACAGGTTGAGAGGGCATCCGAGGAAACAGAAGGTTGGCTCATGGCATGAGCAGAGAGGTTTAGCATGCCCCTCCCCTGACCGCCTACGTCCGCAAAGCACCTAATCGGCGAATAGATAGAGAGAATGTACGCATTCCCCCCATGCCTCTAAAAGAGGTGGGGCAAGTTTCTTTTCTTGTAGAAAGAGATGCTGGGTGGGAAAGAATCTATTTTTCTCTGCTGGGTGACGTGTTGGATTCTTGGATTTTGGACGGGGCAGACAGATGTCTGATGCAACTTTGGATTTCGGATGCCACCTAGGATTTCGGAGACAAATGCCACAACTTAAGCCAGAAATGCCGGTGAAAAGAAGAACCTTCTAAAGCAAAAACTGGCCATATCCCCTTTCTCTCCCGCCGGTGAAAGCGGTACCTTCAGTAGAAGGCGCTTTCAAGGCTCTGTTCGGAATGGGAAGAGGTGGTTCATACCTCTGTTAGGCGCCCTTTAGTCCTTGGGGGGCGTTCATGCAACCCTTGAATATCTTTTTTTGATTTGCCCAATAAAGATAGAGAAAGCCATTAGCTTTGGGGCCTAAGCCCCCTTCCTAATCACCAGAGGCCTCTCTGGGGAGCTGTCTTCTAACCGAGCTACTTATGAGCATTCCGATGGGAGGCGTCCAATAAGAACCGCCCAACCAACCCTCGTCGCTGGGTTTAGAAATGCAGCTCATGGCCGCCCGCCTACGCCGAGCGACCATGAGCCTAAAATTTTACCGGCCACAAAAGCGGTTCCACTTATGGCAGCGCCCGCCGCCACCGCCAAAGTACTGCTTGGCCATCTTGACTCGGTAGTTCTTCCGAGGATCCAGCTTCACGAGCTGAACCATCTCGCCTTCTTGCGCCATCATCTTCTCGCTTTTCGCAAGCGCAACCCCTAAGAAGGTGACCAGCACGAACGCTAGCTTTTTCATAACACTACTCATACGAACAAGGAGGGGGATGGGTTGCAAAAGAGCGGGCAGATGGGCCGTGGTGTGGTTTATAGAGGCCAGAAAACATCTATTGAGAAGGGCCAGCACTGACTTTTCCTCCTCAGAACGCCTTCACAGGGGGCATGATAAGAGCTATGAACTATATAGTTAGGATGAAAACCTTTGACGGCTTCGCTATTGCTACTGGAAGATTTTGTAGAAGAGGCTGCTTAAAAGGATATCCCTATGAACCACGCCCCCATCACTATGCGCGCCAGGGAACGCTTCGTCTTTTACCTCCTCAAAGAAGCCCTGCTTCAGACTCTGGAAGCCCTGGGAAGGGGTGGGGCGGAAACTCTAGAAACTCTAAGGGAAGGCGGTTAGCCCCAAAAGCGCGTGGTTATCGCTCTAAAAAAAGAGTAAGGAACGTCATCGTAACTTTTACAAGTCTTATCTCAATCATAGGAATCCTCCAAAATCTTCGCATCGATTTGGCGGATCGTCTCTTTCACCTTCTGTTTTAGCGTTTCCTGCTTGATGCTACCGGATTCTGACCACGCCTGCACAAACACTTCCACCTCCAACTCTGCCCCATCGTGGCGTAGCGGTAGGATTACCCCGCGAATAAAATCCGAAAGCTTGTCCCACGGCACCTTAACACGCAGTCTCAGGCGATGCCCACCCGCCTCCAGCGACTGCGGAGCGGAAGGCACGCCTGCCACACCTGTCTTCGGACCAGAGGCAGGGGTATCTTTCGGCGCTTCTTCCAGTGGAGGTTCGTCCCCGGATAGAGGTGACGGGATAAGCTCCTTTCGGAGTAGCACGGCATCGTCCATCCCAAATGAGCTAAGGGGTGTCTCTCCGAAGTACACTCGCTCGCCAACTCTGAGACCAAAAATGCCTTCCTGTACCCCTTGGCTTATCGCTTGGTCAATAACTGCCAAACTCCGAACCATCGGCAACTGCGGATACCGCAAGAATGCCTCCACAATCTCAGAGACAGGCTTTTCGTGCTCGTCTTCCCGAAGCGATTTTTTGAGGAGTATATGCGGCGAAATGCGTTCAAGCAACAGCTCCTGACTTTTCAGGTATTCGCACACTCGCCGTGAGAGCGAACTTCGCTCACCGACAGTAGGGATCCCCAAATCAAGCCATTCCACGCCGTTTTCGCCAGATTTTGCCAGATGCCGATACACCGAAAGCAGCTCAAAAGGTATGAGGCTATCCACATCCTTCCATTTACTCTCCAGCGTTCTCCTATTTTCCTCCGACAGTTGGCGCATGAGCGCTTTATCATCCCAGATGGAGCGCAAAGCAAGATACCGCTTGACTTTCTGGCGCAGAGACAATAACTTACCCTCGTCAGGAGCCAATACAAGGAGCGTATTCTGATACGTGCGAAACTTTTCGCCGCACTTTTTCAAGAGTTCCTCCACCATTGCGCTGGTCGCCTTGTTCTGCTTTGTGTGCTCAGGCGCCAGGATCGCCAACTTAAGCTCTTTTGTATCGGGCACATCCTGGGAGGCTTTCGGCCAGAGCGTTACGCGCAGCTCGCTGCCGGCCCACTCTTGCAGTCGAGCGCGGATCTCTTCTATGATCAGCTCCTCCCCCACCGCCTCTTCTTTCTCAACGATGACGCGATTGAGGTTGGGCTGACTGGAGAAGGAGTAAATGCCCCCCTCCACGTGCAGATACCACAGCTCATCCTTCAAACGGTGAAGGGCATCACCGACCAGGGCTGGCGGGATGCCTTCGCGCAGCAGCGCAAGACGCAAACGTTGAACATTCAGTCCTTTCTTTTCACTCCCGCTGAAGGACCCAAAAAAGATGGCGGTCGCCAGTCCGCTGGCAACCCCAAAGCGGGCATATTCGGAGCCCATCTCGCGATCTATCGTTGGGGCTTTGGCGTTGCTACCGGCAATGTCCGCAGCAATGACGCCTTCGTATTCGTTCCCAATGTGCTTAATCAGTTCGCGGCGGATGGCCGGGTTGGCGAGATTGAGGTGGGCTGGCTGAATCAGCGGTGCAGAATGCTCGCGCTTATAGAGATCGGCCACTACTTGCGCCAGAAGCCTAAGCACCCCGCGCGTGCGCTGGAATGTGGAATAGGTGCTCCAGCGCTCAAATAGAAGGTCTATGATCTCCGGATGGAAGGGATACGCTTTGCGTAGCTTGTCGCGATACGCCGTCTCGCGCACCTCAGGCGGTACATCGTCGCCAAGCCGCCTATACATCTCCCAATAGCCATCGGCTACCTGGCGTACCTCGGAAGGGTCCGCTGTATCTTCAAACAGCCGGCGGCGGAGGATCTCGTAGATTTCCTCGCCTTCAACCGGCGTGTAGATGGCCTCTGTGCGTCCAAAGACTTGCTGTAGTTGACGAAGCACCCGCTCCCCCTCCTCGCCGTAGGGAGCACTGGAGGGAAGCGTGACCACAAGCGCGCACTGCGGCAGCACCTTTACCGCTTCCGTGAGTTCTTGGAAGAAGGCGATCACCTGCTCCGAGAAATCCTGGACTTTCTTGACTTTGACGACATACTCAGCCACTTCATCCATCAGCAGAAGCGTCGGTGCGCCACCGAGGAGCTTGTGGAGCAAATCTTTCCCAGGTGCAAGTCGCTCACGGTCGTGCTCGGCAAGCAAAGCGTAGTTACCCAACTGTTCCGCCACTTCCCCCCACGGTGTCTTGCCAAGCGGGTCAGCAGCAGTGCCCACAAAGGTCACCACATGGGCTGTGGGAATAGCATCCAGCCCAGCCCTCTCCTGCACCTTTGAGATCAGCTCTGTAGCGCTGGCTACCTGTGGATTCTGGAAGAGGTGATACAGCGCAATCAGGCTGTGCGTCTTGCCACCGCCAAAGGGCGTTTGGATTTGGATGACTGCCTGCCCACCCCCCTTACCCGAGAGGCGCAAAGCAATCGCCGAAAGCAGGCTCACCAAGCCCTGCGTCGGATAGGTCTTGCGGAAAAACAGCTCCGCATCGCGGTACTCCAGCGGACCGCGGTCAGCAATCACATCGGACAAGTCCGCCGCAAACACGGACTCGTCAAACTTGCCCGCACGAATGTCCGGGTGCGGATTTATGACTTCACGCCAGGACTTCATGATTCAATCTCACTGAAGAGATCTAACTGCGGTGGAGTATGTTTGCGCCGTTGAGTGTCTTTCTGCTGTTGAGTCTCCTTCTGAGAGCTCCTCCAACCATGCAGCAAACCTTGCAGGAGCCGCTTTTCTTCATCCCCCTCGGGCAAGACCTCCGCAATCGCCTGAGCCACCTGCCAGAAGATTTCGTCGCTGCTGTAGGTCTTTAGGAGGTGGTCCAGTAACCTCTTTCGCTCGTTTTGGTGCCATAACCACACAGCGTAGTGTAGGGCGTCTATCATCGTCTCAAATTTTGTCTTCCTGGTAAAGTTCGTGCTTTTGGCGCGCTGAAGGGGCGTGGGCACGCGCACATACTCTTTTTCCCTTTGGACCAGCCCGCCTTCGCCCCAGAGCCTTTCAAGCTCTACACCCACACTTTGCGCCAGTTTGCGCGCCTCGTCAAAGGGCACGCGGGCGTGGTTGTAAGTCCAGCGGTAGAGGAGATAGAAGCGGGTCGGTGCATCCAAGCCGCTTAGCTGGGCTGAAGCCAGGACACGCTCCAGCGCGAACTCGCTCACAACCTTGCGCACGTACTCCAATAGCTCCGTAACGGTAACCGGCTCCCCAGAAAGTTTTTCCACACGGACGTATTTGCCGAACGCCTCCACTGCCGGGCCGATGGCACTCATAAAGAAGTCCGCCCCACGAATGCCTTCCGCCCAGAACTGGGTGAGCTTCTGGCGCACGCGCTCGTCAATCTCTTTGCGCACTTGTGGATACTCGCCTACCTCACTCGTGGTGCGCTTGCGGCAGACCATGTAAATAGAGGACGCCAGCGAAGCGGTCTCTTGAGCGTTCAGCCGCGCCTGCATCTCGGTGTGGATGGGCCAGGAAGCGGTCATGTAGAGGCCGGCCTCCAGCAGGGCGTTGATCACGGTTTCCCAGGCCTCGGTGGTCTTGTGGGCGAAGACGATGACAGCGATACCATCGGGCTTGAGGACGCGATGGATTTCGCAAAACGCCTGGGTGAGCATCTCCTCGAAGCGCCGCATGGCGTTTTCCATCCCGCCTGCTTTGCTGGCATCGGCCACCATCTCCTCGGACTTCGGCGTGAGCGGCGTGGCAAAGAGCTCCGGATACAGGTCGCCAACCGTGCGCTTGAGCCAGACGTAGAAGAAGTCTGAGAGGTCGCTATAGGGCACGTTGTCGTAATACGGCGGGTCAGTCAGCACGGCGTCAAAGAAGTTGTCGGACCACCAGCGGAGGTCGGTGGCAGTGCCTTGGACGACGGTGGGGCTTGTGGATTGGGGATCCGCGGGCGGGATGTCGGTGAGGTGGGCGAGGACGCCATCAGTATCCTTGAACAGCTCATCCCAACTCCGAGATGCTCCACCAAATGGATTAGGTTCGGCATGGTCCCAAACCATAGGCAATGCCTGGCGGGAAAAGACATCAGCAACTTTTTCACCTGCAGGTTGCCATCGGCAAAGAGTGTTATGCGAGGCAGCCAATCGATTGAAAGTAAGCGCTAGATATGTCGCCACTGCTTTAGCAAACTCCGGCTCGGCGCCTTGGGCGAGCATTTGGGCGTGCGCCTGACGGACTTTGTCAGCGAAGGTAATGAGCGCCAGCTTCTGGCGCGCGTTGAACAGGTCGCCCCAGCGGGTAAGGCCATAGCGCTGGACACGGAAGCCGAGCGTTTCCAATGGCGGCAAAGGTTCATCCGGCACGGGGTCCATGCCCCAATCCCGGGCGAGGTGATGCCTCGCCCCTGCAAGGGCGGCTTCGGCGGCGTGGTAGGCTTCCAGGTCGTGCTCGGTGGGGAGGCGGTAGGTTTTGCCAGGGCGGTCTGGATAGTGCAGCACGACGGCCATCAGGCGCTGGCCCGATTTGCCCTCGCGAAAGAGGCGGCGGGTTGTCTTATCGTCTATCGTTCCGCCGCAGAGCGGGCAGCGCACATGCGCGCGGGCGACGGTGCCCTCTTCGGGGCTAAAGTCTATGGGCTCTCCGTTTGCTCCGACGATTTTGACCTCCACGCGCTGGGCTTCCCGATTCGGGATAAGCTTGAGGGCGATTTTGCGATTTTCTTTTTTGGCCAGCCAGGTCTGGCGCATGAGGGGGATTTCGGCGCCGCAGGCGGGATTCTGGCAAGGCAGCGTGCGTGCCCAGATGTAGCCCACAGGAATGGAGCCATCCGCATCCTTTGGGTAGAACTGCTCTAACTCCTTTCGTGCTTCTTCCAGAACCCACTTGCCCCAAGCGGAGACAGCTTGGAGAAGCGGACTTTCGGCCTGTTTGGCAGATGCCTTTAGCAGGTCAGAAGGGGAATGAGCGGGCTCTTCGGATGACGGTGGGAGGGACATCTTGCTGACGCTATTGGGCTGACCGAACTTCTGTGGGTATTGGAGCACAGCTATGTTGAGGAGCACGGCGACGGGGTTGTAGTCCAATGCGTAGGTTTCGCAGCCGAGGCGCAAGGCTTCCAGGGGGATGGAGCCACCGCCGGCAAAACAGTCCAGCACGCGCGGGGCGCGTCCGCCGAAGGCTTCGCGGATGAGCTGGCGGGCATCTTCGATCTGCGAGGCGTTGCCGTTTGAGATCGCCTCCCACGGCGCAATGTTGCGCACAAGCTTCAGCAGCTTCTCCCGGCGCTGTGGGTCATCGGGCAAGAGCGCAGCAAGCGCCGTTGCCCGCGAAGCTGCCAGCGGACGCCGCGCCCACCAAATGTGAAGCGTGGATATATGCCCGTGTCGGATGTTCTTCTCGCGCACGGATTCTTCAGAGACCTGCCTCAACGGGAAGTCAGATTCAATGAGACGAGTACCCATGACACTCCTCAGGATTTTGCGTCCAAACCTTCGGCGAGATGGGATTGTGAGCACGAGGCGCAGAGCCGGAGCTTTTCCAACCGTCCGGCATAGAGCTCCTTGAGTCCTTCCAGCATCCGGTGTATGGATTTGGAATTCTCATCAACGTTCATGGCTTACCTCTTTCCAGTTTTTGACCATGTAGCGCACGACCTCAACTACCTCTTCGGGCTGCAGCTTGGCGGCGGGATTTTGGATGAGGCACAGCTGGGGTTGAGTGGCCGCGTTTTCTACGATGTAGAGCCAATATTCGTTGCCCAGACGTTGAGCCATGAGCCATTCGTTCGGGGTAAGCACGATAGCGCCGGTGGTAGCGCGGGCTTTGACTTCAATGTAGCGCACTTCGCCCGAGGGGCTGGTGGAGCGGATATCGTAGCCCAAGTTATACCCTGAGACATCTTCGGGGGTGCGCCCATGCTCGCGCTCGTATTGCAGTGCCACATGCATGCCAATGGCTTCAATCTCGGCGTCAGAACGCATACTCTGATCGGCAGCCGGGTGGGGGAAGACGCGTGCCACGCCCAGTATCTTCGGCGGAGAAGGCACCAGGCTGGTTTCGTGGCGGATCTCCTCTTCCAGTGCCTGCCTGCGCATCTTCAGCTCCTCTTTCCGGCGCTGCTCGTTGAGGAGCTCCACTTCGGGGAGATTCTCCCCCTTGGCACGCCGGGTCTCGTATTCGATGAGTTTGGCCTCTGACTCCAGAATCATCTGTTCCAGGGAACGCAGACCGTATTTGCGCTTGATGGTAGCCATCCGCTCACGCTCTTTCCACAATTCCGCACGATAGGGCTCCAGAACGTGTTCAACGGCGTACGCAATGACCTCATTCTCCGGCACTTGGCTCTCCATCTTCTGTTGTGTGGCATGCGGCACTAGGTCCCAGAGAACGGATGGGTTGATAAGCCTTATATCGCCACCAGCGGAGCGATAGAGGGCGAAGATTCGTTTCCCCGCTACTTGGTTTGTGCCATCGCGGACTTCGCCCTCTAGGAAGAAGAGCCAGCCATCCAGCCGTCCGTCGGGGTCGACGAAGACGGCCCCTCGTCGCACATCCTCTGCGCATTCTGTGAGCAACCGCTCAATCACAGCTTCCAGCAAGGGGTGGCCGGGCGCCATGAAGACGGCATCCTGGCGGCGAGCCGTCGCTTTGTCAAAAGCCAGTTTGCTGTACTCCCGGAAGACCTCGCCGAAACGATACCGAAAGTCCTGCGGGACATTGCGAATTTCATAGGGCACGTTGGGCACGCGCCACAGTCCATCGCGGCGGCGTTCCAGGGGAATATGGAGGAATTGGCAGGCGCGTTCAAAGAAGCGTTCTATGTATTCGGGCACGAGGCGATGTTCCCGGGCGCGCCGATCTTCTCCTAGCACCCGCTGCAGGTCAATGTGACGTGTGGCTAAGCCTTCCAACACCGCTTCGCGCGCCTTGCGTACCGCCTCTTCGTCGGGCATTTCTTCTATTCGGGCGACGATTTTGTCAAGGGTGTCCCGATTGGCAATGGCTTCCACGATTAGCTCTTTGAGGCTGCGAGCAGGGATTACTTCGCCGATGATATCAAAGACACGGTCGCTCCCTAAGGCGTTCCGAATTCGCTCCAGCTTGCGGAAGAGTGCCTCCAGCACCTTGCCTTCGCGGGTGTCGGCCGCAACAAGGTTGTAGATGTGCACTTCCTTTCGCTGGCCGTAGCGGTGGATGCGGCCCATGCGCTGCTCTAAGCGGTTGGGATTCCACGGAATGTCGTAGTTGACCATAAGGGAGCAGAACTGCAGATTGATCCCCTCACCGCCCGCTTCGGTAGAGACCATGACCTGGGCCCGCTCCCGAAACTCGTGCTCGGCACGGATACGCTCCTCCAGATTCATCCCACCATGCAGGGTCACTACGGAGTAGCCCCAGCCCTTGAGTTTTTCCGCCAAATACTCCAGCGTCTCCCGCGACTCAGTAAAAATCAGAATTTTCTCCTGCGTTTGTTGGATTCGTTCATCCTCCATTACTTTCCGCAGTTCGGTGAGCTTAGTCTCGAGCTCGTGCCGCTCCACGTCGCGCGCTAAGCGTATGAGTTCGGCAAGGGTGTTGATTTCGGTTTGCAGTTCTTCGCGGGTTTCGGCTGCGGTGAGGCGCTCCACGAGCTCCTCCTCGCGCTTGAGACGTTCGGCTTCGGGGGCGTCTTCCAGCTCCTCTTCGTCTATTGTGCCGCGTTCGGCGAGCCACGTGCCCAGCTTGAGTAGCTCTTCCAAACGCTCCTTACGGCGTTCGAGGGAGCGGCGCACCGCTCTAACGCTGGAGGCCAATCGCCGCTGCAATATCAAAAGGGCAAAGGCAACATTTCGTTTATCGGCTGCTAAAGCTTTGTTGTAGTACTTTTCCACATACTCGGTTACAGCGTTATAGAGCTTCTTTTCATCGTCGCTCAGCCAATAGGTTTTTGTGACAACCCGACGCGGTGGGAAGAGCGGTCGTCCATCAAAGTCCTTCAAATCTTCTTTCAAGCGACGCAGGAAGAGCGGATTGTCGGCGTTCTTCACCGATTCATTGAGCAGGTCGCTACTAGCGAAGAATCCGGGTTGTAGCAAGTCAAGAAATAAGCGGAAGTTCTCTGGGTCGCCGCGGTGGGGGGTGGCCGTCAGAAAGAGCAAAAAGTTGCTCGTGCGCGAGAGGAGCTCGCCTAAGCGATATCGTTCGGTCTTGGTCGTTTTGTCGCCATATCGGTAGGCGGCCATTTTGTGGGCTTCATCTACGACCACCAGGTCCCAATGCACTTCGCTGAGGGCTGCCATCACATCGTGCTGCTTAGCGAAGTCCATTGAAGTGATTACCTGGGGCTGTTCTTGCCAGACGTTGCGCCCCCAAGTGGCATTGATGACATTGCGGTCGACCGCTATGAAGGTTTCCCCAAAGCGTTCTTTCATTTCGCGCAGCCACTGGTCTTTCAGGTGGCCTGGGACCACGATGAGGGTTCGTCGCACGAGACCTCGGTACTTCAGTTCCTTGAGCAGCAAGCCGGTCATGATGGTTTTGCCGGCGCCGGGGTCGTCGGCAAGCAGGAAGCGGATGCGCGGATTGCGCAGGATATAGTGGTAAACCGCTTCAATCTGGTGCGGCAAAGGATCTACTTGCGCAACGCTTACCGCAAAAAGGGGATCAAACTGATGGGCATAGCGGATGCGCTGTGCCTCCATCGCAAGGAAGAAAGCTTCGCCCCGTCCACCGAAGTCCCGGACGGCCTCGTCGAGTATGCGCACACGCTTTGATTCAGCCTCACTTAGGATACACTGATAGAATTGCGAGCTCTTGACGCCCACCGCTTCGATCCTTACCCGCGTGCCCAGATGCTCCACAGCAAGGATGCGCACGGGCTCAGGCCAGTAATCACCTTCCAGAATAGCACCACGCTGAAGCATACGCTTACCCTCTACCATACGGACGGTGCCATGTTCACTTAGAAGGAGGTATGTTCGGCTTTGCCAGTGCAGACGAGCTGCGACTCTAGATAGGGGGCATAGGCATACTCACGGGTCTGGGACTTACGGGATTCGTAGGTCGGCCTCATGCCGGCAGGGAGGTTGTTCGGGCGACAAGCATACGGATGGCGAAAGTCCTCTGCCGAGTTTTCTCTTTTGCGTTTTGGACTTTTGGCAGCCTTAGCCAGGGGCTCACGTTTTGAGGAAGCGTACCCCTGCTGCGCCTACTTTCCCTGCCAGGTGGGGGTGGCAATGTATTACTACCTTTCGCCGGGTCATACCGACAAGTCATGAGAGCAAAATACGGAAATCCGGAAGACTGGAAGCCTTCCTTGGACCGAGAAGGGCCTGGGTGAGGAGAAGTTTGAGCGGTATTGAAACAAAAAAAGGTGGGCCCCACCTACTCTCCCGCCGGTGAAGGCAGTACCCTCGCTATTCTATTCGAGTTGAATTTCAGAGATGGGAAAATATCTTCAAGCGCACTCTTGATGCCATGAGGTTACCTCCTTTTTCCGGTTCAACAGCGGGCCTCCCAGCGGACCGTCCGCTGCAAACCGGTTGCTTGGCGCGATGCCCTCACCGTTTAGCCTGCCATTCCCGCATGATCTCGCACGCTTTTGCAAGGCGGCCGCCGCATGCCTCCAACCATTCCGGAGGAGACGTTGGCTTGAAGGAGAGCCAGAAGGTGTCAGTGCCGCGTTTTCCAGTGTGTTGGGGAGTATGGCCGATGACGTACTGCCGGAGGAGCTCCTTCGAGATCACCCAGCAATGTACGTCAAAGGGCAAGACATCAAGACAGACGACGAACTCGTAGTTTTGATCGCGGATCTGCTGGAATTTGTAATGGCCGCTCTCCCAAAGTGTGGAGAACTTGACTTCGACACGTCGTCCGGCAATAATCAGGTCTGCCTCCGAGTCCCCGCTTGACTTTACGTCAAGCCCCATGGCTTTGCACAAGCCCTCCACGAGTTGCTCGCCGATCTTGTCCACTTGTCGAGAGGGAAGTGTACGAATCTATCCGAATGGGCTACCGGCCCAGGGGTCGTCGGGTCCCTCTCGAACATAGTGTCCCTTGAGCTTGGCCGCGATTGAGACGAGCATCTGGAAGGCATCAGAATCCGTAATCTGGTGTCGCACTTATTCATCCATGCTGGCGACAGGCATTGCGAGTTATGTGCGCTGCTTCTCAGGCCTCTGGTAGGGCGTCGGATCGAACCCAATCCACTCGATCCCCTCAACGCCCTCAAAACGCTTGGCCATCACTTTAAGGGCCTCCGGGTTGTTATCGACCAGAATGAAGCGCCGCCCCAGCTCGAGCGCCGCTAAGCCCGTTGTTCCACTGCCGGCGAAGAAGTCAAGCACAATCCCCCCTGGGCGAGATGAGGCCTGGATGATACGACGGAGGATTCCCAGAGGCTTCTGGGTAGGATACCCGGTATTCTCAGCACTGTCCGCCGGAACGATCGGATGCCACCATGTGTCCGTTGGCAGTTTTCCACGAGCCGCTTTCTCTGGGCCAACCAGCCCCGGAGCCATGTAGGGGATGCGCTCGATTTCGTCCACGTTGAACACATGCCGACCAGGAACCTTTGCGTACAGCAGTATGTTGTCGTGCTTAGGAGGCCATCTGTCGCTCGGACGCCCACCGCAGTCATAGGCCCAGATGATTTCGTTCAAGAACGACTCGCGGCCGAAGATGCCGTCAAGAAGCACCTTGCAGTAGTGCACCTCGCGGTAATCCACGTGAAAGTAGAGACATCCGTGCGGCGCCAGAACCCGGTGAGCCTCGACTAAACGAGGCTCCAAGAAGGCCAGATAGTCGTCGAAGAGGTCGATAAAGCGCTTCTTTCCCACGACGATGCTCTCGTAACGGAGGCCGTGGAATCCGACGCGGTCGCCCCGCTCGGAGGGCACCGTTTTGAGCTGGGGGCTCTCTTGGACCTCTCCGGTGTTGGACGGGGGATCAATGTAGATCAGGTCCACGGACGCCGTTGGAAGTAGTCGAAGTACCTCGAGGTTGTCAGCGAGGTAGATTCTGCCAATCACGTCGTTATCCATAGTCCAAGTTAGCCGCCTCAGTTTGGAAAAGTTGTCTTATTAAGTCTTGAAACTTCTTCAGCGATGGAGGGCTTCTTCTTGTGATGACATTACATTAGTTTTTTTTGGGGTTGCGCTGTGCCATTTTTTTCGTCCGATTGCGACATATTCGCCTCTTCCATTTTGAGTTCAGTTGCTTATATAGTCTATCTTCACTTTGCAGAAGTTTGTCTCGTTTGCGTACGCTTGCCAAGGTTTATCTTCTTCACCCGCTGGCGGCCTCATGCCCTTGAGGTCGGCCTTCTCTACGGCCCGGCTCTTAACCGCGGCCTTCGGAACTGATATATCCATTGCCATGGACAAAGATAATAAGCAAGGCGCAAGGAAGTGCAGCCAGCTGCGGCGTTACCCCCTGTCAAGTAGAGGATAGTTAGTAGTCAGGAGAGGGAGGCTTTCCTTTACACACTGCTTGATGTCCCTTATAGGCCCCGCAGCGCATAGGCTCCGCAAAAGAAGAGTGGAGGACAGCATTAAAACAAAAAGAGGTGGGCCCCACCTACTCTCCCGCCGGTGAAGGCAGTACCCTCGGTAGAAGGCGCTTTCACTTCTCTGTTCGGAATGGGAAGAGGTGGTTCACGCCTTCGTTAGGGACCCTTTGGTGCTTTGAGGGAGCTTACGCTCGCCTCAAAGCTATCTTTAACAGCGATGGGGATATGCGGATTACGACACGGGCAATTAGTACGGCTCGGCTCAACAGGTTACCCTGCTTACACCTGCCGCCTATCGACGTGGTAGTCTACCACGGCCCTTAAGGGACGCCTTATCTTGGGGTGAGCTTCGCGCTTAGATGCTTTCAGCGCTTATCTCGTCCGCACATAGCTACCCAGCGGTGCTCCTGGCGGAACAGCTGGTACGCCAGCGGTGCGTCCACCCCGGTCCTCTCGTACTAGGGGCGGGTCCCCTCAAGCGTCCTACGCCCGCGACAGATAGAGACCGAACTGTCTTGCGACGTTCTGAACCCAGCTCACGTGCCACTTTAATGGGCGAACAGCCCAACCCTTGGGACCGCCTGCAGCCCCAGGATGTGACGAGCCGACATCGAGGTGCCAAACCTCCCCGTCGATGGGGGCTCTCGGGGGAGATCAGCCTGTTATCCCCGGAGTACCTTTTATCCTTTGAGCGATGGCCCTCCCTTGAGGAACCACCGGATCACTATGCCCGGCTTTCGCCTCTGCTCGACCCGTCGGTCTCGCAGTCAGGCACCCTTATGCCATTGCACTCTACGCACGGTTGCCAAGCGTGCTGAGGGTACCTTTGGGAGCCTCCGATACGCTTTTGGAGGCGACCACCCCAGTCAAACTACCCGCCAGGCACTGTCCCCTGCGATGCAGGGTTAGGCCGCATACACCAGAAGGGTGGTATTTCACTGGCGGCTCCACCCTGACCGGAGCCAGGGCTTCTCAGCCTCCCACCTATGCTACGCATCCGATGCACGCGGCCAATACCAAGCTGTAGTGAAGGTTCACGGGGTCTTTTCGTCCCGTCGCGGGTAACCGGCATCTTCACCGGTACTACAATTTCGCCGAGCTCGCGGCCGAGACAGTGCCCAAGTCGTTATGCCATTCGTGCAGGTCGGAACTTACCCGACAAGGAATTTCGCTCACCTAACTCTATGCCTTTCAGCATAGGGTGGACTCTATCTTGGATTTGGCTCCGGTCCACTGCCCTTTGCTAGGAGCTCCGCCCGAATCTTCTCTAAAGCTTGACGCCGCTGCGAATTCATCCGCATCGCTATGTCAATAATCTCTAAAAGACCCTCCACACTGAGATGCTTCCCCTCTTTCATCTTGTGGATTACCCGCCGAAAGCGAACGAAGTCTACTTGTTTCTGCGTTTTGAGGGGGTGCTTAGTAAAGAATTCGCACACTTTTTCCAGCCCTTCCAAGGAGCGGATGCGAAAGGCATACCGATCTCCTTGGTTAGGTCTTACGACACCATGCCCAAAGAAGCGCTTGAGCGCATAAAGCACGGAGATGCTTCGGCGATGCTGCACTATTACGAATTCGGGAAGCACCTGATAGCCTAAGGCGGTTTTGGGATTTGGGAGGATGGAGACGTGAAAACATCCTTCTCCATCCGTAAATCCCACTACCCATTCAGGCGAAAGCTCCATAGGCAAAGGTAGCCAAATCCTCCGGCGTAGAGTCTCTGAGGAGCCCCCTTTGGAGGGGTTTCCTGCGAGTTGCCCAATCCTCCAGCATTGTTACGGACTTTTTAGGAAGTCTCGTAGCTGGGGCTCTAAGGGCTTTCTCGCATACAGCCGGATTCAGGCAGCGGTTGCTACCTTAGGACCGTCAGAGTTACGGCCGCCGTTTACCGGGGCTTCGGTTCGGGGCTTGCACCCCTCCCCTTAACCGTCCGGCACCGGGCAGGCCTCAGGCCCTATACATCGCCTTTCGGCTTAGCAGAGCCCTGTGTTTTTGTTAAACAGTCGCTTGGGCCTCTTAACTGCGGCCTCTCCGAAGAGAGGCACCCCTTCTCCCGAAGTTACGGGGCTAATTTGCCGAGTTCCTTAGCCGCGAGTCACTCGAGGACCTTTGGATATTCTCCTCGCCCACCTGTGTCGGTTTCCGGTACGGGCTGTCTCAGAGATTAGCGGTTAGAGGCTTTTCTTGGCTGTCTGCTAGCGCCGCACTATCCGCTCCCCCGAAGGGTCGCGGTACGGTCGGGTGTCGGCCCTCGGACGGATTTGCCTATCCGAGGTTATGCCTACTTCCCTTCTACGGCCTATTCCGTCAGGCCGCGGCGGGTTCGCTCCAGCGTCCCCCCATCCCTCTCTGAGACAGGTGCAGGAATATTAACCTGCTTCCCATCAGCTACCCCTTTCGGGTTCGCCTTAGGTCCCGACTAACCCAGCCCTGATGAACATCGGACTGGAACCCTTGGGCTTTCGGTCAGCGGGATTTTCACCCGCTTTATCGCTACTCATGCCGGCATATGCTCTTCCCTGCGCTCCACCGCTCGTTCCCGAGCGACTTCCGCGCACAGGGAATGCTCTCCTACCGCCTATGCGATAACCGCATAGACCCCGCGCTTCGGTGGACCGCTTACACCCGCTTATTATCCGCGCACCCCCGCTCGACCAGTGAGCTGTTACGCACTCTTTAAAGGATTGCTGCTTCTAAGCAAACCTCCTGGCTGTCATAGCGGGAGCACTTCGTTAGACTGACTTAGCGGTCACTTCGGGACCTTAGCGGCGGGTCTGGGTTGTCCCCCTCTCGGGCCTCGACCTTAGCGCCGAGTGCCCTCACTCCCGCGGAATAATCTGTGGCCATTCGGAGTTAGTCTGCGTCCCCCCAGGTTTCCCCAGGAGTCGCAAACTGTCACTCTACCTGCCACAGACCTCACGCGAGGCTGTCCCTAAAGACATTTCGGAGAGAACGAGCTATCCCCCAGTTTGATAGGCCTTTCACCCCTACCCACAGGTCATCCGATGGGTTTGCAACCCCAACCGGTTCGGGCCTCCAGTGGGTGTTACCCCACCTTCACCCTGCCCATGGGTAGCTCACTGGGCTTCGCGTTTTTCCCCTCTGACTAAGCGCCCTGTTAGGACTCGCTTTCGCTACGGCTCCGCTGCTGAGCAGCTTAGCCTCGCCAGAGAGGAAAACTCGCCGGCTCATTAAGCAAAAGGCACGCCGTCACCCCAAACGGGGCTCCGACTGCTTGTGGGTGTGCGGTTTCAGGTCTCTTTCAATCCCTTTCTCAGGGAGCTTTTCACCTTTCCCTTACGGTACTAGTGCACTATCGGTCACCTCGTGTATTTAGCCTTGCCGGAAGGTGCCGGCAGCTTCACACGGACCTCCACCGAGTCCGTGTTACTCAGGATACCCTCGCCCCACCTCCCCTTACGCGTACGGGGCTATCACCCTCTCTGGCGCCGCTTTCCAGCGGTCTTCCACTTCGGGTTGGTGTGGGCTTGTGAGGGTCCTACAACCCCGCAGGACCTACGGCCCCGCGGTTTGGGCTCCTCCCCTTTCGCTCGCCACTACTCAGGGAATGCCTATTGGTCTCTTTTCCTCCGGGTACTGAGATGTTTCACTTCCCCGGGTTCGCCTCCCTTTCGGGATACCCTACAAAGTAGGGTGGGTTGCCCCATTCGGGAATCCTGGGATCACTGCCTGCTTGCGGCTCCCCCAGGCTTATCGCAGCTTGCCACGCCCTTCATCGCCACGAGGTGCCAAGGCATCCCCCGCACACCCTTACCATTGTAATCCGCATATCCCCTCGCTGTCAAAGAATCCAAACACAAGCTTTCAAGATCAGGTTGCACGCCGCTTCTCAGCGGGATGCACGAAAGTATTTCGGACAGCTAGGGGAAGAGAGAACAGGAGCACTCCAGAAAGGAGGTAATCCAGCCGCACGTTCCCGTACGACTACCTTGTTACGACTTCGCCCCAGTCACCGGGTTCACCTTGAGCGCGGGTTAGGCGCCTTTGGGTGCCCCCGGCTCCCATGGCGTGACGGGCGGTGTGTGCAAGGCCCGGGAACGTATTCACCGCGGCATGGCTGATCCGCGATTA
>Ga0079998_117057_pt1:0-17500 | contig 37497 bp, 24 predicted proteins | sample PerSpoBPS_BMetaG_FD_69201 | JGI IMG/M metagenome (GOLD analysis project Ga0079998, IMG submission 69201) | Thermal spring microbial communities from Yellowstone National Park, Wyoming, USA - Perpetual Spouter B (PS_B) MetaG (SPADES assembly)... | ecosystem: Environmental > Aquatic >... | reverse complement strand
GCAAAGGTACGAGTTTTTCCGCATTGTCAAGGCCCTTTTCGGCGCACTGGAATGCTTATACCAACTTCTATGCAAAGAGTTACTGAATGCGGGTCGTGGTATTTTGTAGGGCCGCCGCCCGCCTTCGGCGGGCGGCGGCCCTGTGCTAAAGTGGCGGCCAGCGCCCTTTAGGCGCTGGCCGCCGCCGTCCCCTCTTCATATTAAGAAAGCCTTGGCCTCAAAATGGTATTAGTTTTCTATGATTTCCAGCTCTACGCGACGGTTGTTTTGACGTCCTTCGCTGGTTTCGTTGGTGTCTATAGGCCGGCTTTCTCCGTAGCCGATATATGAGAGGCGGTCAGCTGAGATTCCCCGAGAAATGAGGTAATCATACACGGCCTTTGCCCGGGCCTCCGAAAGACGTTGATTGTATTCCTCGGAGCCGATGTTGTCCGTATGGCCTGCAATGCGCACTTTCATACGGGGATTTTCTGTGAGGATGGTGTAGACGCGATCTAACTCTACTTTAGATTCTGGGCGCAGGGTGGCTTTATCAAAGTCAAAGAAGATATTCCGTAAGATGATGGTGGTACCGGCTTTATAGCGGTTGAGGCCGATGTCTTTGCGCACTTCGCGGTAGCCCATGCTTTCTTCTACGATGAAGTTTTCGGAGTGGAAGGCGTAGCCGGGGGCGGTAACGACGATGCCGTAGTTTTTGCCGGCGGGGAGGGAGATGAGGTATTTTCCGGTGGCGGCGTTAGAGGTGAGTACGGCGAGGGTTTCGGCTCGGACATTATCAATGATGGTGATGGTGGCTTCAAGGGGGGCTTGGGTTTCGCTGTCGTAGATGATGCCGGTGACGAGGGTGAGGTTGGGGCGGAAGACCGGTGCGCTGGCGGACTCGGAAGAGACGTTGAGTTCTTCGTCTTTGGATTCGGTGGGTTGAGCGGCGAGCTGAAGGGTGGAGAAATCTATGAGGTAGATGTCTTTTTCGCCGTAGCTATCGTCACGTTCGCTGGCATAATAGCCATGGAGGCCGCTGGCGGAGAGGACGAAATAGATGTCATCGCCGGGTGTATTGATGGGGTAGCCGAGGTTGACGGGGGGGGCCCAGGTGCTATCGGGTCTTAGTTCGGTACGGAAGATGTCAAAGCCGCCCATGCTATTGGGGCCATTGGAAGAGTAGAAGAGGGTTTTGCCATCGGGATGAAAGAAAGGGCCATCTTCGTCGTAAGGGGTATTAATGGGGGGGCCGAGGTTGATAGGGGCGCTCCATTTGCCGTTGGGAAGGCGCCGGCACATGTAAATATCTCGTCCCCCCATTCCCCCCGGTCGATCGGAAACAAAAAAGAGCGTGCGCTCATCGGCGGAGAGGCACACGGAGGGCTCCCAGTACTTGGAGTTGATAGGGCTGCCCATGTTTTTGGGCGGGAGCCAACGGGTGCCTCTAAGGCGGCTCTGAAAGATATCGCCGCCGTTTTCGGAGTTGAAGAGGAAGAGGGTTTGGCCGTCGGCCGAGAGAGCAATACAGGCATCGTGGGTGGTAGTATTGAGCGGGGCGCCAACATTGCGGGCTGGGGTCCATTGGCCGTTGCGGTTTTCCGAGACATAAATGTCCTCATAGTAAAGGCCGTCGGGGGCTACTTTATTGCCAGTAGAGCCGGGCCGCCGAGAAGTGAAGTACAAAATACTCTCATCGGCCGAAATAACAGGCGCAAAGTCGGGATAAGGCGAGTTGATTTGGGGGCCTAAGTTTCGGATCTCAATTTTGAGGGGCTGGGCCATGTACTTTTCGGCATTTTTGAGCTGCTGGAGGGTCACCTGTAGCTTACTGTACATAGGGTCTGTGGGTTTGAGGGTGCTCAGGGCTCTTTCTACGAGGGGGCGGGCTTTAGCAGGCTCTCCTAACCGCTGTAAAACATCCGCATAAGCAATGAGGTAGCGTGGTGAAAAGTTCGCCTGCATCTGCTCGGCTTTTTGGAAGTATTCTCGGGCTTTGCGGTTCTGACGCAGGCGATAGGCACAGTACGCGGCCTGCAGATAGGCCTCTGCGCTAAAAGGGTTGGCCTGGATGGCGGCTTCAAACTCGGCCATGGCATTCTGGTAGTCTTCCATGGACATGAGTTCTATGCCCTGCCGAATATGCTTTTCGGCTTTTTGCGGCTGGGCTTTCCCGAGGGCCACCAGGCCCACCATCCCAAGCATACCCAAAATCCAGCGCATGATATAAAGATACAGAGACTTTTTTATTCAGGTCGCCAGGCTCTGCCAGGGAGGATCCACGAGAAAGGTAGGCAGGACTTACGAACCTCCATATGAGAGCCAATTATCGTTCCTTCGCCAATCAGGAGCGAGGAGGCTGGAGGGTCTGGTGTGAGAATAGTCCCCGCCCCTACATAGGCATACGCTCCTACCCTGGTACCTGCTGCCACCCGAGAGAATGAACCCACAAAAGCCCCTTCCTCAATAATAGCACCAGCTTGAATGACAGCGCCTTCCTCTATTATCACGAGCGGGCCGATTTTGGCACCGGCTTCTATACGGACTCCCGGACCAATGAAACTCCCCGCTCCCACGGAGACGGACGGAGCTACTTCGGCGGAGGGATGGATAAGCGCCTTTGCCAAAGGATGGCGAATGCGCCAAAATAGATTACGCCGGAGCGTGTTGTCTAAGAAAGCTAAGAAGACGGGCACTTCGGGGAGTATCGCTGGCTGGTAGCTTTCTAAATGGGGTACAGGGAGCGTTGGCGAAGGCTCTATGGGCTCTGTAAAATAACCTACTACTTTTTCGCTGGTGGCGAGGGCCGTTTCATAAACCCGAAGGAGAAAAGGCCCTGCCCCGTATAGGATCACTGCAGGACGGGCATGATGAGCACGAGGGTATCGGCGGGTGGTACTTGGGGATCAGGTTCAATAATAACGGGACGGCTGGGAGCTGTCATGCGCATGAGGATGTCTTCAGCATCTATGTTTTCCAAGATGGAGGCTAGGGTCGGTCCTCGGAAGGCGATCTTGAAGTCGGCACCTTCGTATTCGCAGGGGAAGTATTCTACGGCTGAGGTGTGAGAAAGGGCATCATAAGCCGTAAGGGTCACATTATTGCCTTCGAAAGCGAAAGCCACGCTTTGGGCGCTTTTATCTGCGAAGACGAGGAGGCGCTTGAGGGCTTTGCGGAGTTTTTCCTTAGAAAGGCGGGCGGTATAGGTGGTATTGGAAGGGATGACCGCCTGATAGTCGGGAAAGCTATATTCAATGAGGCGACAGCTCAAATCTAACATGGGATGATGGAAAAAGGCTTGGTCTTGGGTGGGAATCACGGAGATCTCGTCAGCAGGGCTGAAGTTTTTGATGGCGGTCTCTAAGGCGTCTAAGGCCCGCACAGGTATGAGGAGGTTAGGGGCATTTTGGAGGACGATGTCGGTACGGCCGAGGCGAACCAGCACATGCGCATCAGTAGCTACAAAATTGGTGCGCTCTGGCAAAAAGTGAAAGTAGATCCCGGTGAGGGCCGGCCGAGAATCATCGCGCGCAGCGGCGAAGGCTGTTCGCTGGATGATTTCCCGAAGGGTAGCTACTGAAAATGTCATACCTTGGCTGGTAGGCGGCTCTGGGAAAGGGGGAAATTCCGCCGCATCTATGCCTGCCAGATCGTATCGCCCAAAGCTGCTGCTCACCTGTAGCTGAGGGGCCTCCGCTTTGCCCGATTCACCTGAAACCTGCACGAAAGTAAGTACCTCATCGTCCGGAAGGGCCTTGAGGAGATCAGCCAGCGGCTTGGGTTGAATCGCCATCTGAACATGGGGGGCATTCCCATCCTGCGGCAGCACCGTAAGCCGAGTACGAGCATATACCTCCAAGTCCGTGGCCCGCAGCTCCAACTCATCCCCACGCTGATAAAGAAGCACATTCCGAGTAATCACATGCATGCTGCGCGTAGGCAAGATGGGCAAGACCCGACTTAGCGCTTCACTCAGCAGTCCAGCCCGAACCGAAAAACCCATACCTTACAAAGGTAAGACTTTCCCTAAGGCAAACTTTCCACATAGCTTTGAACATCGCTGGCTTGCCTGAGGAAACTGCGACTGCCTTCAGTCCGCAGTGACAGGATATTTTGTATATTTGCTCAGTGCGCTCCAAAGAAATCTCTTATCCCCGGCTGGAGGTGGTAGTGGAGGCCCTCCGCGCCAAAAAAGCCGAAAACCTGGTCGTCTTAGATTTACAGTCTATTGCTTATCCGCTGTGCGATTACTTTGTGATTGCTACGGCGGAGTCTGATCGACAAGCGCAGGCTATGGCGGACGCTATCTTGGAAGCGGTCCGAGAGCAAGAGGGGCGCCTGCCCGCCTATCGGTTAGAAGGCTATGAGTATGGCCACTGGGTGCTGGTAGATTTGGGTGACATGGTTATACACATTTTACAGCCCGAGGCCCGCGCCTACTATCGCTTGGATGAACTCTGGGGCGATGCCCGAACCCTCCTCGCTAACCATGCCTGAATGGGTCTCGGCTCTACTAAGCCCTAAAACCATCATCTATTATGGCGGTTTGCTTCTGCTCTTAGCCATCGTATTCGCAGAAACAGGCCTGATGATTGGGATACTTTTTCCGGGCGATTCGCTCCTTTTCACGGCTGGACTGCTCACCCACGTAGGCGTTCTGAAGCACTCCTGGCCCACGGTAGCTTTGCTTATCGGGGGAGCCGCCTTCATGGGCGATCAAAGTGGATATTTTATTGGCTGGCGCACAGGTAGAGCCCTTTTTAGCAGGCCAAAAAGTCTCATCTTTAGACCAGAGTACGTCGTCATGACCCGAAATTTCTATCAAAAATATGGCGCCTGGGTGTTGATAATGGGGAAGTTTCTTCCTATAGTCCGTACCTTTGCCCCTCTTCTTGCGGGAGTAGTAGAGATGAACTATTTGGTATTTGTGGGTATGAGTCTGCTGGGGTCTTTGGCCTGGCCTTTTGTGCTGGTGCCGGTGGGGTATTATCTGGGTGGTATCCCCTGGGTAGAGGAAAACTATCACTGGATTATTCTCGGGCTTGTGATTGTAACGACGGGGCCCGTGATATTTCGTCTTATTCAGGCCGCAAAAAATAAAACTATTTCCGCGCTACGATGAAGAAGCTAAGCGATTATCTTATTCCTGTGGAGGAGGAGGCTTTTGGGCCTTTACAGACTCAGCTTTTACAGGCTCTTTGTCAGGCTTATCAGGTGCCAGTCGCCATGTTGTATTTGGCCGATGCGCAGGAGGGCTCACGATTTGATTATGAGGCGGGTAGTGGAATTTCGGGTAGACCCACCTTAGAGACTTTCCAGGTGGGTGAAGGGCTCTTGGGTTATGCGGCTCTGGAAAAACGGCCTCTTTCAGAACGTATTCCCGCACACGTCTTGATTTCTCCTGTCCTCTCGCCCCTTGTAGAGCTGGAAGCGGCCTTCTGGTATGCTATTCCGCTTTTGTATCAGGATCAGGTGCAGGGTCTTTTAGTTTTGGTGGCTCCCGAAGATAAAGACTCCCTGTGGGAGAGTGCGGAATGGCGGGATTTTCTCAATGAATGGGGGGCTTACCTTCAGAGTGTCCGATCCCGTCGTTATATTCAGATGCTTTTAGAAAAAACGCAAATCCAGAACCAGGAGCTGGCCACCCGGGAAGAAGAGCTTCGGCAGAACCTGGAAGAACTTTCTGTAACCCAAGAGGAGATGCGCCGGACTCAGGAGCTTCTGATGGAGCGGACGCGTTGGCAGGAGCTGACCATAGACTTGTTTGCCCTCACGTCGTCGGCGACTGCATTTGAGGGGACAAGTCTCATGCGAATATTTTTGGCGCAGGCAAGCCGCTTCATGGAGGCGCAGGGGGCCCTGGCGCTATGGCGAGAGCCGGAGAGTCAGTCTTTCCAGATAGTTAGCCGGTGGGCACCGAAGTCCATCTCACAGTTTTGGCCTGAGTCGTGGGCTATTCAAGAGTCCCTTATAGAGCGCTTAGAAAAGGAGCGCAAGACCATTTCGGCCGTGAGCCAAGAGATCTTATCGCAGGGGGAGTCGGGCCTTGTAGGCTGGTATGTGGCTCCTTATTATGATGCCCGGGGTTTGCGGGGCATGCTCTTATTTGGTTTTTTGGAGGCTCAGCCCATCAATAATGAGGTAGAAAGCGCTCTCCGCTCTTTGGCTATTGCCTTTTTCTCGGCCGTAGAACGAATCCATAGAGCCATTACGCGGGACTACCCTGCTCTGTTGGAGGCCATCGCAGACATAGGGGGAGGGAAAACCCTCTTTCTGAATGCGGAGGCTATTCAGAAGGGGGACATTCCCTGGCTCCATGAGATTCCCCTGGTCCAACGCGAAGCTTATGTATCGGCTCTGCAAAGAGCTTTAGAGAAAGGCGGTCTGTGGCGACCTCCCTCCGATATTGCGCTTCGGGAAATCGGTCTGGCGAGCTTCAAGGGCATATGGATGCTACGCTTCTCCTAAAGCGGGCTTGTAGAGGCCTGCTCTTCATCGGGCTTGTTTTAGGGGGTTGTCGTCAAGAGCGAGTGGTTTTTTCTGTGGTACCTCAGATAGAGGTCGTTAGTATGCAGCCTTTGGTTGTACAGGAGTTTGGAACCCTCGTTCTGACTATGCGCTACAAGGATGGAGATGGTGATCTGGGGGGCCAGCCCAATAACCAGCCCGATCTTTTCTTAATAGACCTACGAGACTCCAGCCTGTTTCCGCAGGGGTATGATGGCATTATCCGATACAATATGCCGCGATTTTATGAAGGCCCTCTGCCCCAATCCATACAAGGCACCATAGAAGTTAGCATTCCCGGTATCGTCCGCCTCAATCCGAATGCATCCCAAGAAGTAGTCCAGTTTCGGGTTTATATTGTAGACCGAGCGGGGCATGTTAGCAATGAGGTTGTTACTCCCCCTGCTACGATCGTCCCATGAGGGAGTGGTATTTGGTAGGCAGTTTTGCCAGTGGCTTTGAGCTTTGGCGTGCTAAAGCCCTCTTAGAGGGGGCGGGTATTCCTACCTATGTGCAGAACGAGCACAGCCAGAGTATCTGGGGTGCGGGACTCCTGAGTAGTTTTCCTCTAAACCCCGCTTTTGGTCCCTTGCGCCTGTGGGTACCCCTCTGGGCTAAAACCCAGGCCCAAACCCTCCTCGCCTCCGAGGGTCTAAGCCCCTAAACTCCGACCCTCTCTATAACACCCCCCACAAGGGAGAGTAGGAGCACGAGCGTGTAGGAACGTTTCCCTAAGCGCGGCGCTATGGGAGCATGTACTTTTGTCTGGTGCGCCAAAGTAGCTTTGGATTTTGGTCGGCGTTTTTTCTGGTGATTGCCAACATGATTGGTACAGGTATTTACACGACGACGGGTTTTTTGGTGGCGGATTTGCCTGCGGCTGGGGGGGTGCTGATGCTGTGGGTTTTGGGTGGCGTAGCGGCGCTGGGAGGTGGCCTCTCGTATGCCGCCTTGGCTAAACGCTACCCCCGCTCAGGTGGAGAATACCACTTTCTGTCCAAACTCTATCATCCTGCGTTGGGTTTTCTGGCAGGGGTCATTTCCATAGTGGCGGGCTTTAGTGCGCCGATAGCAGCTTCGGCCTATGCTTTTGGAAAGTATCTACCCCTCCCGCTCTCCGAATTTCACCGACAGATGGCAGCCGTGCTCCTAATCATAGCCTTGGCTGGCCTCCATACTTTGAGCCTAGGGCGGGCCGCCCGCATCCAAAATCTCTTCGTCCTCGTCAAAATAGGCCTCCTCTTATCGCTTATCATTGGGGGGCTTGTGATGAGACCCACTTCTCCTCAGGCCTTCCCTTGTCCCAGAATGGATTTTTCCACGCTGAGCATAGCCGCCACAGCCCTTATCTTTATCAGCTATGCCTACTCCGGGTGGAATGCCGCCGCTTATATTATGAGCGAAGTACCCCGCGCCTCCGAGATCATCCCCCGGGCCATTCCCGCTGGAACCCTCACCGTAATGGCCCTTTACACAGCATTCAACTTCGTACTCCTTTGGCACCTGCCCGTGCAAGAAATCAGCGGCAAAGTAGAAGTCGGCCGCCTCTTAGCCCAAAAACTCTGGGGCGAAAAAGGAGATATGCTTTTAGGATGGGGCATTAGCCTCGCCATGGTCTCCTCCGTCAGCGCCATGCTCATGATCTCGCCCAGAGTCCTGAGCGTCATGGGTGAAGACTACCCCCTCTTCCGCTTCTTTAGCCGAAAAAACACTTACGGTTCGCCTACCCGAGCCTTAGCCCTCATAGCTTCGCTGGCGATTGTGATACTCTTTCTCGCAGCATTTGATGCCATTCTCAATTACATTGGGTTTTTGCTGTCGCTTTTTGCGGGGCTTACGGTGCTGGGGCTGTTTCTTCGGCATTTTCGGGAAAAGGGCCTGCCCTGGGACCTGGGCATATTCTTTCTCCTGCTGACGGCCTGGATGGTGGTCAACAACTTTCTCCATCGCCCGTACGAGAGTCTGGTGGGTTTAGGAACTATTTTGGCGGGGCTAATAGGGTACTTATTAGCGGGTGGTCGTCGGTAGGGTCTTGGACCGCCCCCCTTCTTAGGGAAGGGCCTCGCAGGCAGCGGGGCCATGGAGAGCCATGTGGCAAATAATACCATTTTGAGGCCAGGGCTGTCTTGATGTGAGGAGGGGGCTGGCCGCCGCCCGCCCTGCGGGCGGCGGCCCCACAAAACACCACCGACTCGCCTTCAGAAACTCTTTGCATCAAAAAAAACCCTGCAGCCTCACTTCAGCTGTGCTTTCTGACATGCGGCTAAGGGCAGATTCCAATGGAAAGGGCTTTTGTACTTTTGCGCGTGCCTTGTTTTGATCCTCGGCCCTATCTCTGGATAAGCATAGGGTGGATAACGTTATGGTCGTGCCAGAGCCGTTCTCCTGTAGCCCCCCAAAGGGAGGCCACTTTGACAGATACGGCTAAAAAGGAGACCTTAGCGTCGGCTCTGGTTTTGGACCCGTATTGGTCGGATCTGGCCCGGGTGATAGGGGGGCTTCCTCCCCGAGATACACTTTACTGGCGCTTGGCCATTTCGGACACGGCATGGACGGCTCACGCTAAACGCATGGAGTATCTCTGGAGCACCAGCGCTCAAAAGCTCTTTACGCCCCTGCACCAGTGGGCCGCTGCCGAACTTTCCCCCTACCACGAATGGAAGGGCCTGGTCTTTTACCCATTTAGTGGGGCGGATTGGCCCAGTATCCAAGCTGTGTATCCCTTCGGTAGTCGGTATGTCTTCTTTGGCTTAGAGCAGGAGGGCGACCCGCATTATGTGCGCTTGCTGGCCCCCCAAGAAATTGCCCAAAATCTCTGGGGCCCTTATGCCGCCATGGCAGACCTCTTGCGCCTGAGCTTCTTCAAAACCAAAGAAATGCAGCAATTCCTCATCAAGGGAAAAGTCCGCGGACTACTCCCCGTGTTTTTGGCGTTCTTTGCGAGGACAGGTTATGATATTTACGAAGTAAAGCACATTTACCTCACTCCGGACGGTAAAATAGATACTTTATCCGGAGGCCGCTCCAAGCCGCCTCAAACCCCTTGGGATACGGTGGTTACGGGGCTGCGATTTTTGATTGCGAAGCCTAATCAGCCGCCGCAAGAGGTGATTTATCTCAGCTTCAATGCGGCCAACGATGGCTTAGCCCGCCAAAAGGGCGTCCTTCCCTTCCTCAAAACGCTCCAGCCTTGCGTTACCTTTATCAAGGCGGCTTCGTACCTGATGCATGGGGCTGACTTTAGCCAGATACGTTCCCTTATCCTTACTCAGAGTCTCGCTATCCTTCAAGAAGATAGTGGCATCCCTTATCGGTTTTTTGACTCTACGGCGTGGAAAGTGCAGCTTTATGGAGTTTATAACGGGCCCATACCTCTTTTTAGGCACAAGTTTCAACAAAACCTGTATCAGGCTTATCGGACGCAGGCGGTCAAGCCCCTAAGCTTTGGGATTGGGTATCACTTAGTGCCGGGTACGAGTAACCTCCTATGGGCTGTACGGAAGGACCCAGCCGCTCCCCTTCCTCTCCCCGTAGATACCCTCTCCGCCCGGAAAGACTCAATGCCCCTTCTACCTTTGACACCAAAGGATACGCTTCCCACCGTGCCCCCGCCTATCTCTGCTCCTGCCTTGCTCCCTACCCCAGAAGACTCGCTTCCTACCGCAGCTCCTTCCGGCGATTCCGAATAAAGTCCTCAAATACAAACTTACCAATCTCCTGCGGATGAGCATAATAGGCCCGGCCCCCGTTGATTTCCGTGAAACGATGCACAAAGCGCTGGAGGTACAGGTCTTTCGCCACCATAAAAGTCGTGATAACAACCTTTTCTCGACGGGCGCGCTCAGCAATCTCTAAGGTCTTATTGATAATCTTGGGGTCCATGCCAAAGCTATTTCTGTAGAAGCGGCCGTTTTCCTTGATACAAGTCGGTTTTCCATCCGTAATGAGAAAGATTTGCTTATTAGGAGTCCGAACCTTAGCGAGGATGGATAGGGCCAGTTCTATGGCGTCGCGGGTATTGGTGTGATGGGGACCTGCTTGGAGGAAAGGAACCTCCTCGTAAGAAAGCTGCCAGGCATAGTCGCCAAACGCCCCAATAAAAAGATAGTCTTTGGGGTATTTGCGGCGAATCAGCTCGGCTAAGGCTATAGCGACTTTTTTGGCGGGGGTAATCCGATCTTCGCCATACAGCACCATAGAGTGCGAAGCATCTATCAGCACAAAAGTCGCCGCTTGCGTCTTGTACTCTGTCTGGATGATGGATAAATCCTCCTGCGTGAGACGAAATTCATCCAGCCCATGGTGCAGATAGGCGTTATTGAGGGTTTCGGTGATGTGGAGATGCTCAATCCGATCGCCAAACTCATACGGGCGAGTCTCATAGGTCAAAGTATCCCCCGGGCCGCTGCGGGTCAGACTATGATCGCCTAAGCTCCCCATCCGCAAACTTTGAAAGATTTCTTCCAGGCTTTTTTCGCGAATGGCGATCTGAGCCTTAACAGAAGGCACATAAACAGGCTGATTAGGAGAAGGATTATGAGTGATGTAGCCCTGTTCTTTGAGGTCTCTGATAAAGTCCCCCAGCGTGTAGTCGGGCGTGGTGTAGTGGTTTCGGCTATCTAAGTAGGAGAGCCACCGGAGGGCATCGGTAACGTTGCCGCCGGACTTCATCAGCAGGTCCAGAAAAAGTTTGAGCAGCTTCTCAAATATTTCCTTTCTGGGGTCCCGAGGCAAAGGCTGGTGAAACAGCGCATGGTTCATACGTTTCAAATATAAACAAAAATCTGGTAGGGGCGGGTCGTCGGCGGGGTTCGTTTGGGTGTGTATTTTTGCGCTGTGGCATACGAGATGGTGGTGGGCTTGGAGGTGCATGTGCAGCTGCGCACCCGGGCGAAGGTCTTTGCGCCCGAAGCCGTAACCTTTGGGGAGCGCCCCAATACGTATATCTCGCCTATTTCGTTGGGGTATCCGGGGACTTTGCCCGTGCTCAATAGAGCCTGTGTAGAAGCGGCTATCAAGTTAGGCTTGGCGATGGGCTGTGAGATTCCGGAGCGGTTTTACTTTTCTCGGAAGAACTACTTTTATCCGGACCTACCCAAAGGCTATCAAATCACCCAAGAAGCGGCGCCCATTGCAAAAAATGGGCTGATTCGGGTGCGCCTCCCCAGCGGCGAAAAAGTCCCTATTCGCATTTTGCGCCTTCAGTTAGAGGAAGACACGGGCAAAAGCCTCCACGATCAGGACCCATTTTATACGCTTTTGGACTATAATCGGGCGGGGATTGGGCTGGTAGAGATTGTGAGTGCGCCGGATATTCGTTCGCCGGAGGTAGCCATGGCGTATGTGTCGCATATTCGGCGGCTGGTGCGATTTTTAGGGATTTCGGATGGGAACATGGAGGAAGGGAGTTTGCGCTGCGATGCGAATGTCTCCGTGCGGCCGGTGGGGAGCTCTGCCTTTGGCACCCGGGTAGAAATCAAAAACCTCAACTCCATTAGTGCGCTGGGAAAGGCCCTAAGGTATGAGTTTGAGCGGCAAGTGCAGCTGATAGAGGCGGGACAGGAGGTGCGCCAAGAGACCCGCACTTGGGATGGGCAGGCCACCCTTCCCCTTCGAGAAAAGGAAACCGCCGACGACTATAGGTACTTTCCGGAGCCTGACCTGCCCCCTGTAATCGTAACGCCAGAATGGAAAGCCGAGCTGGCGGCTGCCATTCCCGAGCTACCTGAGGAGCTCTTTGACCGCCTGGTGGAAAAAGAAGGCCTCTTACCCGATGAGGCCATGCTTATTGTAGAAGACCTTCCGTATGCGCTCTACTTTAAGGCTTTGGTTGAGGCAGGCTTATCCGCGAAGAAGGCCGCCAACTGGCTCAATGGCCCGATTCGGGCTTACCTCAATGCCACCGCCACCCGCTTAGAAGACTTCCCCATTCCCCCCGAAAAAATCGCCGCCTTAGAAGACCTCGTCCAAAAAGGTCGCATCAGTCTCAATGCCGCTCGAGAAAAGCTTTTTCCTGCTCTCTTGGAAGACCCCGCGGCTGACCCTCAAACCCTCGCCGAAGCCAAGGGCCTCCTGCTTGTCCAGGATGAATCCCAGCTCCAAGAGTGGGTTGAAACCGTCCTCTCCCAAAATCCCGATAAGGTAGAGGCCTATCTCAAAGGGAAAACCGGCCTGCTGGGCTTTTTCGTGGGACAAGTGGTAAAAATAGCCCAAGGTAAGGCCGACCCCCGCCAAGTAAGTCAGTACCTGCAAAAGCGCCTCGCCCAAACCGAAAAGCCAGCCTGATGGAACTCTACCTGAGGCTGCTCTTAGAGGCCTACCAGATGGAAGTGCCCGCCTTTCGGGACCGGCCCCTACATTGGCCGCGCAGCTTCGTAGAGTTACAAACCCAGCTCAATGAGCATGACTTGGTAGCCTTTAGCTATGCTTGGACGTCCGAAAACCTCCTCTCTCACCTTAGGCATAGCAACCTCCCCCTTTTAGCCGTTACGCCCGACTGGAGCCAATTCTGGCTTTTCCTCTCGGTGGATAAGCACCACTGGGAAGTTTTTAGGCAAGGGCGTCTAATTGGGACTTTCACCGCCACGGAAGCCTTAGAGCGCTTTTCCCCGCATGGCATGCTCTTTTATTTGATTTTGCCGACTTCGTATGCGCCTTCGCCTTTTTCCAGTGCCCCCGAGAAGCCCTGGCAACGACTTTTACGGCTCTTTTTTGCTGAGCGGCGCCTCATCCTCTATATCTATTTGTATGCGGTCATTAGTGGGGGGTTAGGTTTGCTTTTACCCCTCCTAATTCAGACGATTTTCACTTATGTGCAGACGATGGTATGGGTGACGGGGGTTACCACGTTGCTGCTACTCGTGGCGCTTGTTTTAGGTGCTGGGCTTACGGTTCGCCTTGCCCAGTACATTCTAACCGAAGTCTTTCAGCGGCGGCTCTTTCTTCATACGACCTTGGGGACGGCCTATCGCATCCCCCGCTGGCCTTTCCGAGAAGTCCTCACCAAAAACCTCCCCGCCCTCGTCAACCGCTACTTTGAGATCTTCACCCTGGAAAAAAACCTCGGCAAACTCCTCCTGGATGTCCCGGCATCTTTTTTGACCCTTGGCCTAAGTCTCATCCTGCTCGCCTTTTATGCGCCAGTCTTTGCCTTTATCATGCTCCTAATTTCCGGGATCGTGGCTTTTCTGCTCGCGCAAAGCTTCTCCCAAACCCTCAAAAATAAAAAGAAAGTCTCCGACGAAAAGTATAACATGGCCTCTTGGCTAGAAGAAATCGCCCGGGCTCTGCTGACCTTCAAGTTAGCAGGACTACCCCCTTACCTCTCCCAGCGCACCCAAACCCTTGAAGAAAACTACCTCAACGCTCGTCAAAAGTACTTCCGCTCACTCCTCTACCAGAAAACCATACTCTACATTTACGAAGGACTTTTAGCCCTGAGCCTTTTAGGAGGTGGAACTTACTTGGTGGTAGATAAAAAGCTCAGCTTAGGTCAGTTTGTGGCGTCTGAGTTGGTGCTTTTTTTGATGTTAGGGGCCGTTCAAAATCTGGTAGCCAATCTGGATGCGCTTTATGATGCCTTGGTGGGGATAGATAAGCTCAACCAGCTTTTTGAAGTGCCCGAAGAAAAAACCTTAGGGGCTCGTCTGATGAATGACTCCGCCGGCTTGCGTATTCAAGTTTCTCACCTTTCGGTGCCCGGCTTCAAAAACTATATCCTGAAAGACATTTCTTTCACCATAGAGCCGGGCGAAAAAGTCTGTCTCACCGGCTTTTCAGGCGCCGGAAAAACCACCTTGCTCTACACTATTTATGGACTCAATCGGGATTTTTCGGGAGATATTTTTATCAATGGCATTAGTCTGCGCGAGATTGATTTAGTGGAGCTGCGTAGCGTGATTGGAGAGGCGCTGGGCTTAGAGCAAATCATTGAGGGCACTATCTGGGATAATCTCACCATGAATGCGCCCGACGCCTCCTGGGAGGAAGTTTTGCACCTGTGCGAAGCGCTGGACCTGCGGAAGGAGATAGAGGCTCTACCGGAGGGGTTCTACACTAAGCTTTCGGCGCAGGGGGTGGGTCTCTTGCGGGGGTTTGCATTGCACCGGATTCTGCTAGTGCGGGCCCTATTGTCTCGTCCTAAGCTCCTGATTGTGGATGATATCATTCCTACCGTCGCCCCGGAAGCGAAAATGGCCGTTTATCGGTATCTCCTGGCACCCGAAAGGCCCTACACGGCTATTGTCGTTTCTATGGATCCTAAAGTCATGCGCTTGTGCGACAAGGTTATCTTTTTAGACCAGGGGCATCTTATTATGGTAGCTCCTTACGAGCAGATCCTCCAAAATGAATACTTTTTGAGCCTTTATCAGCAGGTCTTATGAAGAAGGTCAAAGGAAAAGTGGGTACCGAAAATATCTTCAATCCCTGGCTGGCGGAGCCCCGGCGGGTGGTTTTGCAGGTGGTAGAGCCGCCTTTCTGGATACGAAAAGGGCTTTCGGTACTGGGCATCTTGGCGCTTTTGTTTTTGGGTTTCTTGTTTTTGCCTTGGACGCAAAATATTCCTGCTGTCGGTAGGGTTACCTCCCTTACTCCGAATGTTCGTCCGCAGACGATTCATGCTATGATTCCGGGGCGGATTCTTCGCTGGTATACCGAAGAAGGCAAGCTGGTGCGGGCTCAGGATACGATTTTAGTGATTGGAGAGATCAAGGATTATTATTTAGACCCGGAGCTACCACGGCGTCTTCGGGAGCAGATAGAGGCGAAGGAGCAGGCGTTAGAGGCGCAGGAGCGGAAGATAGAGGCGCTGCGCCAGCAGATACGGGCGTTGGAGGCGGCGCGGGAGGCGGCTTTGGCCCGAGCTCAGAATGCCCTTTTGCAGGCGGAGCTGCGTTACAAGGCCGATAGCGCCGCCCTCAAAGCGGCCGAGATCGATTACGCTGTCGCCCAGAGCCAGTATCAGCGCCAAGAGTCTCTCTATGTCAAGGGCCTTCGCTCTTTGACGGAGCTTCAGAATCGGCAGGCTAAGTTTCAGGAGGCGGAAGCTAAGTTAGTAGCAGCCCGCAACCGCCTCAAGGCTTCCCAGGCCGATGTGGAAAACGCTCGCCTCCAAATCCTCGCTCTTCAGGCCGACTACCGGGAAAAGCTCGCCAAAGCCGAATCTGACCTACGTAGCGCCGAAGCCTATGCCTACGACCTACAGGCCACCATCGCCAAACTTCGCAATGAGCTGACCAATGTGGAGGTTCGTCGGGGCTTCTATGCGGTGCTGGCCCCCCAGGACGGCTATGTGGTGCGAGCAGTGAAGACAGGCGTGGGAGAAGTGATTAAGGAGGGAGAGCCGCTGCTGGTGTTTATGCCGGCGCAATACCAGCTGGCGGCTGAGGTCTTTGTGCGGCCCTTGGATGTGGCCCTTCTACGCCCCGGCCAAAAAGTGCGGCTCCAATTTGATGGATGGCCGGCCTTCGTCTTTTCGGGCTGGCCCAATCTCAGCTATGGGACTTTCGGAGGCCGCATCCGAGCTATTGACTATGTAGATATGGGCACCGGCAACTTTCGCATTCTCATTGAGCCTGATCCCGAGGACGAGCCTTGGCCCTCTCTTTTGCGGCTGGGAGGCGGCGTGCGCGCCTGGTTCCTCCTCAACGACGTCCCTATCTGGTACGAACTCTGGCGCCAGATCAACGGCTTCCCGCCTGACCTCGTACCGCAGTTTTACCAATCCACCTCAGGCGCCCCTAAAAAGGGCTCCAACTAAAAAGCGATCTAATCCCTCATGGGGGGACAGGGGCTAACATTACCCTGTCTTGTCCCCCATTTCTCTACAAACTCTCTTTATGCTGTCCTGATATGTGATTTGGCTCCATGAGGGGTATCAGGTTGGTTTAGAGGGGGATAGGGGAGGGCATGGAATGGGAGCTCTTTGGTGAGGGAGTTATGAGGGGCGGAAGTAGAGCCGAGGTGTGACTATATAGAAGTTAGCGAGGGAGAGGACAGGGAGAAGAGGGTAAGGCTAGGAGGGTGTTTTCAGGTGAATGGGGCTGTGGAGAAGTTATTTTTAGGCGGCGGCCAGCCCCCTTTGAGGGCTGGCCGCCGCCTAAGGGGAAAGTTTATAATGGGAAATGGTATACCTTTGCGCTCTATGCGCTGCTTTCTTAGTTACTTAGCGATAGGTCTATGCATAGACCTACTTTGGGCTCAGGAAGAAGCGAGGGGAGGTAGAAGGATGGAAGGTTATGCAGTTCAAAGCTGGATAAGTGGGAAGGTGATAGATCGTCGCACGGGAGAAAGTTTAGCGGGCGTTTTGGTGGAGCTAGGGGGGGAGGGGGTTTATACGGATATGCGGGGGGAGTTTCGGGTGCGATATAAGCGGGTTGGGGATACGCTGGTGGTTTCGCTGTTGGGATATCGGACGGTGAAGGTGCCGGTGGTGCGGGCTGGGGAGGTTGTGGTGAGTTTAGAGCCGTTTGAGGCGGAGTTGGAAACGGTGGAGATAGTGGAGGAAGCGGATCGGGCCACGGAGGCGGCGGTGGCGGTGGAGCGCCTGCGGAGTTTGGAGTTTGGGGAGGCTTATACGGCAGAGCGGATTATGAAGCAAACGACAGACTTTTATGTGCCGAATGTTTTGCGGAGACTGCCGGGTGTGAGTCTACTGAGTGGGCGCTGGGTGAGCATAAGAGGCTTAGGAGAGCGGTACAATGCGTTTGCATTTTGGGCGGCCTATCCGACATGGTTGAGGTATGATGCCAGCATGCCAGTAGTGAATGAGCTAGTGAGTACGCTTTTAGGGCGGGTGGAGATACGGAAGGTTTGGACACCGGAGCTGTTAGGGCATTTTGGGGGCGGGATGATAGATTTTCAACTTCCAGAGGGTGGGGAGTCCGGTTTGACGATAGCGGTGACGGGGGAGATGGGGAGTTGGGGCTTGGGGCGGCGGTATCCCCTGGTGCGAGGTTCTTGGGGGCAGTGGGAGAATAGGGATTTGCCTTACCCGGCGCTCATTCAGGCCAGT
>Ga0079998_121282_pt1 | contig 37530 bp, 39 predicted proteins | sample PerSpoBPS_BMetaG_FD_69201 | JGI IMG/M metagenome (GOLD analysis project Ga0079998, IMG submission 69201) | Thermal spring microbial communities from Yellowstone National Park, Wyoming, USA - Perpetual Spouter B (PS_B) MetaG (SPADES assembly)... | ecosystem: Environmental > Aquatic > Thermal... | reverse complement strand
GGATAATAAGCAATTACATAGATACCTCTAAAGCGGCTGGAATTTATCAAGCGAACTCAGGCTAGAACCTGATAGGGGGAGGGTGATTGCTTACCTAGCATTCTCAAAACCCTTCGAGATCCTCTATGATCCTAGTGATGTTGTTTCTCTAGATGTTAATGAGAATAATGTTACGATAGCCGTATTCAGGGACGACATTCTGACCGAAGCATATGTTGATGGCAGGGTTGTTGAGAGAGATGTGGTGGGGACTATAAACATCGGTCTTAAATACCTATCCTCTCCTTAGATGGGAGACCCATGGCGTTAGGTTTGACCGGAACCCATGTGGTGTGAGTGAAGCCTGTGAACCCACATCAAGGCCGAACCCCGCTAGCGGAAATACAAGTATTTGAAGGCACATCAAATACCGTTAGAGGGAAACGCTTTTTTAAGCCTCTTTAGAAATCTTTAATCTAACATTAATAAACATCATGAGGCTAAAATAATATATAGTAATCAAGAGATAGATGGAAAAGCCTGAAGAGTTACTTGGAAGATATACACTAGCTATCCAGCATAATGAAAGAGGCATTTAGGGTAACACGAGATATCATCTTCCTGCATTAAGATGTAGATCCTCTTTATTGATGTTGCGGCTGTGCTCGGAGTTGCTCTAAAGTTGTTGAGAATCGATAGGGGATCAGAGATTCTCGGAGATCCTTAGCAAATGCATCTCTAGATTAGTGGAAAGGGATCTACGAACCTATTAAGGAAATCCGCACTTTTAGTATTGGGCTAGATAGGGTCACGTGCTTATAACTCCTATATGCATTATATTTATACCGAGTGAAAGAGAGGTTTTAAAAAGATCTGTATGATTAATGAAAGCTATATATAGTAATTCTTCAGCCTGTAAAGATTTTTCTAGATTGAGGTCTAAACCATTCGAGGAGCCAGGATCCTCTCTACACTCATAATTGGTCTTCCATCTATCTCTATCGGTATCTTGGCTGGTGGGAACTTGGTATATAAGGGTATTCTCTCAGATAGCCTTTCTTCATATGTGGGGACCAACGGATTCTGGTAGAAAATACCTATGTAGATCTTCTCTCCCCATGTAGCCAGCTCCCATGCTCTCTTAGCCTTTTCATCAGCCTCTTCAGGGGTTTTAACAACAGGATCCCATCCAGGGAGAGATTCTAGTTTAACTATCCTCTGGGCATATACTTCTCTGGTATATACATCATTATATGTTGGACATGGCTGAGCCACATCTACCAATGCGAGCCCCTTATGCTGTATAGCCCTCTTAAATATCTCCTTCAAATGAGACACATCGTAGGCATAGCCCCTGGCTACAAAGGTAAACCCGGACGCAAGGGCAAGCCTGATGGGATTCACAGGATCCTGTATATTGGCTCTCGGTAACGCCTTAGTCTTAATCCCCCTAGGAAGGGTCGGCGATGCCTGTCCCTTAGTCAATCCATAAACCTGGTTATTGTGAATAACTATCACCATATCAGGATTCCTCCTACCGATAGAGACCAGATGACCAACACCTATACCTAGCTGATCCCCATCGCCCCCGAATACAAGCACCTCGAGCTCTGGGTTAGCCAGCTTTATCCCTAGCGCAAATGGAACAGGCCTGCCATGGAGCGTATGGATGCCGTTCGCATTTATATAATGAGGTATCTTGCCGGAACACCCTATACCGCCTACTATAACCACCTTTGAGGGGTCCAGCTTAAGTTCACCAAGAGCGGTGATAGCTGCATTCAGTATCCCATAGTCACCGCATCCCGGACACCAGTCTGGGCTTACATTTGATTTAAAGAGCTGCTGAACCTGAGCCATACTATACACCCACTTTATACCATATAAACATAGCTACAGAGCTAAAAAGCTGCGCATGGTCATCTGGAACATTATTGGATATAAAGGTATGAAGCATATATAGATATGGTGACGAGCGCCGGGGTGCCCGAGCGGCCTAAGGGGGTGGGCTCGAGACCTCCAGCATATATGGGGACAAGAGACCCACTGGGGCTCCCACCCCGCGCGGGTTCAAATCCCGCCCCCGGCGCCTGAGCTTCTTATAAACCTCTACTACTTATTATGTACTACTATAACTCTGCTAGCGTTATTAATTATATGACCAGGGTGTATAAATCTGGAGAGCCTGGGATCTATTCTCAAGATCGATATAAGATCCGTTTTTCTATATGATGACGCCGTCCTGAGATCTATTGAGAGAGCCTTAGGAGGAGATATAGCAAGTATACTATACTCATTAATCGAGCCTCCCAAGAGACTATATCTCAGAGTAAATCTTTTGAGAGCATCTAGAGAAGACGTATTAGAACTGATAGAGAGGGAGGGATATAGGGCTTATGAAGATGAGGATCTAGAGGAAGCAATATACATACCAATCGAAGGTCCCCATCACATAGAGTGGAGGGAGAAGATCGTTGTAGCTGATAAGAGGGCGTCGGAATCTATTATCATGGGCTCTAACCTATACTCTCCAGGCGTTATATCGTGTGACAACGTTAAAGAAGGAGACGAGGTAACTGTGGTTTCAGATAGCAGGATTGCGATAGCTATGGGAAGAGCGAAGATCGCGTGTGAGGAAGCTATGAAGAATAGGAAAGGGGTTTTTATAGAAGTGGAGAAGAGCCTATATAGAGCAGCTCCTATTAGAGAACTTACAGTATGGCATAGAGGTCTTATATATCCCCAGTCATTTCCATCAATGGTTGCCTCTAGAGTATTGGACCCAGGTACTGGAGACGTAGTTATAGATATGTGTGCCGCCCCTGGGGGCAAAGCTGGGCATATATTTGAGATATCTAGGGGAATGGCTGAGATATATGCTATAGATCACTCGGCGAAGAGGATCTATGAGATGTTGGAGAACTTCAATAGGTTGGGATATGGGGATAAGATCAGGATCTACAGACTTGATTCTCGATATATAAGCAAGGATCTATGGAGCGTGAGGCCTGACAAAATAATCATAGATCCGCCGTGCACAGCTACTGGTGTTAAGCCTAAGCTGTGGCACAGGATCTCAAAGCATGATATGGATAACCTTGTTAAATACCAGAGACAATTTTTGAGAGAGGCTGAAAAGCTTCTCAAGGAAAGGGGTATCCTAGTATACTCAACATGCTCTATAACATATGACGAGAATGAGATGCTTATAAAAGAACTAATTGATAGTGGAGGCTTCGAACTTGTTGAACCTCCCAGTTGGGTTAAGAAGAGAGCCTCTATGACTAGCTATGGGATGATCAGATTTGACCCTAGATCCGGCTACCCGGGATTCTTCATAGCGATACTGAGAAGGAGAACCGGTCATTAGAGAAACCATGTTTCAGAACAAGAGAAACAAGATCTTCTATTTTAAAGGTATATATGTCCATGGATTCCAGAAATATAGGGGGTCGGGATATGTCAGAGATGATCAGGGAGGTCAAGGTAGTAAGTTTCAAGAGAAAAGGGATTCATAGCCATATAAGGGGTCTAGGCCTTGATAAGAATGGAAAGCCAAAACCGGTTGGAGACGGCTTAGTGGGGCAGCTTGAGGCCAGAGAGGCTGCAGGTATAGTTGTACAGATGATTAAGGAGGGTAAGATGGCTGGAAGAGGAGTCCTATTTGTGGGGCCCTCAGGAACCGGGAAGACTGCAATAGCTATTGCAATAGCTAGAGAACTGGGTGAGGACACGCCCTTCGTTGCTATGGATGCCTCAGAGATCTACTCATCAGAGATCAAGAAAACCGAAGTGCTTATGCAGGCCCTTAGGAAAGCGATAGGTGTCAGGATCAGAGAGTTTAGGCTTGTATACGAGGGCTACGTTAAAGATCTTAAATATAGAGTCCCGAAATCACCCTACTCCCCATATATGATGGTTCCCCGAGAAGCAACTATAACCCTGGCGACTAAAGATGATCAGATGACTCTAAATGTTGGGCAGGAGATAGCTTCACAGCTCAGAGAAATGGGGATCAGAAAGGGGGATGTAATATATATAGATGCCCAGACAGGGTTAGTACACCTAGTCGGGAGATCCGATATCGAGGGGGCGAGGACCTATGACATAGACGTTGTTAAGAAAGTAGAGATACCCAAGGGGCCTGTTAAAAAGGAGAAAGAGATAGTTAGAACCCTCACACTCAACGATCTAGATCTCAGTCTAGCTCTTAGAAAGGCCTCCTTCTTTTCCCTCTTCGGCTTTGCTAGCGAGAGGGAGATAGATCCCGAGCTGAGAAAACAGGTAGATGAGAGTGTGAAGAGGATGATAGAGGAAGGAAAAGCGGAGCTCGTTCCAGGAGTACTATTTATAGATGATGTCCACATGCTAGATATAGAGTCTTTCAGCTTTCTCTCAAGAGCCATGGAGAGCGATTTCGCCCCAATCATAATTATGGCTACTAATAGAGGTATTACGAGGATAAGAGGCACCGATATAGAGTCTCCACACGGGTTGCCTCTAGATCTTCTGGACAGGCTCCTTATAATACCTACGAGACCATATACAGCTGATGAAATAAGGCAGATACTAAAGATAAGAATGCTTGAAGAAGAAATAGAGTTAAAGGAAGAAGCCCTAGAGGAGCTAGTGAAAATAGGCTCTGAAACCAGTCTAAGGCATGCTGTACAGCTTCTAGAGCCTTCAAGGATAATCGCAGAGAGGAAAGGAAGAAAAGAGGTTACGAAGGAGGATGTTATTGAGGTGCACAAGCTATTTATGGATACAAAACAAAGCGTCTTGCATGTGAAGAAATACGAAGAGATTTTCCTGAGATAGATCAACCGGCCATCCTAACTAATAATTTAATATTTAAAGGCCTGCCTCTCTTAAGTTAGAAGGATCTTAAGAATAGGATCACTGTTTTGAAAGTGAATAAGAGGATCTACGCGCTCTATAAATAGTATAGATCATCGCTATCGCTAGACCCATTGTCAGTCCTACTACTAAGTAGAACATACCCCGAATCCTGTTTGCCTCATCGATAGCCAGTCTCGAAGCGTCTTGCAGCGATTCAATACTCTTCTTGGTATTATTAAGTTCTCTTGATAGAGATTCTAGATTCCTGTATAGCGTAGAGTACTTGTTAACAAGATCTAGATACATATCCCTTAGACTAGTAACACTTGATATGAGAGATAGTAATGATGAGTTCATATTAGATATCTCAATAGATAGGGTAGATATGTTTCTATATATACTCTCTATCAGGGTGAACTCCTCTCTGGAGAGCGTCCTTATAGTATATACTGCAAATCCTTCTGCCCTGCCTAGTATCTCCCCTGTCTGCTGAGCCGAAGATGCATTGATCCATATGAGATAAAGCCCTAACCTGCTAGCATTCACCCTAACATCCAAACTGCTTACTGAGGCTCTATCAATTCTACTTAGAAGCTGCGGAGGATCGCTAGAAGATCCTAAGTAATATATATATACCGTAATGTTACTCACCACAGCCCTACCCCCGCTATACGTGTATATCTTAATAACCACAGAATCTCCTATAGCTATTGATTGGGGCCCGCTAACTAGTATCTGCAACTGACTATAGGGGATCAACGTGATACCCTGTATCCTATCTGGAGGGGGAGCTATTGTCACACTTACCGAAGATCCTATGAGCCCTATTAGATCTGAAGCAACTATCGATACAGTTTGTGATGTATCAACGTAGGGGAGCCTAGCATACAGATCAATTCTACCCCTTAGATTCGGAAAACCAATTGCTATAATACTACCCTCTATAGAGGGGTTTACAGCGCTCATGAATCTTATTAGTATTGTTTCGACAGCTGGGAAGCCATCTAATCTTAGAAATAGCTCTCTACCAGAGATGTAGGTGCCAGATGCTCTAATGCTGGGAAACACTTTAAATCTGCCATAGCTATACACACCACCATCGAGCGAGAATGCGTGGATATAGTGATCTCCGTAGTCGGATGGTGGAACAATGAATGATGCTGACCCTCCTGTAGCAATATATCTCTGATCATCTACATAGAGAGTGATCCTCCCCTGGAAACCCTTTATAGAGTAGGAACCTATAGAGCCGACGCTGAATTGCTGCTGAGAAACGGATCCCTCAAGTATTCTAAGCCTATACCCCATTATAGAGGTGACAAAGGTTATTGCATTAACGACACCATTTCCATATCTTATTCTAGAAACGTTGTCAACGCTGTACCTTTGCGCTGTCTCTGACAATAGATCATATATCTTTGCTGGTGTATAATTTAGACCAATGATCCTTAGTGCTTGAAGCCCGAGGGCTATGATCCCTGCGAGGGCCGGTGCTGCAGCACTCGTCCCAGTCCCGACAGCTAAGAGATCCTCCGATATATATGCCCCAGGGACCATAACCCCGGGGGCAACAAAATCAGGCTTATAGTACTCCCTTGGATAGTTATCTTTAAATGGCCATGTAGACGGGGGATCTGGCCACTCGACATACTCGCCTGAGCTGAATAGCGATACGCTATCATCCCTCTCGAGAGACCCAACGCCGAATACGCCCCATATATTACCAGGATTAGAGCTAGTGTAAACGCCGCCATTGCCTATAGCAGCCACTGGTATCATCCCCAGGTTTAGAAGAGTTCTAATAGCAGGTAGTAGGTAGTTAGAGTAGTTCCCCTCAGTGCCGAAGCTCATGGACACTATATTTGGTCTAACCGCTCTTCCAACGATCTTCGAGATCTTGGTGCCATTGCATAAATAAGGATCGGCAGCCCAGTCAAGCCCCGCCAGGACTTGGGCAAACGTGCCCGAGCCCGTGGGTAATACTAGAGCATGCATATATGTAGCTCCAGGGGCGTAGCCTATGAGTATATTTTTTGTGTCGCCGCCTACCGCTATAGATGTAACCCACGATCCATGTCCATCGGTATCGTGAGGAAGACTGCACACAGGTCTCCCCTTTGCATCAAACTCTATCCATCCTCCTGGGTAGCTGGGATCACTGGTGTTTATAGTAAACATCTTTCTACCTATAATGGGGTGATTTATATTCACACCTGTATCTAGGATAGCGATTATCGTGCCTTCACCGGTTATATTGAACTCTCTCCAAATAGCTATCGCACCTGTTCTAAAGAGCCCCCAATTAACGAGTGAGGGAACCTCCATAGATATTTGCATCTTCCTATAATCCATCAAGATAAATCTATCAAGGGATAGCTTCTTGAAAACAATATTAGGCGCTATTTCAGATACCATACCAAGAGATACCAGAGTAGGGAGTACGCTTAGATCTAACCTAGCATATATATAGGGTAAATTATCATAGACCTTTATAACCCTATTAGATCCAAGAACCTTGGATACAGCCTCTTTAGAAACCCCGCTATTATCACTCAAGATTACTATAGCCTCTGTACTCCCATTTTTAGATAACTCGCTGGATACCATAGGATCTAGCTTAGGACTGGATAACGAGCTCACGACACGATCTAAATATATAAGAGGCAATGATACCGTAATAATTATAAGGAATATTACTATAATACCTGTATTCAACGCTATAGCTGGTCACCAAAGTACTTTTCCCACTCCAGATTTTATATCCATATTCTTGATCCATCTTTTGATCTTATGATAAATAATGCTAGTACTAAGCGTCTTCATACCATACACATATAATACGGATCTCTCAGCATTGATGAGTCTTGTGGTACCCTTCGAACCTCATCCTAATATACTGCAATTTCCTATATTCCTTGAGAGAGGAAATAACAAGTCATCTAGTTCATAGCAAAACCCTTTAGCTATAATTCGTAACTAACGAGAAGCTTTCTCCCATACCGGGCAATCGAGCTCTTTAAAAGGATAAATGCTGTGTTATTGTTTATTGTCATGTTCCTATAAATAGCATTTTATAGACAATACTAAGTAACGCTTATAAGCATTGTAAGAAATCCTGGAATGAGGTGCTTTTGATGCGCCAATGGATATAGGTGGGAGGTCAGTTATAAGGGCCTCCCAAAAAGAAGAAATTGTCCCAGAATATTGGTACAATATATTACCAGATCTCCCAAAACCTCTCCCCCCGCCGCTTCTACCTAATGGATCGATACCCCCTAAGTCAATGCTTGAGAGATTGTTCCCCAGGTCTCTCGTAGATCAGGAGATGAGTTCCGAAAGATTTGCAAAGATCCCTGAGGAGGTTAGGGAGACCCTTATTAGTCTAGGAAGACCAACACCCCTTATAAGGGCTAGGAGGCTTAAGCAATATTTAAAGACACCAGCGAGGATTTACTATAAGTACGAGTGTGTGCTGCCCACCGGAAGTCATAAGGTTAACACCGCGGTAGCTCAGCTATGCTATAACAAGATCGAGGGTATCGAAAGGAAGTCCACCGAGACTGGAGCTGGTCAGTGGAGATCGGCTCTCTCACTGGCCGGAGCACTGTTTGGAGTTAGGGTTAGAGTATTTATGGTGAGGTCTAGCTATGATCAGAAGCCCTATAGAAGGGTTCTAATGGAGCTCTATGGGGCTGAGGTATTTCCAAGCCCTTCTACCATCACTAAATTCGGAAGATCGGTGCTGGAGAAGGATCCGAATCATCCAGGGAGTCTAGGCATAGCTATTTCAGAGGCCATCGAAGATGTGCTCTCAGATGAGAAGGCTAGGTATAGTCTGGGGAGCGTTCTTAACCATGCCCTCCTTCACCAGACAGTTATAGGGCTAGAGGCTAAGAAACGGCTTGAAGAGATGGGGAAGAATATGCCGGACTATGTTGTTGGATGTGTAGGAGGAGGATCCAATTTTGCAGGGCTTTCATATCCATTCGTATATGAAAGGCTTAGAGGAAAACACAATATAAGGTTCCTTGCAGTGGAACCAAGAGCTTGCCCCTCCCTCACCAGGGGTATATATACTTATGACTATGGAGACACAGCCGGGCTCACACCATTGTTAAAAATGTATGCAGTTGGGCATAGATACAGTGTTCCCCCGATCCATGCTGGTGGATTAAGGTACCATGGAGATGCACCCACGCTATGCCTACTAGTGGCAGAGAAGATCGTAGATACTGTAGCTTACCACCAGACAGAGGTCTTCGAAGCTGGCAAGATCTTCGCTAGAACCGAGGGTGTAGTACCTGCGCCTGAAAGTGCTCATGCAGTAAAAGCTGTCATAGATCTAGCGCTTGAGGCTAAGAAGAGGAATGAGAAGAAAGTGATCCTCTTTAATATGAGTGGCCACAGACTGCTAGATCTTCAGGGGTATAAGGAATATCTAGAGAGTAGTCTTATGGATTATGAGCCAGAAGTAATAGACCTCTCGTATTTACCAAAGATAGGCGAGAGGTAATGAAGAGCATAGGGGTCAGGATTGCATACTCGGATCTAGATTCACTGAAACCTCACGAGGAGAGCATTGAGGAGAGGATCCGATACGTTGAGAGCTCTATATCAGGAAGCGGGGTTCTCAGAAAGCCTCTTATAGCTGACGAAAGAACGGGCGTTCTAATAGATGGAACCCATAGATATAATGCTCTAAAACGTATAGGAGTGCCAGCTGCGCCCGTAATATATGTAGACTATCTATCAGAAAGCGAGATAGAGATTGATAGGTGGATCAGGATATACATGCTAAAAAATGTAGATCGAGGATTGATAGGTAAGATAGCCGATCACTTAAATAGCTTCTCATACGAGCCCCTTATAGAGATCGTGAGAGATGCATGTATCATAAAGCTTATAGGCAAACAACCTGCTGATGCCTACAGAGCTATTTCCCAGATAGAGAAGGACAGGGGCTTTATATCTAATATAAGGGCTATATTTTTTAGAAAGAGCATAAGCCCCAGGAATCTTAAAAAAGAGTACCTAGCGATCATACCACCTTGCCTCAGCAAAGAAGAGGTTGTAGAAGCTGGTATCACAGGCAGGCCTTTCCCTCCAAAATCTACTAGGCATATAACGATTCTGAAGAAGATAGAGCTTCACACAAGGATCAAAGATCTATTTAATAAGCGTTAGGATCTTCCCAGCCTTACAATTAAAAGCGTGCCACCTAAGTTGGGGCTGTTTCATAGCTTATTAATAGAAGTTATATTTATAAGCTTTTTTGCTTATTATACGGCGTTAGTTATTCAGAGCCTTCGGAGAGGTTGTTTGATCAAGGATGTTGAGGGAGGTGAGCAAGGCTGGAGCAAAGGCTAGGAGGAGGGATAGCAAAGAGTAGGAGTGGGTTGTCAAGCCAGGAGATAGGATCTTTGTTAGTAGAACCGTTGTTATACCCTCAAAGCAGTTATCTAAGAGAGAATTTAGGGTATTGGAAGAGATCCTTAACATATATAGCAAGATGCTTGGAGATGTGCTTCCCCATGCATCTAGGAATATTATTGAGAATTACTATAGGCTTGAGAATGGGGAGTATCGAGAGCTAAGGAGTATCTATCTAGATATCCCATCCCACTATGTTCACGGAGTTTGTCAGGATGCTATTGAAAGGATATCCTCTCTTAGGAGGAATAAGGCTAGGCAATACTCTAGAGAGATCTTCGACGAGCTTGTTAAGCATCTAGGTCTAGGGAAAAGGGATCTTAGGAGTAGAAGGCTCTGAGACATCTTTGGAGGAGATCTTGAGAGGTAGCTCGGCATCAAGTTGATCTAGAGATGATAGTAAGGAATACTAGTGCCTAGGATCAATAGTGTCAGCCTATGGCTAGTTGATGATCATGTTTGGAAACCGGTAAACCCAACTAAGATCAGGATTAATGGTTTTGAGAATATTTTCTTCACAAGCGTTGCCATTAATACCCATAGGGGTTGGGTGCACATAGATCTTGAGCCTTCTAAGGAGTTCTACAAGCTATTGGCTAGGGGTTTTAAGCCGACATCACATGCAAAGATCAAGCTTGATAGGAGGAATAGGAGGGCGATTTTCCACCTATCCCTCGAAAAAGAGGTCGAGATCTATAGGCCTGGGAATATTAAGCCTGTTGATGTTAATGAGAACTCCTTAGCAACTCTCTATGGGGCATTCTCAATAATCCTCGAGACAGACCTTGCAAAGACGACACTGGGCTATAGCTATAGGAAGGAGAGTATCCAGAAGAGAAACGGATCCTGTAGCAGGGAGACTAGGAAGGCCATGGAAAAGCTTAAGGAGAGAAAGAAGGAGAGGGACTATAGGATGAAGACAGCAAACATGATAGTCAGGGTGCTCTTAGGAGTAGGGGTGTCATAGTTATTGAGAGGATATCAGGTGATGACATCAGGTTCATGATCGCTAGGTATAGGAACAAGCAGCTGAGGCACAGGATATATCAGAGTGCTTTGAAGGGAGAGCTGAACGCGATAATAGATAAGGCAAAAGAATACGGTATACAGGTATTAATGGTAGATCCTAGGAACACTTCAAAGACATGCCCAATACATAAAGCTGTAATAGAGTATGGGGAGAATAGGATAGGTGTTTGTAGCAAAGGTGGTGAGAGATGGCATAGAGAGGTAGTTACATTGATAAATATCTATGCTTGGAACCCCGAAGCCCTTCTGGGCAATGCCCAGAAGGGCTTCGGGGTTCCAAGCATAGATAGGAGCCCGGTGCCGCTGGGCTTAAAAGCCACCAGTGAGCCCATAGAGATCCCAAGATCTCTTTGGGGGAGGTGGAGGTCCCTCAATAGCCACAGGGATGTTATTACATCCCTGTGGAAACAAAAGAACATAAAAGAGCATCAATAACCATCGAGGGACAAGCGGCTCGAAGCATACCTCTAATCCGATGATTGTAGAGATAGAATAGAACTAATAATACTGGCAGGTGATGCCCTAAACTCGGCGATAGGAATCTCGGCCCTTAAGGTGGGAAGGAGGCTATTCTCTCTTCTTAGACTCTAGATCGATCTTAAATTGGTTCTGAGCGGTGTGAGATACTGCTGGGTATTCTTTTTAACGTAGTAAGGCAATATATATAGGTGAGAGTTTGAGTAAGGAGAGGACTACTCTCTCAGTTATAAAAGCAGATATAGGATCTCTAGCTGGTCACCACATTGTTCATCCAGATACTTTAGCAATTACGTCAAGGATCCTGGCTGAGGGCAAGTCCAAGGGAATTATAAATGATTACTATGTAACTAATGTGGGGGACGATCTACAGCTCATAATGACCCATCAAAGGGGTGTTGATAACACATCTGTTCATGAGCTTGCTTGGACAGCTTTTAAGGAAGCTGCGAAGGTGGCTAAGGATCTAGGTCTATATGCAGCTGGTCAGGATCTTCTTAGTGATGCTTTCAGCGGTAATGTGAGAGGGCTGGGGCCGGGAGTGGCTGAGATGGAGTTTGAGGAGAGACCCTCAGAGCCTGTGGTCATTTTCATGGCAGACAAGACCGAGCCTGGAGCGTTTAACTTGCCACTATATAAGATCTTCGCGGATCCTTTTAATACTGCAGGGCTTGTTATAGATCCTAGGCTTCACCAGGGCTTTAAATTCACTGTCTATGATGCCTATGAGGGTAGGGAGATAACTCTTAACGCTCCTGAGGAGATATATGATCTGCTGGCCCTTATAGGAACGCCTGGCAGGTTTATAATTAGGAGGATCAATAGGAAGAGTGATAACGAGATAGCCTCTGTAGTAAGTGTTGAGAGGCTCAGCTTAATAGCTGGTAGATATGTTGGTAAGGATGATCCAGTAGCTATAGTGAGGGCACAGAGCGGTTTCCCAGCCGCTGGAGAGATTCTAGAGGCATTCACACATCCACACTTAGTAGCTGGGTGGATGAGAGGTAGCCACTATGGGCCTCTAATGCCAGTAGGGCTTAGACATGCTAAAGTCACAAGATTTGATGGACCTCCAAGGGTTGTTGCCCTGGGATTCAATATCAAGAATGCGAAGCTTGTCGGTCCAGCGGATCTGTTTGACGATGTAGCGTTTGATGAGGTAAGGAGAACGGCACAGATAATAGCAGAGTATATTAGGAGGCACGGCCCGATAATGCCTCATAGGCTGGGGCCAGAGGAGATGGAGTACACAACGTTACCAGAGGTTCTTCAGAGGCTAAGCGCAAGATTCGTTGAAACTGGAGAGAGGAAGGCTGCTAAGCCCAAGACCACATCAGAGCTCCTAACTCCGAGGGAAGAAAAAGGTGATTAGTGAACCCCTGGTGAAGCCCCCCCTTCTGGTTATTAATTTCAAAACTTATAGAACCTCCTACGGGTCTTCAGCTCTAGAGATAGCTAGAGCGTCTGAGAGAGTGTCAAGAGAACTCGGGATAGGAATCATAGTAGTTCCGCCCCTTGTAGAAACCTCGTTTATTGCGAGAAACGTGGCTATAGATGTTTATGCGCAGCATGGAGATCCCTTGTACTACGGTGCTCATACGGGTCATACACCGCTAGAGGCCCTAAGGGATATCGGGGTTAAGGGGGTTCTAGTGAATCATAGCGAGGACCCCGTAGATCTTAGAAATATAATAAGGATCTCCGAGATAGCTAGGGAAATAGGTATAGGAACAATAATATGCTCAGACAGCAGAGGTCTTGCCAAGATGATCGCTTCATATGCAAGACCAAATGCCATAGCTATCGAACCACCTGAGCTGATAGGAACCGGGGTCGCCGTCTCCAGGGCCAAGCCAGAAATTATTTTAGACGGAATTAGAGCTGTTAAGGAGGTTTCGAAGGAGATAGTGGTTCTAGCAGGTGCCGGTATATCGACAAAGGAAGATGCCTCAAGATCTATAGAACTCGGTGCTGAAGGGGTTTTAATATCATCAGCTATTATGCTATCAAAAGACCCTAGCAAGGCTATACTAGATTTTGCAGAATCTATGTTAAGAGCTTGGGATATGAGATCTAATAGATCTAATTAAATATCGAGTCTATCACTAGAGAAATTAAGGAGCTACAGTAGATCATCTATGCATCTCGAACTTTCTTAGACAAGGATTACGATTTTATGAGAGAATAGAGATAGCCTAGCCGGTGTATTTCTCTATCCTTCATCCAGATACATAGTTCTATCCGCTGTACCCATAACCACTTTTTTCGCCTTGAGGGACTTGGCTATATAATCAAACGATAGCTCTGGCCATGTATGTGAACCACATGAATATACATCAACAGTAGCGAATCTGTATTCTGGCCACGTGTGTATAGATATATGGCTCTCTAACACTATAGCGATAATGGATACACCTTCACCTATTTTCCATAGCTTCACATCGAGGAGGGTCATATTACCGACTTTCGCTGCGTCTATAACAACCTTTTCAAGCTGGTAGGGATTTCTAAGTATATCGGGGTCACATCCGTATAAATTTCCATAGACATGTTTACCTATAACCCTGGCATTAGCTAGGCGTGGATAGTTTGTAAGAGAAAAAGCTATAGTTGAATTCATCCCCACCCCCCTCCCCACCAAAGATTAGTAGTTCGTGTCTTTTAAGCATATAGACCTAGATGGATCTATTAAAACGATCTACATTATGGGTCCCCGTCGCTTCACCTCAATCATTGCCCAGCTCAGAGGGGGAGACCGGTCATCCCCAAATAAATAATACAGCCAAAGCTAATATCTAATAACCTTCTGAAACTGTTTTTGGTTTTCGTACTGATTTACAAGGTTTAGTGGCAAATTCCCTGTGGATCCCCACAAGGAGGGTGAGGATAGAGACCCAAGCGGGGCTCATGCATATACCGAGAGCTGACCTCCTCCCCGCCCTAAAGGGGCGAGGCTTCCATTTGGGCGGTTCGTCGGCCCCCCATCTATTCAGGTTTACATCTATCATCTGGAGGCAGTGGGGGCAGTCAGAGATCCCCCGGAATCTGCTTTGATCCTTAGCATTTTCAGAGCCCTCTTCCTGATATTGAGCTTTCCAACAACGTCTCTATCTGCTTCGAAATTGCATTGTGGGCATCTGAGCCTTCTATATCCATTCTCCTCTAGCTTTGAATCGCATTTTGGACATTTTGAGGATGTCCCCCTAGGATCTACTATTGCTAGTGGTGATCCGCGCTTCATAGCCTGCCAGTCTATCCACTTCCCAAGCCTTGAATATCCCATTATTATGAGCCTCGTCCTGTGATCCTTGCTCTCGATCCTTCTCAGGGAGTTTATCAGCCCCGAAGATCCTCTCTAGCTACTGCATATCCAAGCTCCTTAGCAAGCCTCACTATCTCAAGAGATGTTTTCCTAGCCCAGTCCTCCAATATATTCCTAGACTTCCTATGATAGGATCTTATTCTATTCAGGATCCCTCTTCTCCTCCTCCAGGCAGGATATCTAGTTGATGGGTATCTCTTCTGGAGGCTCTCAGCAAGGAGTTTCCATCTACGGGCTCTATCAATGCCCGTGTCTATCTCCTCATTGATCACGTGATCTCCATACACTATCTTCCTCTCATTAATATCTACAGCTATAACATCCCTAGGCTGGTAAGGCTGTGGCTTGGGGATCCTCTTAGAGATCCACAGCATCATCTTCCCACCTCTATAGACTAGCCTAGCCTCTCCATTCTCATAGTCATCGTATCTCCTATCCCAGCCAATTATCCTCAGCCTTATCCCGCCTATGATCTCTACATATCCTTCTTTAACCTTGTATCCCGAGCCTTGATGTAGTAGCATAGATAGCTTCCTAATTCCTAACCCTAGGCCTCCTCCCTTTCTTAGGATTGTTCCTCCAAGACTTTGCATTAGCTAGAGCATCTCTGTAGCAGTCAATAGCAACTCTGGATGGGAGGCCAAACCATTCTCTCAGCTCTCTGTATAGAGCGTTATGAACCTCCCTGATTTTCTTTAGATTCAGTCTCAGGATCCTGTTTATAGCGTAGTTCAGGACTACATTGTATCTCCTGAGGAGCTCTATGGCCCAGGCTCGGGACTAACCCTCATTCCAGGTGAAAAGGGTTAGCAACCCCCATCGCCAGAGGCCATAGAGCCCCTCAAAAAACAAGTATCTGGAGAGCTAATAAAACCATCCCCGCCTTAAAAGGCAAGGCTTTCAGTTGTAAGGGAGAACCGGGGTGCGGGGTTTCCCCATAGCAGTGATCCAGAGGAGTCTGTGAGGGTGGGGCTGTGGGTTGGGCTCTTCATAAGCGGTGGAGCTCAGTGATATGGATCCCGACGAAAAGGGATCCAGAGGGCTGTAAAGCCAAGTGAAGAGGTCTCAGCAAACACCAAGTCTGATGCAGCCTGAAGCCCTAATGAGGTATATAGGGGTGTAAATTTTAATAGCTATCCGTTATATTTATCTAGATGGTGTTTGAATGTCTATAGCTAGTAGCGAGAGCTTTAAGGCTATTTCTCCCTCGGAGTTCTTCTATAGAAACAGGGAGCTTGCAGGCTTTTCAAACCCTGCTAGGGCTCTTTACCAGAGTATTAGGGAACTTATGGAGAATGCTCTAGATGCGACTGATGCTCATGGGATACTGCCTGAGATAAAGATCATGGTTGATAGGATCGATAGTGGACAGGAGGGTATATATATGGTCACTGTTGAGGATAACGGAATAGGCATACCTCCACACTATGTTCCGCAGGCTTTTGGCATGGTTCTTTTTAGTAGCAAATATACCCTTAGACAGACGAGGGGGATGTTTGGACTCGGGGCTAAGATGGTTGTTCTCTACGGGCAAATAACAGTTGGCAAGCCTGTGGAGGTTATTACAAGCCCTATTAAGTCTTCCAGAATATATAGCTTCAAGCTACTCATAGATATAAAGAATAATGAGCCCATAGTTATCGAGAGATCCTCATGGCAGAAGAACAGTCAGTGGCATGGAACAGTTGTTAGGGTTCATATATTGGGTGATTGGCAGAGGTCTAAGAGCAAGGTTGTAGAGTACGTCAAGAGGACACATATCATAGCACCATATGCATCTATATTCTTCAGAGACCCCGACGGCAATATATATATATTTAAAAGGGCTACTGAGCTGTTACCAAAGCCTCCCAAAGAGACTAAGCCGCACCCAGTAGGAGTTGATCTGGAGATGATGAAGATGATGCTGGCATCCACTAGGAGAAAAACGCTTCTAGAGTTCCTCGAGAAGGATTTCCAAGGGGTTGGTAACGTGACTGCCGAGAGGATCTTAGGACTCGCTGGGCTAAGGGGTGATAGGAACCCGAGGAGACTCTTACAATCCGAGATCGAGAAGCTTTTCAACGTTATCAAGGGGTTTGACGGGTTTAGAAGACCTTCAGCAGATCATTTATCCCCTATCGGGGAGGAGATCTTGAGGATCGGGCTGAGCAACATGTTTAAACCAGAGTTTGTAGATGCAGTAACTAGGAAACCTACGAGCTACTCGGGACATGCTGTGATTGTTGAGACAGGTATAGCCTATGGAGGCGGGATACCAATGGCCAACGATCCGACAGAGATCTTGTTACTGAGGTTCGCCAATAAGATCCCATTGCTATATGATGAAGGCTCGGACGTATCGTTTAAGGTAGTGTCATCAATAGATTGGAAAGACTATGAGATAGAATTCCCATCCCCTCTAGCAGTGCTTGTCCACGTATGTAGCACCAAGGTCCCGTACAAAGGGGTTGGTAAAGAAAGTATAGCTGATGTGCCAGAGATAGAGACCGAGATAAGGAATGGTATTAGGGAGGTTGCGAGGCGGCTACGGAGCTATCTCTCAAAGAAGAGGAGGGAAGAGGAGCTAGCTAGAAGAGCCTATTCCATAATAAAATATATTCCAGAGATCTCAAGAAGCCTATCAACCATCGTTGCTGATGGAAACTCTAAAAATATAGAGGAAAAGCTACTATCGATCGCCAGAACCAAACTCGGGATCAACATCAACAGAATTGACGAGGTCGTAATAAGTGTTGAATAAAATTTAGAATAGCATTTAAATAGGGCATGGGAAAAGTTCGGCTATCATAGACATTTTGGCGACACCGGGATTCTGAGACACGCAAAGCCAACGAATACCTGGCACAGGTTGGGGGACAAGCGGACGACTCTGACCTCCTCCCCGCCCTGAAGGGCGAGGCTTTCAGTTGTAATGAGTGGGCTTGGGAGATCGTTGAGAAGTAGATGGTGAGAGCCCAAAACCTGCAAGCATGAATGTGGTGAATCACCATCTACTGAGAAACGGTGTATCCTTTAACTTTGTCTCATATTGATTCACTATCTCTATACCAGAGGAGCTTCCTATAATATCTGCTCCAGCAGCCACTAATATAGCTAGATCCCATATTGTTCTCACTCCACCAGTGGCCTTTACACCTGTCTTGCTTCAAGAGACGCTATGTTTGATTAGGATCACATCATCAACACTAGCACCTCTCGCTCCGAATCCCGTTGAGGTCTTCACATAGTTGATCTCGTATCTCGCAGCTATTCTACTCACCATCTCTATCTCTTTTCACGATAGATATCCCGTCTCTGTTATTACTTACTTTACTAATGAGCCCTAGCTCTCTAGTTCTTATCGATATCTCCTTAATCTCTGTCTCAACCTTATCCCAGGCCCCCTCAACAATAGATCCTATGTCGAGAACCATATCAACCTCTTTAGCCCCCTCTAGATTAAGCTATCTCTATCTCCCTCAGCCTAGCCTCCAACTCTGTAGTGCCGTGTGGGAAGGCTATTACAACTGAAAGCCTCGCCCTTCAGGGCGGGGAGGAGGTTAGAGTTGCAACAGGTTTCTTAGTTATTCCTGATACCAGTGAGACCCTATTGAGAGGGACTACGAGGGCTCTGAAATCGTATTTCTTGTTCTCTTCAAAAAATTTCTCATACCTCTTAGGCCTGCCTCTGGTCTTAGGAGGGTCTGATCTATTATACTAGCTGGGTTCTTAATATTCTCTACCATCTCTAGCAATTGTATCGGGAAGCTCAATCTATCCAATCACTACTGGATATCTTGGTAGGGATATAGCTATCTATTAGGAAGGATAGACCTTTGCTTGTCAGAGCCTCTATCTCGAGCTTCGCCTTTTTCTCCTCGAATATATCTAGTTCCCTTTTCCACTTCCTCGATTGGAACCACTTGTAATTCCTAAGCTCCTTAGCTCTTTTGATATCCATCTCCTTTGCTTTTATGATATAGTTCTTCCTCTCTGTCTCAGATAGGTAGGGCTTCTTTCCCGCCGAAGGGTCGCCAAATATGTCGCTCATAGCCACTCCTAGAAATCTCGCGTTCGGGGTTGCAAGCCTCTCACTCTCATATGATAGGGTTATTGAACCTATTTTGAAAACGCTATAGATGTAGAAACCATAGGGATCGCTATCTGTTATGATATAGACTGGGAGCTTGAGCTCCTCATTAAGCCTCCTAACGAATCTCCTAGTAGCTCTATCCGGCTGTCCAGCGCTAGTTACTAAGATAGCCTTGTATTTCCTCCAGAACTGAGCTCTGTGGAGCTGTTGGAACACGGCATCCTTCTCTATTACTAAAACAAACTCAGCGTTTATGTCTTTGAACTCTATTAGATCTGGCGTCGGCTCGATCGCGTAGGCTCCGTGCCCCATTTTGCTTAGATCTATTATATCGTCTCCGCTTTTGATCCTCATGTCACCAACAACTTTTCCTTTCTCCTTTGAGAGGATCAGCATATCCTCTCTTAAAAGATCCGTGTATACCTCTATATCGCGTAAAACAGAATCGCTCTCGGACTGCTCATCCCATGTGTTCTCCTCATTAACCCTTCCCCTATGATCTCTATACCTGATTGTGTGCTTACCTCTATAATATAGATCCCTTATAGTTGGGTATTCATTGCTTATTAGCGCCTGATAAATTATGGATGCCATAAGCACTGTTTGCATAAATCTTCTAGCCTCGTGGGCGTCTAGATATCTTCTAACCAGCTTCTCCTCGCCCAGTATTAATAGTTTACGCTTTTCATCATATATAGTGTTGGATAGCGTTCTCTTCGGTATCACCATCTTCGGCTCTTCGTTTATCATAATAGCATCGTATATGTCTAGAAATTTCTTTTTTATAGTCTCTAAAGCCCTTTTCCTAGCCTCTAGATCCACTTTAGATACATGAGAGCTCAAAAGCATCCCCACTCATTATGTGAGCTTATCTATACCTATATATATTAGTTTAGGGCCTAAAGTATATATCCCTCGCGGGCTCCTTAAAAATTTCGAAGCAAAATATGAGATAGCTGGGAAACATGTGTCTAGTCCCTAGAGAAGATTTTCCCGAGATAGTTAGTAGAAATATTATATATCTAGATAGTGCTGCATCAACTCTCAAGCCTAGGCAGGTTATGGAGGCTATTACCAGCTTTACTCTAAATAGCTATGCAAACATACATAGAGGCGTCTATGGTCTCAGCATAGAAGCTTCAAGAATATATGAAGAAGCGCACGAGGAGGCTGCAAAATTCATAGGGGGCTCATGGGACGAGGTTATATTTGTGAAGAATACTACAGAAGCGATACAGTTATCAATTCTCATGCTAGCATATAATGGTTTCATAAAAGAGGGCGATGAGATCATTGCGACAGAGGCAGATCATCACAGCCTATTACTCCCCCTAGCAAGGGTTTCCAAGATCGTTGGGGCTAGGCTAAAACTTATACCAGTAGATAGTGAGGGGAAACCTAGATGGGATCTCCTGCCAGAGATGATCACGAATAGAACCAGGATAGTAGGTTTCTCCCACAAATCAAACGTTACGGGATACACCACTAATGCCAGGGACATAGCTAAGATAGCCCATGAATATGGGGCTCTAGTTATACTAGATGGCGCCCAGTCAGTCCCTCACATACCTATAAATGTTAAGGAACTAGGTATCGATTTCATAGCCTTCAGTGGGCATAAAATGCTAGGACCAAGCGGGATAGGCGTGCTATGGGGTGCGAAGGAGATCTTAGAGGATATGGAGCCTCCTCTAGGCGGGGGCGGGACTGTTAAGAGGGTCTGGATAGATGGTAGTGAGCTCAGGATAGAGTGGGAGGATATACCGTGGAGATTTGAATCTGGTACACCGCCAATCATGGAGGCTGTCGGGCTTCTAGAAGCTATTAGATATTTGAGGAGAATAGGTATGGATAGGATCTATAGTTATGAGGAGAGGCTGACCAGATATACAGTGAGGATGCTGGAGGAGCTGAGAGAATATATAGAGATACTGGGTCCTAGAAACCCGAGCGAGAGAAGTGGTATAGTATCCTTCACGCTAAAAAATACATCTCCAGATGTGATCGGTATGTGGCTTAACAGATACAAAATAGCAGTTAGAACAGGACTTCACTGTGCACATATCCTCCATCAGCGAGTAGGGCATCCCGAGGGCAGTGTTAGGGCCAGCTTCTACGTATATAGCTGTGAGGAAGATGTGAGCCAGCTGGTGAATGCCTTGAGAGAGTATATAGCCAAGAACAGGCTCTATATAAGTGAGCTGACCTCTTCCCCGCCCTGAAGGGTGTGGCTCCTCACACCTTACAGGCGGATCATAGATCCTCCTATCTCTTTGGGTTAGCATCAATCATCTAGGATAGCCATGTTGGTTGAAAATCCCTCACATGCCCAGGATCCTCAGACCCTCTTCCTACTTCCTATCTCCTTAGAAACCGCATGTATAGATCTCAATCTTTTTAAGCGATTCTATCTATCTGATTAAATATCCTCTCTAGCAATACAATACTGAGATCCCTATCCAGCTTAGCTATCATATGGATGGTTCTTCTGGCATTATTAATTGTGATGTTACTGATTTTCTCATGGAAAGACTCCATTGGATACTCCTCTTCTCCTCTATGCTGTGTATCTCAACCAAGATCTTATACCTATTAGCTCGCCAAGCTCTTTATCTCTCTGTTGATCACGTTATCGCCATATGCAGTTTTTCTTCTCATTAATATCGATTGTTATAATATCCATAGGAGCAGGTTACCCTGGCCAGGTCTTGTGGAGATCTTTTAAGGCGTTAGAAGCCTTATTATCCTGATTAGATATTAATGGTTTGGTGAGTAGATAGAATGCCTACCCACGGATCTATGACTAAGGCGGGCAAAGTAAGGAGCGCGACCCCGAAGATCCCTCCTAAGCCTAGGAGGAATCTAGTGCCTAGAGTTAGGAATAGGAGGGAATTCTGGATCAGGAATAGAAAGGCAGCAGGCTTGCCAGTCCCAACGGTTGTTCCTCCCTCTTCGGTGCCTAAGAAGAAGCAGTAACTCTTACTTAATAGATCATATTTTAGTAGGCGAAATAAATGGGAAAGTTTGTCTCACTCTATACTGGTGGGAAGGATAGTCATACAGCTACTTTAATAGCTATGAAGGACTATAAGCTCAAGCCGGGGTTGTTGCTCACCATACTAACCCCAAGAGATGATTCATATCTATTGCACACAGCTAATATTAAGTGGGCTAAGATCCACGCACATATTATGGGGATACCCTTTGAAGAGATAGAGATTAGTGGTTCTAATGAGGATCGAGAGGTGGAGATTGTTATCGGAGAAATCGTGGCTAAATATGGAGTTGATGCCATAGTAACTGGTGGGATTGCTAGTATGTACCAGAAGAAAAGATTCGATGCCTTCGCTAGGAATGTAGGTGTTGATCACATAGCACCTCTATGGGGTCTAGATCAGGAGAAAATATTAAGATTAGAGGTCCTGGAATATGGAGTAGGCTTCATGATAGTTGCTGCGATGGCGATGGGCTTTACAGAGGACTGGGTCGGGAGAGTTATTGATGATGGAAAAAGCGTAGAAGCCCTTCTCAAGCTTGCAAGAAAATATAGCTTCTCGCCAGTTGGTGAGGGGGGTGAATATGAGAGCTATGTGGTTTCATCCCCCGCTTTTAAGGGTAAGAGGCTAATACCGTCTGGAAAGAGGATGTGGTTTCAGAGTGGCTGGGGATATTACTCGATTAGCGAGGTTCAGATACTTGATGAAGGGTTGTATCCTTTTTAACGATGGTAAGAATGTTTTTATATCTGCTTATTATCAACTAATGATTAGAATAGAAATGCTGGGTTTAAGCTTATAAGCATTTAATTCTTGACCATTTTGATGATTAGGTGGTACCTCTATATGCTTGGCACGTGGATGTCTTGTGATGTGATAATGCTTGGAGCTCCCTAGACCGAAGCCCTTTATGAGGGCAATGCCCAGAAGGGCTTCGGGGTTCTAGGCCTAGCCCTAGAGGGGAGCTCCATGCCGCTGGGCTCCACAGCCACCAGTAAGCCCATAGAGATCCCAAGATCTCTTTGGGGGAGGTGGAAGTCCCCTAATGCCACAGGATCAAAACCTGTGGATCAAGAAGCACAGCAATCCCAAACAAGATAATATCAGTGATAATCAATGCCCATCGGGGGACAAGCAGGTCGAGTCCCGATGGGCGGAAATACTAGTATAATGCCCGATGGGGTACTCCCTGAGGCGTGTCTGTCAAAGACACTAATCTAATTATAAGGCGTGGAAACCTTAAAAACCTGCCCTGAAGGGAGAAGGCTTAATATGAGAGGTCAAGATATGTCTAGAGAAATAGCCTTTACTTCGAGGATGATCTTTATAGGACAAATAGGGGCAGGGATAAATATAGATATATAATATATAATAATAAAAATCTTCTAGAGAGTTATAGTAGGGTTAAGAAGAGAAGTGATCCATGTGGGTATAGAAATACATGTATGTGAAATCTGTTGGGAGAGAAGCGCTATAGGCAGATGCCCAAAGTGTTTTAGAAATGCATGTGAGAAACATCTAGATAGTATATGTTCAATATGTAGATCCTATACATGCGCTATATGTAGGAGATATCTTGCGATAGCAAGTTGTATATCTTGTGGAAGACCTGCCTGCTATAGATGCCTAGACAGGAGATATAATAGTTTAGTATGCATGTACTGCAGATTTCGTAATAATTAATATATCGGATCCACAATACAATGGTAAACAGAGAGATAAGTCTCATCCCTTAGGACAGGATCTAGTTTTAAGACTTCTATGCTCTATCTTATGGGGACGGATCTCTGAACAAAAGTATCGTCATATTACTAAGAAAACCACGAAACTAATCGCTTGTCCCCTCGACTCCATAACGATAGTGTAAATGATCAGATCTTGAAGGAGAGAAACAAGCTGATATCGGAGCGTTAGGCTTTTAAACCTATGTGTTATGCTGTGTGCTTGGAGGAGGTCGGGGTGTCTCCATCCGTGAGTGAACGTGCTAGAAGAATGACCAAAGGGAGGACGATTCCCCGATCTGTACCTATAGATGGGCACCCCGACCCCTTCTAAGCCCTAAGAGAAGAGATAGCGGAGAGGCTTAGCGAGAGCTGGAGAGCTGTTAGGCTAAGATTAATGCCATCTGAGGGTGAGCATGAGAGCCTAATGGATATCTGCTTGACGTGTGCCAAGCTTTTTAACGAGCTTAACTATGAGAAGAGGCAGGCATTCTTCAATGGTGGGCTTACAAAAAAAGATGAACTATGAGATTAATAGCAAGTATTATTATAAATATAATATAAATACAATGAGGTTCTGGGTGTTAATGCTCAGGCTGTTATTCAGAAGAATGATGAGGCTTGGAAAGTATTCTACGAGCTACTGGATCTGGGGAAACGGGGTAGGCTACTTCCGTATATCAAGAAGGTTTCTCCACCAGGCTATTGGAAGGATAGGCTTACAGATAGGAAGGAGATACATGCACTCATTAGAAGTGATAGATACTACCTAGAACCTATAGATGAGAATGGAGGCTACCTAATATTAGTGGATTTCGGTCTAAGGATTAGATATGTTGGCAGGATCAGGTGAGAGGGTAAGCAGGGAGCTTGAAATCATTTATGAGGCTGGTAGGTGGTTTGCACACCTACCAATAGAGGTTGGTGTTGAGCCCCCTAAGTCTAACAAGAGGGGTTATGTAAAGCCTAACTACAGGGATAAAAAGGGTGGGATTGTTAATCCTAGATCTGTCAAGCAGAGGGATCCTATTAGCGATAAAGAGGCTTTCATTGATATGGGTCTCTGCAACCTATTCGCTGTGGTAATCTCGGAGGGTTCTGCTTTGCTTGTTAAAGGAGGATCTATCAAGATCTGAGTACTAACTGGTGGAAGAGGGAGATCTCGACATACTAGGCCATTAGAGATCTGCTGAGAGATGCTTTGTTTTCAACATGGATTGAATATCGTGAGAAGTACTTTGAAGCGATGTACACTAGGGATGAGAGGCTTAGGCATCTATACAGAACATCCATTAAATTCCTAGCTGATGAGCTCTATAGAAGAGGCGTTAGGAAACTATACATAGGATACCCAATAATGCTATCACAGAACAATGGCAATTGGTATAGCACAAACATGTGGTGGTTTAGGAAGATAGTACTGTGGATGGTAGACGTGTTCAGAGAGTACGGCATAGATGTTGAGCTTCTGCCAGAGGATTACATTAGCAAGGAATGCTCAATATGCGGAATCAGACATAAAAACAGAAGGATATATAGAGGGCTGTATATATGTAGAAAGACTAAGAAGAAGATAAACGCAGATATTAATGCAGCACTGAACATAGCAAGAAGGCTAGGACACAGGATAAGGATAAAGAGGAAGATTGAGAGCTACTTGGTAACATATAACGGTGTAAAGCCATTAATCCCTCGCCAGGGTACTAACACCCGAGATCCCAGCATAGAAACCAGTCCTTTAGGGCGGGGAGGAGTCATTTTCTTCGACATAGAAACGTTGTAGCGACTCCATGGCCGTCGAGAGATCCCTACTCCACCTTCTAGGCATCTTGCCTTGGGGCTGTATCCTTTTTATGTTAATAGAAATGTTTTTATATTCGTTTGATATCTTAGCTTAAGTTTATAAGCATTTAATCCCTAATCATATTTGATGATGAGGTGATAATCTCTACTAGATCTTGGTGTGAAGAGACCTCGGGGAGCGATGATGTTTGAGCTCCCTAGACCGAAGCCCTAGATGAGAGCAATACCCAGAAGGGCTTCGGGGTTCTAGGCATAGCCCTAGATGGGAGCACGGTGCCGCTGGGCTCAACAGCCCTTCCAAAAAGCCTCCCAGGGCATATAGCCCGGTAGATGGAGTAGGGGGAAGTCCTCGAGATGATCTACTATAGAATTGAAAGTAATATAAGATACTCTGTCTCAGGAATTCTGATCATCACGGTTTTCAAGAGTATTCACATGCCCAGCACGCTGGAGCATCACCTAATAAATATTAAATATATCGATAGATAGAAGGTTATGGATCCTGTCTCCTTAATCATAGAGTTCTAAACAGTCCGGTATAGGTGATCGCATCAAGCCTGATCAAGGATAGAAAACTATGTGAGTTTCTCCCTAATCTAAAGGGCGTGTTTAGCCTCGTTAATATATGGACTAACTATCAGACGATGTATTCGTAGGTTGTACAGGCTATTGCTGACCACTTTACGAAGCTAAGAAGAGATTTTCGAGGAGAATGCAGGTTCCCTAAGGAAAGGAAGCCCACATAAATACTACTCTTTCGTGTATTAGCGCATTCCCAGAGTAGCTGGAAGACTGTGAGGACGATAGTGAAATAGACTTTCCCATATAGAGGTTTAAGAGGGGTAGTGGTTAAGTTCACAAGGAGCTGGAAGATCTATATCATCCATGGTGAAGTTTAAGGGTCTCTAAATCCTCGAGACCGGGAGAACCGTTGGACTAGATGTTAGCATCTAGCATTGAGAACCTGATACATATCATAAAAGGTGCTTACATAGCTCCGAATCTCTTATACCACTCTTCATAGCTTTTGATCATTTCGTGTGATATGCTGGGTTTTCTCTTTGAGAGTGCTTCTAGAAGGTCGTTCATCTTGATCAGTCTTGGTCTCTCGCCTATTGATCCCTTTTCAAAAAGTTCCTCAACAACTTTCGAATACGCTTCTCTTACGATGTCCACCACATCGCTTGCGGAATAGCCCTCGGTCTTTCTAGCTATCTCCTCAAGATCTACATCTGGGTCTAGCTCTAGATTTTTCGTATAGTGCTTCAACAGGGCTAGCCTTACCTCGTAGTTTGGGCTGGGTATGTATATCCTTTTCTGGAATCTTCTTATAAAGCCTATATCGAGTACCCAGGGCTTGTTAGTAGTTCCTATCACGAATATCATCTCCCTACTTCCCTTTGTGTAGAGGCCGTCCATCTCCTTTAAGAACTGGTTCCTCACCCTCACCTCCCCTCCTACCTCCGTTGAGAATACGCCCATGAGGGAGTCCACCTCATCTATAACTATTATAACAGGCCTTCCCTCTCTCGAGATCTTTCTAGCTGTTTCAAAGACTCTTCTCACATTCTTCTCAGCATCTCCCAACCACTTGGACATTATATCTGATGCATCTATGGATATAAAAGCGGCCTTTATCTCGTTAGCGACTGCAGCAGCTAACATTGTCTTTCCATTACCAGGCGGGCCGAATAGAAGTATGCCTCTATCCCATCCTATCTTATCTACATATAGATCCGGTCTTTTAACCGGATATATTATGGCTTTCTTCATAGCCTTCTTAACCTCTTCCAGGTCAACTATATCCTCAAACGTTATCCTTGGCGGTTCTGAGACAAGGTCTTGCCCCCTGATCTCGATCCCTTCTCTCTCCTCACCCCTACTCGTTGTAGCGATCCTCTGAATGTTTTTCTCAAGAAACTGGGCCCTCTCCTCATAGCTTCTAATAAATTCAACATATACATCTCTCAACCCGCTATCTGGATTTATACTTATTATCCTCCTAAGGATCTGCGCCGCGGCTCTGTAATATTTAATGGCGTCCTCATAGTTACCCATCTTCTCGGCAATCACAGCTTTATCCGCATACTCCTTAGCAGTTTTTTCGAGGAGGTTTGCTGAATAGCCTCCCAACTCCAGCACCTCTAGCTGACAACACTAACCTTATTACTTTTAACAAGCCTATCTAGAGAAGCCATTACATCCTCTCTACCACACCCACAGATCTTCATGAAGTCCTCTATATCTAGAAAACCCCCTCTAGATATTATATATTCTAAAAGAGCCTTATCAAGCTCCTCAGGAGTCCTCATCGGTCTAGAAATGCTCCCCACACTTCTTTCTCTACCCATCTGCTTCAAACTATCTGACCGATGCTTAACCTCTCTACCCGCTTTCTGCTGATTAGCCCTTACAACATATATATCAGGCGGTAATGACACAAGATCCTCATCAAGATCTACAGTAACCAGCTTAGCAAGATCTGGAAGCATCTGTGGCAGGGCCTCGTCAACACTTCTATCGGCATCAGCTATTATTTTCTTAAGTAATTCCGATGCCTCTCTAGAATCAGGCTTTACACCATGCTCGATAAGAGGCTCTGGAGCGGACGTAGCCCCTGTTATAGCGTTTATCTCGCTCATCACTCTCTCAAGGGAAACAGCTACATTGGGGACTATAGGAGCTATCTGGGGCTTTAATAGATCTAGGAGTCTCTGGAACTCAACCAGGGATGGTCTGAGCTTATCTAGCTCGCTCAGAGTGCCCACCCTGAGCTTGAGCTGCTCTATAAAAGTGAGAGCTATTCTAAGCCTCCTATAGATCTTCTTTATCTCAACCATTTCATTAGCATATATAGTAGCCCTAGCCATGTTCTTCTCAGTAACTGCTCTGAGAGCATGTGTATATAACTCGTTGTACCTCCTCTGCATTTTCCTAGCAACTTCTTCAAGAGCGTTATAGCTTAGATCAAGCTCAACTAGAATCTGCTCTAGAGCCCTTCTAATAGTATTTTCTTTCCTAGATATGGCTCTAGCAATGCCGGAGAAGAACCTAGATATTACCTCAGACCCCCACCATCTCCTCTCAACCTCGTCGCCCCCTATGAGTTCCACTTATAACACCCCTCTTAGGGGTTGAATATGTTAGGACGATACAATCCTAACCTCTATGGGTTTCTGCTGGTTCTGCTGAGGCATCTCTATCTTGGGCTGTGCTACCTGGATCTCGGTAGGTATCTTAGGCTGTATAACTGCATCTGTTTCGAGCTTCTCGAGAGCCTCTATATGTTTCTCCACATCCTTCTTTTCATCTATATATCTATTTCTTGCGGCTCTTAGATTCTCTATACTAGCCTTAAACCTCTGTTCACCAATCTCCCCCGATGTATAGCTCAGCTTGAGATGATTTATCGCCTTATCTAGATGCAGCAGCTCGTCCTCGATCTCACCGAGCCTCTTCCTGAGGAGACCCTTAACCTGCTTAGATCTCTCTCTAAGCCTCGTAAGTGTCGCATCTAACCCCTTCTTGATCTCCTCATATGCTTGGGATCCTATTTCCTTAGAGGAAAAGAGATCCTCAAGAGCCCTAGATCTCTTCCTAGCCCTATCAAGATGCTGCTCAACCCTTATAGCCTCGATCTTCCACTCAGGTATCACTATTATACCATCAGGGGTTATGCTAATCCTTTCAGAGGGTATATTTAGGAGTATCCCGTCCTCTCTCAGGATCTCGATACTGCTAACGCTACCATCTATATCAGAATATATGGAGGATAGTATGCCTAGCGTCCTACCATAAGGATCCCTAACCCTAGACCCTAGATGCTTCTCAACCTCGTCAATCAATACCAACATCTTCAGCCTCGTGGTAAATGCTATCATTAAGTTAGGTATATAAGCACTAGGGTTGAAGAAGTAGAAGCGAGCCCTAGTCCACAGAAAACTGCCTAATAATATTACTTTATTCTATAGTAGATCGTTTGTGAGCTTTGTCTCCTTTTTGGCAGGCCCCGTATATCTTCTAGTTTGGGGAGGTATTTTAAACATTAGGGCGATCTTTGATCCTTGTGGTTGACCGTTACGAATGTAAACATGAATAGATAGGGAAACAAATGAACTGCCCATATAGGAACCCTCGCCCTTTAGGGCGGAGAGGAGGTCACACAGGATCTTTCCCACATAGATCTTATGATCTACTTATAGGATCGAGAGTTCAGATATATCCTCTATAGAAACTCTATATCCTAATATAGAGAAGGCTCTCTTAAGATTTACATAGCATATTGGGCACATAACAATAACTCTATGAGCACCCGTTGAGGCGAGTTCTTCAGCCCTTTTTATAGCGATTCTCAGGGCTAGGTCTGGGGATATACCCTCTATAGGTCCTCCACAGCAAAAGGTATTTATCCCTGTTCTCTTAGGCTCTATATAGTATATATTGCTGAGGCTGTTTCTCACAGCCCTGTAGAGACCTAGCTTTCTCATGATATAGCAGGAATCGTGGATCACAGGGGGGTTCTTGGTATTTATAGAGGCGCTGTCCACTCTTTTTCCTTCTCTCTGTGCGCTACTAATCACTTCGAGGTAGTGGAGAACCTCTAGTTGATATGAATCTATATATCTAGGATACACCTCCCTAAGTACATAGGTTGTATGAGGATCCACAGTTATAACTCTTCTCACACCTGCATTCTTTAGTCTTCTATAAACGATTTGGGCATGCTCTGCAAAGTCTTCTTCTAAGCCTAGTTCATATAGGTATATCCCGGAGTATATATCTCCCTCATATAGGTATCCGAATTCAATGCCCATCTCACTGAGGATCCTGGCAATGCTTTTGAGACTTCTTATAGCATATTCATATGCCTCTCTATCAGGCTTCACAAGCCTAGCTATTAACCAGGCTAGAGCCTCTTCCGAGATCTTCATTAACGTATTAGCCATGATCCTCCCCAGCCCTCCAAATCTCTCGTATATTTTTACTAGAGAGCTCGCATATGACATGAGCTGGTAGAGACATCCAGTATAGAGGATCGTATCTCCTCCCCTTTTTAACTCAAGATCCAATGCCCATTCATAGCAGATGCTATTAGGTGCTGCTAAAGGATTCATATACTTCTTTGAAAGGATCCCTATGATCCTAGTTTGAAATGGTATAATATTCAAGCTAGGATCCTCCTCCAAGGATCTCAGATAGATCTCTCACCCTCACACTCCTATCCAGCCCAAGGTTTCTAAGAGCGTCCTCGAGCATGGCTATGCAGAAGGGGCATTCAGCAACTATAACACCTGATCCTGTTGATACTAGCTCCTCAACCCTTTCAACAGATATCCTCTTCCTCTCAGGCACATCATACCAGTAGTTGGCGCCCCCAGCACCGCAGCAAAATGTTCTAAAGCCGCTTCTCCTAGCTTCTCTATATTCCTTACTAGAGATCCTAAGCACCTTCCTTGGCTCATCCACTATTCTGTTGATCCTAGCTATGTAGCACGAGTCGTGGAGCGTTACAGGCACATCGATCTTGGTTCTGGGCTTAACTTTGCCATCCTCCACCAGCCTCGAAAGTAACTGTGAATGGTGAACCACTTCGATATCGAAACTAGGATCTATATCTCGGTATTCATTCTTAAAGGTATTATATCCATGGGGGCAGATAGTCAGTATCTTCCTCACCCCGAGCCTCTTAAGAAGCTCTATATTCCTCAGAGCCATATCTTGGAACCTACTCTCCTCGCCAATCCTTCTCAAAGGATCGCCGCAGCACAGCTCCTGATCGCCCAGCACCGCTACTCTCACACCAGCCTCTTTAAGAACCTCTATGAGGGATGCTATGACCCTTTTAGCCCTATCGTCGAAGCTCCCCATACAGCCTACCCATAAGAGGTACTCATACTCCCCAGCTTCCTCCACGGTAGGGATGCCGAGCTTCCTGATCCAGTCATGTCTACCGTAGTTAGGTAGCCCCATGCTATTTCCACTCTGAGCTATGTTGCCTATCAAATTCGTCTTCTTAACATCTATTCTAGAACTATATACTAGCCACCTCCTAACGTCAATTATAAAGGGCACGTGATCCACAGCCATAGGGCATATCTCGACACAGGCGCCGCAGGTAGTGCATGACCAGAAGACATCGTCGTTTAGGAGATCCACAACCTGCTTGTCAGGATATATCCTAGCCCCTTTCCTAAAGACCAGCACAACCTGTCTGGGGGATAGGGGTCTACCAACGGCATATGCAGGGCATACGCTGTCACAGAGACCGCAGTTTGCGCAGGAGTCGAGGTTTATTAGACTGAGACTACCTAGATCTCTCAACAAGCCGATACCCACCTTTATACCCTCTAAATCGCTTTCGCTTAGCTCTACCAGCTTAAACGGAGTTGGAAGCTTTCCAGGATGCCTCGCATCCCTTAGCAATATATTGAGGGCTGACGATATATTGTACCAGAACCTGGTTAGGGGTGTTAGCAAAAGGAGGAGTGAAGACAGCGGAAGAGCTATATATACAGTATATCTATTGAAATAACTGAAAATAGCCATAACACCTAGGGAGGGGATCAGGGATATATATAAGAGATCTTTAGCCTCCATCTCAAGAAGCCAGCTCCTACCCCTCTTTCTAGGTCTCATCTCAATCAAAATAATGATGCCAGACACGAAAGCCGCTATACCAAGGTAAAATATAGAGCTGAGTATAGCATTAACGTATGAAGCCTTTTGATCCCCTGCCAAGATAATCACCTCATATACGAGGGATAATAGCATGATTAGAAGATACGAGTACAGAGCTATACCCCTAAATACACCTTCAGCGATTGGCTCTCCGCCCCATCTAAAAAATCTCCCTTGTAAAAGATACTCTGTGATAAATCTCTTTACCCTTCTGGTATTAATAGATAGAATCATTCTAACAATATTCCTCAGCCCTCCGTAATCCCTTAACCTTCTAGATGTCAGATAGAGCGTAAATAGGAGAAGAGCTACATATATACTGAGAGACGCTGTAACCGCCTCAAAGTCCAAGTTAAGACCCGAGCTATTATTCCCTTACACCGATAAAATATAGTGCTGCCCCGACCAGCCGGCTTCTCCACCATGCTACTAGGGATATGGCCTTTCTCTCGCCCTAGGGGCGAGGTTTGCCTAACCTATATATCACGTAGAGATCTTTATAGCTTTAGATATTTCCTAAAGTTCCTCTCAACAGCTTTCATTATAGCCTTTTCCTGGACTCCTTTTATGGATGCTATTATAGAGATCGCCTCTGTTAACATGTGTGGCGATAGCTTGAGTCCTCTATAGTTATAGGGGCCGTCACTCTCTATCAACATATTATCTATATTAACCTTCTCTGCTATCTTCCGATGCTTCTCCTGGATCTTTATCGCCGCGTTTATAGAGACCATGTACCCCCTATCCTCTATCTCTTTCAACACATCATCAGGACCGTTATACCAATGGAATATAGCTCTCTCAACCCCGGCTCTCTCTACCATCATCAGGGCGTCCCTCCACGCATCTATAGCATGTATGTTCACCACAGCCTCTATAGATCTGGCAGCCTCTAAAAACATACTTAGCATCATAACCTGCCTCTCGAACGATGACTCTGGGAGAAATCTCCTGTCCAGCCCTATCTCACCTACACATCTAGGTTTTACCCTATTTATTAGATCTATTACCTCTCTAGCCCTCCCAAGCCCCTCCTTCTCCAAGTTCCATGGATGTATCCCGAGACATGGTATAACGCTTAACCAGTATCTCTTAGAAAGCTCAAGAGTTCTTCTAGAAGAGTCTAGATCATCACTCACAGCAAGTATCACATAGCCGTTTTCTACAAAACCCTCTATCTCGCCATCCTCGAACTCGTGTAGATGGCAGTGAGCATCATAGAGCCTTCTCACAGGATCCAACAAGCTCACCTGGAAATCGCGATTCTTCTTACCAATATATATGGAGCCTCGACAGGTGTAGCTATCTCCCACCACTTAACCTTATAGACTTTCCTCCCTAGAGCCTCCACATTAATAAAGAGGTTGTTAACGGTATCCGCTATCCTTACCCTGCCAGAGGCTCCCCTAATCTCGCCATTCTCCACAATCAGAATAGCATCTCTAAGAACAGTTGAAAATATGCCCTCGACGAAATTGTGGTATCTAGTATACCAGTTATTCGTTGCTATTAAGCCCCTTCTCAGATCTCTTACCAGCTCTTCCTCGCTTCTATCCCCAGGCTTCACGCATATATTCCAGGGTCTTGGCATAATCCAGCCGGCGTTGCCCGTAGATTCTGTACCCATGGCCCTGGCGGTTTTGCTGTTATGGAGAAGAGATTTAAATACTCCTCTCTCGACAAGTGGAACCTCCCTGGTTGAGACGCCCTCGTCATCGAATCCTGTAGAGCCTATCATGTCCTCTCTATGTGGAGAATCTGCTATTGTAAGTGCTTCACTAGCAATCCTCTCCCCTTGCTTCTTATTGGCTAGGAATGTATTTCCAAATATATATGAAAATCCTGTGAAACCCCTTACAATGCTATCGAGAAGTTCCCCGACTACCATGGGCGACAGGATCAGATCGTATTTACCTGGCTCTATACTCCTCCGAGACGTTGAGAGCCTTGCATATTCAGCTGACTTTATGGCTATATCCTCTATCTCCCTAGGATCATAGTATCTAGATCCATATCCCCAGTGTCCTGATCCTTCGCCTTTAAAGGATCGGAGGTGAGATACTATAAAGGATCTCTTTTCACAAGCCCTGAACCCCTTAGATGTTACGAGACACTTATCACTGATACCCAGATCCAACACACCAGCTACCCTCTCAGCACCTTCACTAAGGGCTTTATTGATCATCGTCTCAGCTACATCTCTCGGATCATCCATAAGCTTCTCAACGCTCCTATCAAACCCACCCCTAAGTGGCTGTGCCCTCGGATCTGGATCTGGTAGTGGGGCATATAGCATGGACCTCTCAACCTGGTCTATGCTTGGCGAGATTTCTGTGATCCTTCTGGAGACCTGCTCAGGATCCCACGTTTCAAACGAAGCCTGCACGATCCTCTCGCCCTTGGCAACATAGACCGAAATGCTGTGGGTTTTCCAGCTCTGAACAACGCTCGGCTGGTTATTTGCGATCTTAACCATAGACCTGTTGACACCGGTTAATAGCACCGCGCACTCCTTGAAGCCCGAGGCTTCAGCGCTTCTTAGTATCTTCTCACCGATATAGATCGGGTCACTCAACTGGGGCCACCCCCAGATAGATCTTGGAGATCTTCACATTGGGACCCCCCATCCATACAGGAACACCTTGTGATGGCTCTCCCTTTCCACATGTTCCTGGGAAGAATTCGAGGTTCTTATCGACTCCTGCTATGCTGCTTAGGAAATCCCCTGTCGTTATCTCGAGAACAGGGTTTCTCACGGGTTTCCCCGGCTCTCCTTTCTCGATCAGGTATGCCTCTAGCCCTATGTATCTATGCTGCCACCTAGAATCATCTATATTCCACTCCATATTATTCTTTATATAGACGCCGAACTCTATATCTTCTAACAGTTCCTTGAACTCCATATCGCCTGGAACGAAATATGTGTTGCTCATTCTAGCTATAGGTTCTGACATATAGTCCATAGATCTTGAGGAGCCATTGCTCCTAACACCCATCTTGGCAGCTGTCTCCCTATTGTGGAGGAGCTCCGTAATAACTCCCTCCCTATATAGAATCTTTTGCCTTGCCGGGACGCCTTCATCATCATATAGATAGAACCCGCTTGACCCAGGCACTGTTGGATCGTCTATTATGTTCGCATACCTATTCCCGATCCTCGCCTTACTAACCATCTCGGGCTTAACGTAGCTCTCACCAGCTTGGGCAGCTTCTCTACCAAGCACTCTATCAGCCTCTAGCGGGTGGCCGATACCCTCATGGACCATGAGACCTACTAACTCGGATCCTATTATAACATCCACCCTTTCCCTGGGCGGGTGGATGCCTCTTATTAATATCTCCTCCATGTTTCTAGCCATTTCAGATAGAGACTCTGAGATCCTAGCCTCCTCAAGATGCTCTAGTCCTTTCGTGGATGCTGTTTCATACCACTTGTTCATGGTACCTTTACCAGGGTATGAGAGCACGATGTTGATGAAACCCTCTATCCTCGGGATCCTGCTTCTCACACGCGCGCCATCGCTGTTAGCAATGATCTTCTCCTCGATCTCTTCAACGTAATTAACAATGAATACGGATAGCTTAGCCTCTCTAAGGGAATTCTTCACAGACTCGTAGAGCCTCTTTAGATAGGGTATCCTATCACTAATCGATAGATCCTCAAAGGGCTTTACAGCCTTCACCTCGTATGAGACCCTCCCAACCCTTTCTTGAGACATCGTGATCCTTGTCTTAATTAGCCTTGAAAAAGCCCTGGCACTTGATACAGCTCTCTCCACAGCTGACCTAACACCATCCCTAGTGAGATCGTCTGTAGATGCGAAAGAGAGGGAACCCTCATATAGAACCCTGACTCCGATCCCTTCGGAAACCCTAGAACCAATAGCTATTACTCTATCTCCCCTAAGGCTGGCGTTTCTAAACTCCCTCTTATGATACCTAGCCTCTGCATATGAAGCTCCAATAGATCTCGCGTAGTCTACCGCATAGAGCACGAGATCCTCTAATAGAATCACCACTAACAGTACATCTCGGGAAAAAATATTTGGAAGCGTGCCCCACGATCTTCCAGTAGAATGCAACGAAGAGACTCTCAGCTGTGATGACCTTCTCCCCTCCCTAAAGGACGAGGCTTGCTCTTTTATTTAATGTCATCAGAAAAAGAAAATTTTATTATCTATTAGTCTAAGAGGACTTCTTTAGACTCAATTAATATACGATCTTTATTTTTGATGATTTGACTAGTATGTGAATAGTCCTATATATAAAGCCTTTAATACCGCTACATGGCAGGATCTCTGAACACGTAGTTGGCACAGGATCTCTGAAATCGTTATCGCCTCCTCTAACGAGACCTATGAGGATCTCCTTTAATATAGGCACTATTGAAGATCTTCCACCATATATTACATCCTTTCCAGGCAGAATGAACCAGGATACCGATGAATAGATCTTTGGATCTAAGAGAGATCTCAGCCACATAGCTTCCTTAGAATACATACCTACAGCAGCTATCCTCCCCCTACTAAGCCTCCAAATAGCTCTAGCAAACCTGTAACAGAGCCTGCAATAATTATCGTATAGCAGGATTGGGCTTCGAAGACCCCTAATTATAGATAATACATCCCGATCTACTCTAATTACTAGCATGGCTATAGATATATAGCATAGATGCTTTTAAGTCTATAATCCTCTTCCCACACTCTTCAAGAAGCACATACATCTCGAAAACAGCTTGAGAAGGCTGTTACAGAACTGACGGTAAGTTTAAATTATGTAAATACTTGGAGTTGGCATGGGGGGCGTTATCTTAGTAAGGGGTTTGCTAGGGTTTGGAAGGGGGGTTGAGGAAGCTTATTGGGATGGCTAGGGGAGGGGTGCGCACTATTACTAACCCATTATAGGTTTTAATATCCTGGATGCTTGTATTTGGTATATGAGGGATCTGTGTCTTGGAGAAGCTTTTCAAGGTTCTTCGTAGAGCTGTTTTGCTGGATTGCTATGCTGACAGGCCCTCTAGAGAGGCTCTTGGGGAGATTGTAGAACGGCTAAAAGCTATGATTAAAGAGATGGTTAGGTATGCATTAGATCATAAAGCCTCCTAAGAAACACTACACAGGGTATTCTACGAGAGATATAGGGAGCAATATCCATGGAGCCAACAAGGGTTATTAAGGGCTC